>Ga0310811_10003033_pt1 | contig 21119 bp, 20 predicted proteins | sample YCmetagenome_FD_207642 | JGI IMG/M metagenome (GOLD analysis project Ga0310811, IMG submission 207642) | Soil microbial communities from experimental microcosm in Duke University, North Carolina, United States - YC | ecosystem: Engineered > Artificial ecosystem > Soil microcosm > Unclassified ...
CGTGCTCGACGGGTGGCCCGGTGGACAACCGTAGCGACGGTGGGGCTGCTGGCGACGTCGCCGGCCTGGGCGCAGCTCTCCCAGGTCAATACGCTGCTGACGACGATCCAGACGACCCTGCTCGGCGTGGGCGGCGTGATCTGCTCGATCTCCATCATCTGGGCTGGCTTCCGGATGATGTTCCAGCACGCCCGGTTCGGTGACATCGCGAACGTGTTCATCGGCGGACTGTTCGTCGGTTGCGCGACCGTGATCGCCGGCATGCTGATTCCGACGAGCTGATCCGGGAGCGCGAATCATGAACCCGTTCAAGGATCCCGTCTTCAAGGGCTGCACGCGTCCCGCGATGCTCTGGGGCGTGCCGCTCGTGGCCTTCCTGATGGTCGGCGGCGGCATGCTGATCCCGGCTATCTGGGCGCTGCTCGCGAGTCCGCCGCTGGGCGTTGCGATCCTTTTCCTGATGATCCCGGTGTTCGTCTCGATGCGCGTCATAGCGCGCCACGACGACCAGCGGCTTGCGCAGTACCTGCTGCGTCTGCGACTGATGCTGCGCCAGGGCAATCGCCGCTTCTGGGGCGGGCACGCCTACGTGCCAGTCCGCTTCAAGAGGAGGGCGTGACATGCCGGCCGAACCGCAGCTCGTGTCCGTCGCCAACCGGGAAGTGCCGCTCGCCGGCTATATCCCGTACTCCACGCATGTCACCGACCACGTCATCAAGACGCGCGAAGGCGACTACCTGCAGGTCTGGAAGATCGCCGGCATCGCGTTCGAGGCGGCTGACCCGGCCGATATCCTTGCGCGGCACGACGGGTTCAACCAGTTCGTGCGCGGACTCGCGGGCGGTCACGTGGCGCTGTGGTCGCATCGCCTGCGCCGGCGTGTATCGGATCGCTTCTCGACGGAGTACCGCAACCGCTTCTGCGAGGAGCTGGCCACCCGTTACTACGCGAGCTTCGCGGGCTACCGGATGATGGCCAACGAGCTGTACCTGACGGTGGTCTACCGGCCGAACCGCACACGGATCGGCCGCGTTTTCAGCCGTGCTGCGCGTCGCACGCGCGACGATATCCGGCGCGACCAGGTGGACGCGCTGAAGGTCATGGCCGAACTGGCTGCCCAGGTCGAATCGAGCCTCAAACCCTACGATCCGGTTGCGCTCGGTGTTTATACGCGGCAGAGTCCCTTCACGCCGCGCCCGCGCCGCTACTCGTCGGCGCTGGAGCTGTTTGGCTATCTCGTGAACGGCGTCTGGGAGCGCGAGCCTGTTCCGTCCGGCCCGATCCGCGAGGGGCTGCCGACCTCGCGCCTCTTTGTCGGCGCCGAGAAGATCGAGATTCGCATGCCGGCCGCGACGCGCTTCGCCGCGATGCTCGATCTGAAGGACTACCCGGAAGACACCGAACCGGGGATGCTCAACGGCCTGCTGTACGGCGAGTTCGAGTACATCGAGACTCAGTCGTTCACGATCCTCGACCGGCCCAGCGCGAAGGAGGCGCTGGAGCGGCAGCGCAACCAGCTGATCGCGGGCGAGGACGTCGCCGTGTCGCAGGTCGAGGCGATGGACCGGGCGCTCGACGAACTGATCAACGGCGACTTCGTGCTCGGCGAGTACCACTATTCGCTGGCCGTGCTCGGTGACACGCTCGACGAGGTGTCGAAGAGCACTGCGAAGGCCCGCACGCAACTGGCCGACGCCGGTTTCCAGACGGCGCTGATCGATCTCGTCGCGGACGCGGCCTGGTTTGCGCAGCTTCCCGCCAACTGGCGCTATCGGCCGCGCGAGGCGAAGCTCACGTCGCGCAATTTCTGCGGCCTGTCGAGCCTGCACAACTTCGCGACGGGAAAGCGCGACGGCAATCCATGGGGCGAGGCGATCACGATCGTCAAGACGCCGAGCGGCCAGCCCCTCTATCTGAACTTCCACGTCACGCCCGACAAGCAGGATTCGCTCGACGAGAAGGCGCTCGCCAATACCCAGATCATCGGCCGGGCCGGTGCGGGCAAGACCGTGCTCGAACTGTTCCTGCTCGCGATGGCGACGAAGTACGGTATCACGGCCGTGTTGTTCGACAAGGACCGCGGCACCGAGATCGCGATCCGGGCGATGGGCGGCACCTATACGGTGTTCCGCCGTGGCGAGCCGACCGGACTGAATCCGTTCCAGATGGAGCCGGGCGAACCCGTGATCGATTTCTGGGAGCGGCTGGTCCGAAAGCTCGTTGACGTTGGCATGGCGCTGTCCGCGAAGGACGAACTCGACATCTCGCGCGCCGTGCGCGAGGTCGCGCGCATGGACAAGCTGCTGCGGCGCCTGTCGATGGTGCGGCAGCTTCTACCGAACGTGGGCGAGAACAGCCTGCATGCGCGGCTCGCGAAATGGTGCGCGGGCGGGCGTCTGGGCTGGGTGCTCGACAATCCGACCGATCGCATCGATCTCGCGCATGCGACGCTGTTCGGTTTCGACGATACCGAGCTGCTCGACGACGCGGAGGTTTCCACGCCCGTCACGATGTACCTGCTGCACCGGACCGAGAACCTGATCGACGGCCGGCGCTTCGTTTACGTCATGACCGAATTCTGGAGGCGGCTCGGTGATCCGGTCTTTACCGATTTTGCGCAGAACAAGCAGAAGACGATCCGCAAGCAGAACGGGCTCGGGATCTTCGACACGCAGTCGCCGGCCGATGTGCTGCGCAGTCCGATCGCCAGTGCGCTGATCGAGCAGAGTGCGACGTTCTTCTTCCTGCCGAATCCGCGCGCCGACTACGACGACTACGTGCATGGCTTCAAGCTGACCGAAGCCGAATTCAATATCGTGCGCAACCTGGGCGAGAACAGCCGCATGTTCCTCGTCAAGCAGGGGCATCGATCGGCCATCGGCCGGCTTGATCTCGCGGGCCTCGGCGACGTGCTCGATGTGCTGTCCGGCACGACTGACAACGTGGAACTGCTCGACACGATTCGCGCCCAGGTCGGTGACCTGCCGCAAAACTGGCTGCCGGTCTTCCATGAGCAGCTCGCGAAGCGCCGCGCCGCGCAGTCAGAGCAAGCCGGTGCGCGCCAGTCGCAGCAGTTACCGGGGCTGGGAGGTGCGCGATGAGCGGCCTCTTTACCGCTGTCGGCGGCACGCTCGAGAACGGCATGTCGACCTACGTCACGAGCGTGTCGTCAGCGCTGTCCGGTGCGCTCGTGCCTGTCGTCACCACGGGCGTCACGATCTGGGTGCTCGCCTACGGTCTCGCGGTCGTGCGCGGCGAAGCGCACGAAGCCGTGCCCGCGTTTGCGTGGCGCGGGCTGAAGGTGGCCATCACGCTCGCGTTCGCGCTGAGCGCGGGGATCTACCAGCAGCAGGTCGTGACCGCCGTCGATGGCGCTACATCCGGACTTGCCCAGACGATCCGGAACGCGGCGAACACGACGGGTGGCGGCAACCCCGGTTGTGGTTCCGTCAGCGGTAGCAGCGTAACGGCTCAGGGTGCCGCGACCAGCATCTACCAGACGCTCGACTGCTACGACCAGCAGATCGATCTCGTGATGGACGCCTACTTCGACAAGGCAACACACGAAGGATTCAGCCCGAGTGGCCTTGCCGCCGCCATTGGCGATTTTACGTGCGGCCTGGTCGCCGCACTCGGCGGCTCGATCTTCCTGATCGTGCTCGCGTTCGAGGTCGTGATGGCGCGGATGCTGCTCGATCTCGTGCTCGGCCTCGGACCGGTCTTTATCGCCTGCGCGGCGTTTTCTCCGACCGCCCGCTTCTTCGAGGCATGGACCGCGAAGGTCGTCAATTACGCGCTGCTGCAGATCCTTGTTGCCGCATTCCTCGGCATGGCGCTCACGGCGTTTTCCGCCGATCTCGCGCCCCTTCATGCGACTGCCGCACCAGGCGGCGACGCGTCGGCCGTGATGCAGGGTATCTCTGCCGCGCTCAATGACGCGGCGGCTGCCGCAACGGCGCTCGGCCTGTTCGCGACCGGCGTGTTCCTCGCGATGGTCGGCTGGCAGTTGCCATCCGTGGCGGCGGGCCTGTCCGGCGGCGCAACCCTGTCCGGATTCGGTGCCTTCGCGGCAGGCGTGGCCTCGCGCAGCCTGGTGACTGCCATCGGCCGGGCGTTCAGGGGCAATGGACGCGGGCCGCGCTCTGGGGGCGAGATTCACGACCGGACGGGTTCAGGCGGTGGCGGTGGTGCGGTGCCGGCCTATCAGCGTGCCGCACGCGCGAACCTGGGGCAGCAGGGCGGTTGACGGCGAATGGACGACGAGGTGACGACGATGAACGCACGAAACAGATGGGCAGGCGCCGTGTTCGTGATGACGGCGTGGTGTGCGGGCGCGCATGCCCAGGGCATCCCGGTCTATGACGCACAGAACGTCGTGCAGGCCATTGCGACGGTCGCCCAGCTCGAGCAGGAAGTGCAGCAGGAAATCCAGATGTATCAGTCGACGGTCGGCACACGCGGTTTCGGCGCGCTGATGAGCAATCCGGTTGTCGCGAATTCGCTGCCGTCGAACTGGCAGAGCGTCTACACGGCGGTCCAGAACGGTGGCTACTCGGGCCTGACGGGCAGCGCCCAGGCGCTGCGTTCGGCGAGCCAGATCTACAACTGCGAGGACCAGACCGGGATCGACCAGCAGGTCTGCCAGCGCGCACTCAACAAACCGTTCCAGGACAAGGCGTTCGGCCAGCAGGCGTACCAGACCGAACTGCAGGAGCTGAACCAGATCCAGAGCCTCGCTCAGCAGATCGATGTGACCCAGGACCCGAAGGGTGTTGCCGAGCTGCAGGCACGCATTCAGGTGGAAAGCACGATGGTCGGTAACGAGATGACAAAGCTGCAACTGTTCCGGATGCTGTCCGAGACCGAAGACAAGCTCGTGGCCGAGCAGCAGGGCGAACTGGTGCTGAGTCGCGCGGGCAGGACGAACCGGCTGCAGGACCAAATGGTTCCCGCGTCGTTCGGGAACTGAGGAGGTTGCCATGTCCAAGCCAATCTCCCTGATCCTCACCGGGTGTCTCGCCTGGAGCCTGGCCGCCTGCAGCAGCTCTCCGCCGAAGCCTGTGTTGCCGGATGGTCTGCACCGCGTGCCGGTCAATCGGGTGCCGCCCGTACCTGATGGGCGAACCACCGTGCCGGCTGCGCCGCCGTCTGTTCCCGACGTACCTGCTGCACCGGATAGCGGAGACCGGTCGTGAGCGCGCCGCACGACTACGGGCGCGTGCTCGACATCGAGGCGTCGCTGACGTACCTGCAGGAACGCTCCGAACGGCGTGCCTGGCATGTCGCCTATGCGTCGGTCGGCGTCGCGGTGCTCAGCGTGGCCGCACTCGCGGTGATGGTGCCGTTCTATCGTGTGGTGCCGTTGCCGATCGAGGTCGATCGTCTGACGGGCGAGTCCCAGGTAATCGATGTGCTCGATGCGCGCCATGTGCATACGAAGGAGATTCAGGACAAGCACTGGGTCGAGACCTATGTGCGCGAGCGTGAGCGCTACGACTGGGGCTTGCTGCAGATGGACTACGACAATGTGCTCGCCATGAGCGATGACGTGGTCGCGCGCGACTACCGCGGCATCTACAGCGGCCCCGACGCACTGGACCGGCAGCTCGGGGCAGGCACCGAGCGGCGTGTGCGGATTCTCTCGGTCACGCTACCGCCCGACGAACCGGGGCACGCAGTTGTGCATGTCGAGCGCACCTCGTTCAGGAACGGCCAGGCCGACGCCGAGCCGACGCAGCGTTTTGTGATCACGCTCGCCTACACCTACCGGCCGCCCGTCTTTACACGCGAGAGCGTGGCGATCGCCAATCCGTTTGGTTTCAAGGTCACGGCCTACAGTCGCGATCCCGAATATACGCCGCCGGCGTCCGCTGTGGCCGCAGGAGGCACGCCGTGAAAACGCTTCTCTCTGCATTCCTCTCCGGCGTTACGCTGGCTGGTCTGCTGTTTTCCGGCACGGCGCACGCGGTCGAGTTACCGGGCTGGAAAGACGACTCGCGCGTGCGGCAGGTGATCTATCGCGCGGACGCAGTGGTGCGCGTCGAGGCGCAGCGCGGCTTCGCCACGCATATCGCCCTTGATCCGCACGAGCGGATCAAGGTTGTCGCGCCCGGCGACCGGGACGGCTGGCAGATCGTCGCGAACAGGGACGACCACGACGTGTACCTGAAGCCGCAGCTCGCCGCGCACGACTCGAACCTCGAGATCCGTACCGACCGCCGCAGCTACAGCTTCGATCTGGTGGTGTTGCCCCTCGGGTCGAAGTTCGGTAACGACCGCGTGATGTATCGCGTGACCTTCGTCTATCCGGACGAGCTGGCAAAACAGGCGCACACGGATGCGGATGCCAGGCTGGTCGCCCGGCGTCTCGCGCAGCCGCCGGTCGTTCGCAATGCACGGTACTCGATGCAGGTGATGTGCGATTCGGATGACATCGCGCCGACCGCGGCATGGGACGACGGGCGGTTCACCTATCTGCGTATCCCGAACAACCGTCGTATGCCTGCCGTTTTCCGGGTGGCCGACGACGGCACGGAAAGCGTGGTCGACAAACACGTCGAGGGCGACACGATTGTCGTGCATGAGGTCGCGAAACGGTTCGTGCTGCGGCTTGGCAACGAGGTCGTCGGGATTTGGAACGACGCGTACGACATGGACGGTGTGCCGCCGCATGACGGCACGACGGTCGATGGCGTCATGCGTGTCCTGCGGAGTCAGGGCGATGAATGACGATACCGACCGCAACCTGATCGAGGCCGACGTCTCCGCAGGCTCACAGCCCGGCCGCAACTGGAATGACGGTGCGCCGATGTCCGCCGATCGCGGCATGCCGGCACTGGGCCAGTACCGAAGTGCCCGCCCACGGGCCTGGTGGCTGACGCCGATCGCGATCGTGCTGGTGGTCGGCGCCGGTGCGGTCTGGACCGTGCATGGCTTCCTCGCGCGTCACGAGGCCGAGGCGAAGGCACGGCGTGATTTGGTCGCCGACACGTCCACGCAGGGTCGCACGTTCAGGGTCGCTCCCGCGTCTGCGGTCGTCGTCGCATCGGCGCCGGTGCCGGCGAGTGCCATTGACGTTCGTCCGGTGCCAGCTTCGGGTGTGGCCGTCGCCCCCGTTAGCACCGTGCATGCAGCGGCTCCCCGCAGCTACTACGACGCGCCACTGCTGGCTACGGGCGCCGGGCAGGATAGCCCGGCCGGGCTATCTGGCGTACCCGACGCCGGCAGCGTGACAGGTGCCGCTTCGTCGGTTACGGCGGTCGCAACCGTTAATGCCGGGGCTCCGGTCGTGGGGCAGGCGGGCGCCGCACTCGCCCAGGCACTGATGCCGACGGCAACGCCCCGTGTGCGTGCCGCGATGCTCGGCAATCGCAGTCTCATCCTGGCGCAAGGTGCCAAGATCGACTGCGTGGGCGATACGGCCTTCGACTCGACAGAGGCCGGCATCTCGACCTGTACCGTCACGAAGAACGTGTACTCGGACGACGGGCACGTCCTGCTGATCGAGCGCGGCTCGCAGATCAACAGCGAGTACCGCTCGAACCTCGCGCCCGGACAGAAGCGCGTCTTCGTGCTGTCGGCCCGGATCAAGACGCCGGACGGCGTCACGGTCGAGATCGACTCTCCCGCTGCCGATGCGCTCGGTCGCATGGGGATGGACGGATACGTGGACAATCACTGGGGCCAGCGTATTGGTGCTGCGATGCTGCTCGGCATGACGCAGGACGCGATCGGCTATCTGGCGACGCGCGGCGGCAACAGCAATGGCTCGGTCGTGTTCGAGAACACGCAGCAGCAGGGCAACGACATGGCCACGCGGGTGCTCGACAGCACGATCAACATCCCGCCGACGCTGAAGCAGAACCAGGGCGCGGAGTTCACGATCGTCGTCGCACGCGACCTCGATTTCGGATCGGTCTACGCGCTGCAGCCGGAGAGTGCGCCATGACGCCCCGCGCCGATACGCCCTGTGCACCCGATAGGCTGGATGCCTCCCGCGACCCGGTACTGGCCCGGTTGCCCGACGACGCCTCGGTGCGTGAGATGATGCGACCGTTCGCGCCGCTGCTCGAGGACGCCGACGTGACAGAGCTGGTGATCAACCGGCCGCAGCGTGTGCTGACCGAAAACTCGCGCGGCTGGCACGGCCACGATTGCCTGGACCTCGATTTCGACCGGCTGATGTCGTTCGCCGTGGCGGTCGCCACGCTGACCAGCCAGGAAATCTCGGCGCAGCATCCTGTCCTGTCGGCGCTGCTGCCGGGCGATGCGCGTATCCAGATCGTGGTGCCGCCGGTCGTCTCGCCGCGCACGGTCTCGGTCACGATCCGCCGCCCGTCCTCGCGCGAGAAGACCCTCGAAGCCTACCGCGACGAAGGGCTGTTCGACGATACAGTATGGCATCGACCGGACGGACTCGATGTGGTGTTGCCCGTGCTGCGTGCAGAAGACCGCAGGCTCGTCCGGTGTCTGGAGGAATGCGACTGGGGCACCTTCTTCGAGCGTGCGGTCACGGACCGGCTGAATCTCGTGATCGTTGGCAACACGGGTTCGGGCAAGACCAGCTTCATGAAGACCCTGTGCCGCTCGATTCCAGCGACCGAGCGGATCGTGACGATCGAGGATGTCCGCGAGCTGTTTATCCGGCATATCGAAAACTGCGTCCACCTGCTGTACAGCAAGGGCGGCCACGGGCAGGCGCGCGTCACGCCCGCCGATCTCATCGCGAGCACGATGCGGATGCGCCCCGATCGGGTGCTGCTGGCCGAGCTCCGTGGCGCCGAAGCCTACGACTTTCTCAAGCTCCTGACGACGGGCCACGCCGGTTCAATCACGAGCTATCACGCGCCCAATGCCGCGGTGGCAATCGAGCGTTTCGCGCTGATGGCAAAGGAGCACCCTGAGGCTGCGGCTTGGGACGATGCTGCGCTCAAGCGCCTGCTGTTCCTGACGATCGACGTCGTCGCGCACATGGAGGCGCATCCGGTGCTGGATGCGGCGGGCGAGCAGGTCGGCCGGCGGTGGGGCATGACGGAAGTCTGGTTCGATCCGGTGCGCAAGGTGCGCACCGCGTTCGTGTAGGGGGCGGCCATGACCCGACCGAACACGCATGTGCTTCAGCAGGCCCGGATGGTGGCGGTGACGCTCGCGGTGCTGGCTTGCTTCCTCGGCGGCCTGGTGGCGTCGCTCTGGCTCGCATCGTTCTTCCTGTATGCGAGTCTGCGGATCAACCCGCTGCACGCGGGTCTGTCGGGCTGGCTCGATGCGATGCTGGCGTGGCGGCACGGTCTGATGCCGAACGCGGGTCGTAAGCTCGCAGGAGCCGCGCTCTTTGGCGTGCTGCTGTCGTTCGGTGGGCCGGTGTTCGGTCTGCACGCGGTGTGGGAGCGCTCGGGTCGGCGCCGGCTTTACGGCAGCGCGCGCTTTGCGAGCGAATCAGAAATCCGCCGCGCAGGGTTGCTATGACAATGCTCTCATACCCTAGCACCCTGCCTCCGATTGTCGTGGGCTTATGGCGCGGCCGTTACCTGCGCTTTACCGGCCAGCAGTTCGTGCTGCTGGCGGCACCCGCGCGCTCGGGCAAGGGCGTCGGCATCGTGATCCCGAACCTGCTCAGTTTCCCCGATTCGGTCGTGGTGCTCGACGTGAAGCAGGAGAACTACGCCATCACGGCCGGCTTTCGGCGCGCGCACGGGCAGGAGGTGTATCTGTTCAATCCGTTCGCCGAGGACGGCCGCACGCATCGCTACAACCCGCTCTCGGCGATTTCTGACGGCTTGTTCCGGGTCGGCGACATCCTCGCGATCGGCTACGCGCTGTATCCGCCGGGCGGTCACGATGACTTCTGGAAAGACCAGGCGCGCAACCTGTTCCTCGCCATTGTGCTGCTGTTGTGCGAGTGGCGCGACGCGCGCCGGGCCGGCAAGGGCACCTCGATCCCGAACTATCCGGTCACGATCGGCGAGGTGTTGCGGCAGGCGTCGGGCAACGGCATGCCGGTCAAGACGTATCTGCAGCGCGCGCTGGTCCAGCACCGTGACCTGCTGTCGGGGCAGTGTGTCGATGCGCTGAACCGTTTCCTGTCGAACGACGACAAGGTCTTGGCCAGCGTCCTCGCCACCTTCAATGCGCCGCTGACGATCTGGGCCAATCCGGTCGTCGACGCGGCGACGAGCGCGAACGATTTCGATCCGCGCGATCTGAGGAGACGACGCATCTCCGTTTATATCGGCGTGACGCCCGATCACCTGTCCGAAGCGGCGTTGATCGTGAACCTGCTGTTTTCGCAGGTGATCAACCTGAACACGAAGCAGCTGCCCGAGGCCGATCCCACGCTTCGGTTCCCGTGCCTGCTGCTGCTCGACGAGATGACGGCGATCGGCAAGATCCACATCCTTGCGCGAGCCGTTGCCTACATGGCGGGTTACAACCTGCGTCTGCTGTCGATCGTCCAGTCAATCGCGCAACTTGAATCGGTCTACGGACGAGCCGACGCCCGTACCTTCATCACAAACCACGCGATGCAGATCCTCTATGCACCGCGCGAGCAGAAGGATGCGAACGATTACTCCGAGATGCTCGGTACGCTGACCGATCAGTCGCGCAGCGTCAGTCGCTCGAATGCAATCTTCGGCGGTCGGGGTGGATCGAGCGAGAGCGTGTCTGAGCAGCGCCGGCCGCTGCTCTTGCCGCAGGAGCTGAAAGAACTCGGGCGCGAGAAGGAAATCATCGTGCTCGAAAACACCAAACCGATCCTCGCCGACAAGATCTGCTACTGGCGTGATCCCGAGTTTGCCTCGCGCGTGACGGCCGCGCCCGCGGTACCCGCCATGAACCTGGCCCACTTCAGCGCGGTGACCGAGCGCCGGCTGCGCGATCTGCGGCCGGACGAGATCGATCCGGGTGGCGCAGGGCTGATCCACCTGCCGCCCGAATATCTGGAGGTGCTGCAGGCATGGGACCCGCGCGACCTCCCGCCGAACCTGGCCGACATCAGCGAGGACGACGCCGTGGCTTACGTGGAGCGGCATTTCATGCTGCTTGGCGTGCCCGGTCGAAAAATCGTGCAGGCGAGACGTCACCTGAGCGCGGACGACCTCGACGTCGCTGAACTGGACTTTGTTGAACCGGCCCGGCGTGCGACTCCGCATGGTTCTCAAGGAGGCTCAGATGCGACGGGAGTCCTGCGATGACGACGCCCTATGTGAACGAGGCCGATCGCGCACGTGCCGCGCTTGCCGTGATCCCGGCGGATGACTATGAGACCTGGGTCGATATGGCGTTCGCACTCAAGCAGGGATTCGGTGACGAGGGGTACGAGATCTGGGACGCGTGGAGTCGCACGGCCGCCAACTATAACGAGCGCGCGGCCCGTACGACGTGGCGCTCGGCTAGCGCGTCGGGCGGCAAGACCCTGTCCACCCTGTTCTGGCATGCACGCCAGCATGGCTTCGATCTTCGGCGTGCGCATTACCCCGACCAGATGACGGCCGTGCTCGTGCCGTCCGCTGAAGTGCTCGCGCAGCGCGAGCGTGAAGCGGTGCGTCGCGAGGCTCGTCATGCCGCGGCTGCCCGCGAAGCGGCATCGATCTGGGACTGGGCGCGTCCAGTCGGGCCGGCGCATCCGTATCTCGAACGCAAGCACCTTGAGCCGATGGACACGTTACGTGAACTGGATGCGCTGGAGCTGCGCGCATTGCTCGGCTATGCGCCGGCCAGCGAGGAGGAAACCCTGACGGGGCGCGTATTGATCGTGCCGGTCTGGAACGACGGCCCCATTTCGACGCTGGAACTGATTGACGAGCAGGGGCTGAAGTCGTCGCTGGCTGGCGGCGTGAAGAAGGGCGGTTACTGGATGACGGAGCCGACGCTGGTTCCTGACGGTGAATGGTCGCTGATCCTGATCGCCGAGGGCATGGCGACGGCCTTGTCTGCTTCGCGCGCGACGGGCTGGTTCGCTGTGGCGGCGCTCTCGAGCGGGAATCTGTCGCTGGTGGCAACGAGCCTGCGCGAGCGGTATCCCAACGCGGATCTGATCGTACTCGGCGAACTGGGCCGGGGCGAGACGCAGGCGCAGCAGGCAGCGGAAGACGCGCGGGCGCGCGTGGCCTGGCCGCAGTTTGCTGCTGACGCGCGCGTCGACGACAAGGTGCCGAACGACTTCAGTGACATGGCGGTGCTCTCGGGCTTCGATGCCGTCGGCACGCATCTGCGTGGGGTAGCGCGCTTCGTCGTGAAGGCAGACGGCGTGAACGTGATTGGGATAGGCGAGCATGAGGAGGGTGGAAAAATGGGCAACGTCAAGGAAAAACTGCTCCCCGACGACGGGGGCAGTCCACGTCGCCGGTCGTCGAAGCGGAGTACGTCGAAGCCAGCCGGGCCTGATGTACCGGTAGCGGGCGAGCCATCGGCCGGTGCTGTACCAGATGCTGCTGCACCGGCTGATTCGTCTGCCGCCGCATCGCCGGCCGCCGCTGCCCCGGCCTCGACGCCTCCGACCACCAGTCCATCCCGACTCCCGCCGTCGCGCCCGCCGGTCGGCGAGCCGCTGTTCGCTGTCGCCGACGTGCCGGGCGAAATCAGGGCGCTGGCCGAGCATCGGTTCGGCTCGCCGCTGAAGATGGGCACGCCGCGCGAGAACGGCGGACCGTATCGCGGCGAAGTGTTTAACACCGAGCACTACCTGATCCAGGAGGTGGCGACCCGCAGTGTCGTGTTCCACAGCAAGGATCAGATGACGTTCGTTTCGGAGCGTCTGAAATGGATGGACGAGAACGCGCGGTTGAACGGCTCCGAATTGCAGGTGGGCTATGACGGCAGTCAGGCAAAGGTCTATCCGTGGGACCGTGCGCGCGATCTGCTCGATCGGGCTGTCCGTTCGCTCAAGAAGTCGGCCCAGGAGCTGAATTTCAGTCCGAACCTCGAGGGCATGCTCGACCAGTTGCAGGCGCGGTCGTGGGCGCGCATTCGCGAACAACGGACGGAAGCGCTGGAGAAGTCGAAGGAGCAGGGCGCGTCCCGCGACACGGGCGCGGAGCCCGACCGATAGCACACGCGGGCTTTGTGCCCGCAGACAAGCCGTTTCTGACGGATACGAGGTGACGACATGGCGCAGACAACTTCGGCTCAGGAGGCCGATCCGGTCATCAACGTGATCGAGCAGGACGTGCCGGGCAGGAGCGGCAGCCCGAGCCCGTCGGGCGATCATCGGGAAGGGCTGGATCCGGCTGTGATGGATGCTGTGTCCGCCCGGCGCCGGCGCGAGTTCGACTCGGCCCGCGCAAGGCTGCGCGATCAGGCAATCCGGGACGATCCCGGCGTGGAAGCCCAGGCGGGAGGGCAGACGGGAGGGCCGGCACCGATTGGAACGACGGCCGGGGTCGATCGTGGTTACGTGCCGCTCGAACGGCCGCCCGAGCGCGTGACCAAACGCTACATGCGGTCGGGCAACCAGTATTTCCTGAAGGATGCGCCGTATCAGCTCGCATTCGAGGATCTGGGACCGTACCTCGTGACCGAGCACAACCGGCCTGACGTGGTCGAATCGATGATCGACATGGTGCATGCCAAATCGTGGCAGCGCATCCGTGTGTCAGGTCACGAGGCGTTCCGTAGCGAGGTCTGGCTGCAGGCGACGCTGCATGGCATCGAGGTCAGCGGCTACGAGCCGAAGGCGGCAGACCTCGCACGTCTCGCCGATGCACGGCAGGCTCGACTGGACAATCGTATCGAGGTAGCAGCGCCGCCGACGACGGCCATGGCGGCGAGTGCTACGGGTCAGCAGGGGCGCGCGGATGCACGGCCGCCAGTGTCTCCGGTGATGCCTTCTGTCCCAGCGGTTGACGTCAACGGAGCCACATCTCCGGCGCCGGCACATGCCGCTGTGCAGCAACCGCGCACGCCGCGCGCAGTCCGCAACGCGGCTGGTGACGAACCCGATGTGCCACGGCGGTATGTCGGTGAACTGCGTGAGCACGGCAGTGCGCCGTATCTGCATAACCCTGCGCGCAGTGACTCGTATTACGTGGTGTTCCGCGATCCGGCGGGAGTTGATCAGGCTGTATGGGGTGTCGATCTCGAGCGCGCCATGCGGGAGTCTGGGGCCAGTATCGGCCAGCAGGTCGTGCTCGAAAATCTCGGCAAGCGCCTCGTGACCGTGCGCGTGCCAGTCTTCGACGGCGAGGGCAAGGTGGTCGGCGAGGAAGACAGGGACATTTACCGCAATACCTGGCAGGTCGATGTCGTGCAGCGCGACCGGGGGGCGCCCGTTCCTCTGGAGTCCGCTAGTCCGTCGGGCGATGCACGCGTCACCGATTCGTCGGTCGCACCTGTTATGGAATCGCCTGAGCATCGTCAGCGTGGCACCCGGCATGCAGATAACGATCAGGCCATGCACATGGCCGTGCTGGCGACGGCGATGCGCGAGCAGGGTTTCGGCGACCGTTCGATTGCCCGCGTGCAGCAGCGTGCCGAACGCATGCTGGTTGCGTTCGGGAAGGAGGGCACGTCCGTCCCGCCGCCGAAGGTATTCGATCCGAAGGCGCCGTCGGGCCGGGACCAACGCAGGCGTCCGGCGCCCGAGCGCGCGCCTGCGCCCGAAATCGACCGTGAGCTGGCCACCCCGGCGCCGATGTCGCCATCCCGCTGAGGTGGATCGTGGCCGCGCGTGAGCGTCTATGCGTCGAACTCGGTGCAGTCAGGTTGCATTGGGATGACTGGTGCGCGCGCCGTGGTCTGACGGCGGGCGAGGGCGCACGCCAGTTGATCATGGCGGCCATCCACGATGATGGGGGAGCGCGATCCGTCGTGGTCGTTCGCGACTTGGGCCGACCGGTTGTCGGCGAACCGCGTGCCCGCATCGAGATTCGCCTGACAGCGTCCGAGCTGGCGGCCGTAGAGCAGCGGGCGACGGCATCGGGCCTGAGTGGAAATCGCTGGGTCGTATCGCTGGTTCGCGCGCAGCTGACGCGCGAGCCGCAGTTTGGAGAGCACGAGATGCGTGCGCTGTCGGAGTCCAGTCAGCAGCTTGCCGGCGTCAACCGCCTGCTGTGTCAGCTGGTGCGGTCCGGTGCGATCGAACTGGCGACTGGGGAGCGTATGGCGGACTGGGCGGACATGCGGGACCGGATCGATGCGCACCTGCGTGCGACCTCTGCGCTCATTCGTGCGAATCTCGGCCGATGGAGCCGCTGACATGCCGTACCCAAAAATCTACATCGACGCGATGCTCGTGAACTGGGGCGACCGGTTGTTTCAGGAGCCGCTACGGCACGCTCGCGCTCCACGGCTCTCGCGTGTCGGTATCCGGGATGAAGCCGCACGCATGCGCGCCCAGATCGCGCGTACGCTCAGGCGCACGCCCGAGGTGATGGTTAAGATCACGAACAAGGCAACCAGTGCGCAGGGCATGGGGGCCGTGCGCCGGCACCTGCGCTATATCTCGCGTAACGGCAGGGTCGAGCTGGAAGACCAAAACGGCGATCGCATTGCCGGCGTCGATGCGTTGCGCGATCTGACGCAGGTCTGGCAACTCGGTGGATGGGGTATCCCGGAGAGCAGCACACGCCGTGAGGTGTTCAATGTTCTGCTGTCGATGCCGCCGGGCACGGACCGTCGGGCCGTGCGGGACGCCGCGCGCGACTTTGCGGCGCAGGAGTTCGGCGACGGGCGTGCGTATGTATTCGCAGCGCACGACGACGAAGCCCATCCGCACGTGCATCTGAGCGTGCAGGTGCGCGGCCCCGATGGCCGCCGCCTGAATCCGCGCCACAAGGATCTGCAACGCTGGCGTGAACGCTTTGCAGGGCAGTTGCGTGAGCACGGTGTTGACGCAAACGCGACGCCCCGGCGTGCGCGCGGCGTGACGCAGCGTTATCCAAAGCCCGCGGTGGTTCACATGATCGCGCGCGGCGAGGTTCCGAAATACTGGAAGCCGCTGCTAGCCGACACACAGCGTGACGTTGGCTGGGTCGCGCACGGCGGGGTGTTCGCTGCCTGGCGCGAGATGGCCTATGCGATGGCGAGATCGCGTGCGCGCGAGGACCGCGCGATGGCAGTCGAGATGGCTTATTTCGTCGGGGGTATGCCGGTGCAGCGAGACCGTCCAGTACCAGAGCGACCGCAGAGCGCTCTGCGTGAGCCGGCGAAAACAACGGTGCGGGAAGCCGGGGATCGGTCAGGCGACGTCGAGCCCGATGTGGATCGTTGATGGCGGGAGAACGGCGCGGCCATACCTATCGTGCCGTGGATCGGCGGCAAGCGGCGTCTGGCCGATATCCTGATCCCCCGTTTCCCGCCGCACACCTGTTACGTCGAGGTCTTCGCGGGCGCGGCAGCGTTGTTCTTCATTCGCCCGCCGGCCGAAGTCGAAGTGCTGAACGACGTCGACGATCTCGTCAATCTGTATCGCGTCGTGCAGCATCATCCCGAAGAATTCGTCCGGCAGTTCAAGTGGGCCTTGAGCAACCGGCAGGTGTTCAGGTGGCTGAGCGACACACGACCGGAAACGCTCACGGATATCCAGCGTGCCGCGCGTTTTTACTACCTCCAGCAAAACTGTTTCGGTGGCCGCCTTGAGGGGCGAACCTTCGGGACGGCTACGACGTCGCCGCCGGGGCTCAACCTGATGCGTCTGGAGGATACGCTGTCGGCCGCGCATCTTCGTCTGTCCGGCGCGTACATTGAAAAGCTCGACTGGCAGGTGTGCGTGAGCCGGTACGACAGGTCCCATACTTTCTTTTTATGGACCCGCCGTATTGGGAGACGGAAGGGTACAGCGTGCCATTTGGCGTCGACCAGTATGCGAGGATGGCGAGCGTATTGCGGGAGATCAAGGGGCGCGCGATCCTGACCGTGAACGATCACCCGGACATGCGTGAAGTATTCGCGGGGCTGGACTTCGAACGTGTGGAAATTCAGTACACGGTCGGTGCAGCCGGACCTACTGCACCGCGCGGGGAACTGATCCTGTGTAGCTGGAACAGGGCTGACGATCCGGCGGGCTTGTTCTGATGGCAGGGAGTCGGGCGACCGTCTGCGCTATTCGCGGCAGGTTATCGGCAACCTTGAGAACTTACGGTTCAGCGAACCATGCAGCAGGCCCGGCCCTGAACGTGGCAAACAGCAGGAAGACTAAGGTGATCAGAAGCATCGGAACGCCGTAGATCGCAAGCGGGAAAAACAGCACGAGCTGGAGTGCCGATCCACCAACACCATGCGGAAGATCGGTATCCCGGATGTTCTCGTAGATCAGCCACGCGACCGCGACCAGCCCCGTTCCCATGAGGACGATGCCCGCCGCTTGTGGGGTATGATGCACGTACGCGGTTCCCCACGCATAGAATCCCCACCACAGAAAATTGATGCCAATGGCTGCGAGCCAGAAGCCGCGTTTCGTGAAAAGGCGATAGCCGAACTTCAGCCGGCAGTGACGACTGAAAATCTGAATGCCCTTGGCAATTCCGACGACAGTGCCGAGGATGAGCGCGAGCTTTAGAAGTTCCACAGAATTTCCTCCTAGGGCAGCCCGACCACTTCACTGTATCATCGACCGAGAAGATTAATGTGACGTCGTTAGCGGTTGACTTTTTCCAATATAGACGGTTGTATCGGGAATGCAATGATCTGGAAATTTGACTGCTTCGCTGTCTTTTTTTGGCGTGGCTGAGCGCGAATCTTCTCGGAAACGGTGCGTCGCAAATTTTGTGTTGGCTGCAAATGTATGCACAGTGCAGCCGCGCCTACGCCCTACGCTGAAGAGCGTTACCCTCGGGGTGGTTCCCATGTCGACAGAGTTGTCTTTAACTGTGTTCCCCACTGATGGATGAGCAATCCTGCAGTGGGGCCATCCATGGCCGCCGGAGCGCAGCGTACTTGAAGGCGAACATCCGGCTTACCGGGTGCCATAATATGGTAGTTGCGAGGTATGTGGGTATGTCCATGCAACACGATGCAGTTGCTTTCGTTGCGGTCAAGAGCACGAATCAGGGTGTCCGCGAGACGCATGGAACCGTCTGCACAAAGATGCGCATACTTGAATACGTTAAGCCCCTTTTGGAAGACCATATCCCCCTCTGGACTACGGGCGTGGTGATGGCAGACAACGACAAGACGGCTACGCAGACTGGAACTCATTGCTTCGAGGTCACGCATCGCAGCACGCGAGAATTCTCCGGCCCCGTTGAAACCGATCCAGCTGTTAGGCATGGCAGTATTGAGTGTGATCACGGAAAGATCGTGTTCGAGGATGTTAATCAGATTCACACCTCGTAGGGACGAGGTCGTCTGCATACCTATCGACTCTGCGAATCTGTTGAAGCGCAGGCAACGCACTTCAAATGGACGGTAGAACGGCCGAGTTGCCGAGCCGGCTGCATTGGCTATAGTTCGCATCCATCCATTTACCTTTACTGTCCATATCGTCGGGCTCACGGAAAGATCGTGGTTTCCCGGCGCGGCGATAATCGGGCAATTTCCGATCCGGTCGCGTAGACATTCAAAGAATGCTTCAGCACATCGATAGTCAGCGGCAGACCCTGTGTCGGTTATATCGCCGGTGACGATTACAATGTCGGGGTGTGCTGAAGCAATTTCCTGAATTAGGCGCGCTTGCAGAGCCGGGGTTTGGACTGCTCCATGCTCGAGATCGCCTATCCCTTGCGGTCGTATATGTAGGTCCGAAATGTGAACGATTCGCAAGGTACCAAAAATCGATATTTCGTCTCGTACGTCACAGTCGTCACCCACCAGTTCGGAGCTAGGGAGCGCACGCATCTCATGTTCGCTGCCTTGAGGTTGTGTAATTCGCTGGGTCAAATGTCCGGGAAGTAGTTCGAGAAACAAAATTCCGAGAGCACGAGCCGTGGTGCGCGAGAAACGGGCTATGCGATAAACTGGTTTCACCGCAAGTTCGACGACAAAATATAGGATGTCACCAACGATCGCTGTCGTTTCCATTACAAGATGGGAAACTCGTTGATGTGTTTTTCGCCGGACCATGACGACGCGAATAGTGATGGCAAGCGCTAACCCAACTATTGCGCCGATGCGGCTGGAACCTTGCAGAAAGAATATGAAGAAGAGATAGGTGGGTATCGCCGGTAGGACGACCCATTCCTGTATGACATACCACAGCGGTGCTGTGACTCGCTTGTCGTAGCGCTTACTGGTGAGCATGAGGAGCCCGCCAGCTGTCATGAAAACCGTCGAATAGAGCACGAGGCTAAACTGGGGCGAACGACGCTGAGTCGCACTCACCAGTTTTTCGGTGAGCCACCAGTCTGCATATGCCAACGCGCTGTACATAACTACGATGCCGAAAAGTGGCATGATCGCGCGAAACCATACGTCCCGTGCATTTTCAACAGAAATAGTTGCCGCGAGTTCTTCGTCAGCAGCGAGTCTTTCGTCGAAGGACTGTGCGGTAGAGACTGATGTGCTGGTTGCAGACATATGTACTTAGCGTCGAGGTCTCCTGTTTGTCACAGACGGGAGACCTCAACGCTTTTGGAAGCGAACGATATCTACAGTATCGGCTTCGATTACCAATTTCTTTAGCCTTAGCCGCGTTAGTGCGATGCATGCCGAGGTCCACCGAGCCCGCGTCTCTTGCTCCGTTCCAATTTGCATGGTGCCTAAAACCGGCGGGAGCCTATCCTGCCATCCCTTGTTTTTAGTCTCGTTTTTTACCTACCGGCTAAACGCTTTCGGTGAGGTCGGTCGGAAACTTCCGCGAGGTAGCCAGCGGCGTTCGTGAGACACGCCCACTGAGTCCGATGGTTTCTCTTTTTGTGACCGCGTACCGCGCCGCATAAGTGCAGGGTGTAGATCGATGGATTCTGTGTACTGCGCGGGCGGATTCCTGCGTGGTGATCCCGCCCACGTCCTGTACTGGACGCCAGATGTCTGCGAGGGCCGTAGCTGGAGTTGGTAATCACATGCGCTGAACCGGTAAGGTCAATCTTGCTTCAGTAACTGCTGATCGTCCAACGTCTGCATGGTGTTTCCGAGGATATGCCAGCGGGGCTATCGGGAGTTCGTTGGGCAAGGGATATGGTCTGCGAGCTTGTCGTGTTGCTGTCGGCGCGCAGTTCCTCGTGCGTATGCTGATGGTCAGAGTGCTTGTGCCCGTTGGAGCGAATCGTTCGGCGACTGCGCCGTTGTGGGGTTTGCCCGGTAGTCTCTCCGCGCGTTTTCGGACGTCCGCCTGCGTCTGTTGCTCCTGCAAGACGCGTCCAAAATATTTCTTTTAGTCCGACGCGATCCGTCTGTTTCCGTGGCGTTCCGATAGCGGAAATCCGCCCAAAAACGGATGTTGACGGCGTCTTCCTGAGTGAACAATATCGAATGAAGAGAGCACGATGGAGCTAGCCATGCCAGTTGCGAAAAGCTATACCCGAGCGCAATGGGATGAGCTTGCTCGCTCCCTGGAGTCACTGCCCGTCAAGCCAGAGGCCGAGCAGCGCGTCTCGATTACCGATGCGATGAAAGAGATGCGTCCGGTGATCGGTGCGGTGAGGAAGAAGGGATATACGCTGGAAGAAATCGTTGATCATGCAAGGAGGAAGGGCGTCGATTTTAGCGTTGGCTCGGTCAAGTATGCGCTATACCCGTCGAAGAAAATCAAGTCAGAGCGACGGGTCGAAAAGGAATCGGTACGAGGTAATGCCGCGCCATCGCCTCGTGCCAGGAGGGTAAGCAAGGACGATGTACCACGCGCGGAGGCTGTCAGGGAATATCAAAAGCGGGATGGGGGAAAGCCAGTCGGCAAGCCGGGAACCATGGTGATGCGTGATGCGTTCTCATTCGAGATCCGGCCCGATACCGAGAACCTTTAGAGGATTCAAATGGACATGACGACTTACCCCATCTACCTCGTTGGTGGCAGCAAGGGCGGCGTGGGCAAGAGCTTCGTTGCGCTTGCGCTGGCCGATTACCTGCAACGGCGGGATATTCGATCGGCGCTGGTGGAGACCGATACCTCCAATCCAGACGTGATGAAAGCGGTTCAGGAGGAGATGCGCTGCATCGCCTATAACCTGGACGATGCCGACGGCTGGATCGGCCTCGTAAATTTCTGCGATGAACTACGGGATGCAGCGATCGTCGTCAACACGGCGGCA
>Ga0310811_10003035_pt1 | contig 21110 bp, 26 predicted proteins | sample YCmetagenome_FD_207642 | JGI IMG/M metagenome (GOLD analysis project Ga0310811, IMG submission 207642) | Soil microbial communities from experimental microcosm in Duke University, North Carolina, United States - YC | ecosystem: Engineered > Artificial ecosystem > Soil microcosm > Unclassified ...
GGGAGCTTTTCAAACCGGGCGTGGGCAGCTATGAACGGTTCCCGGGCGCACACGCGGGTATGGTGTAATGGTAGCTCGTCAGCTTCCCAAGCTGAATGCGCGGGTTCGATTCCCGCTACCCGCTCCAAAATCCTGTTCGGCAGCGGCCACCAAAGATTGAAAAATCCCCAAATTTTCTTTATCTTTCAGTGGTTACTAGTTGCTAGTGATCGCCCTTGTCCGCCTGCAATCGCCAAAGATGGGGGCCTAAATTGGGGGCCTCAAAGGGCCCCTCTCGATGCGAGGCCCCCAAATGGTGCTAACAGATACGGCGATCCGTAACGCCAAGCCCAAGGACAACAAGCCATACAAGGTGGCCGACTCGCAGGGACTGTATCTCCTCGTCAACCCGACTGGGAGCAAACTTTGGCGTGTGAAATATCGCATGAACGGGGTGGAGCGTAAGCTGGCGCTGGGGGCGTACCCCGAAATTACGCTAGCCGAAGCGCGGGCTGCACGCGACGCAGCGCGGAAGCAGTTGGCCCATACCATTGATCCCAATGCCGCCAAACGGCAAGCGCGGATCGAGGCGAACATTCGAGCGGGAAACAGCTTTGCCAGCGTGGCCGAGGAACTGATTAACAAGAAGGGACGAGAGGGGCGAGCCGCCACGACGCTGGAGAAACAGCGTTGGCTGTTGAAATTGCTTGGGACGGATTTCGGAAAGCGGCCGGTCGCCGAAATTGCGCCCCAGGAATTGCTCCATGAGCTGAGAAAACACGAACGACGCGGGCGGTTGGAGACGGCCAAGCAGCTCCGCGCCTTCGCGGGGCAGGTTTTCCGCTACGCGGCAGCCACGGCACGAGCGGAACGCGACCCGGCACAGCTCCTACAAGGGGCACTGATTTCACCAAGGATCCGACATTTCGCAGCAATTACCGACCCGTCGGAGTTTGGCGCGCTTTTGCGGGCGATAGACGACTATCAGGGAGACCCTGCCGTCATTTTTGCCTTGAGGCTCACCCCGCACGTCTTCCAAAGACCAGGCGAGATACGCCAAATGGAATGGTCGGAGGTCAACTTCGAGAAGGCCATCTGGGAATTGCCCTCGGCCAAGATGAAAAAGCGTGAACCCCACACGGTACCGTTGTCGAAGCAGGCCGTGGTGATCCTCCGTGAGATGCGCAGCCTGTCAGGATCAGGGCGATATGTGTTTCCCTCTGTGCGCACGAGGGCAAGGCCGATCAGCGACAATACGGTCAATGCAGCGTTGCGACGTATGGGATATTCTAAGGACCAGATGACGGCGCATGGGTTCCGTACCTCGGCGTCATCTCTGCTCAACGAATCGGGAAAATGGAACCCAGATGCGATCGAACGCGCGCTAGCTCACATGGTCCCCGGTATCATTCGGCGCATCTACAACCAATCCGTTTATTGGGGCGAACGAGTGGAGATGGCCCAGTGGTGGAGCGACTACCTTGAGGAGTTACGGCGGGGAGGCAATGCGCCCAACCATCTCGGACAGCAAAACGCCAAGGCAGCCTGTCGTATCCAACAGAAGGTCACGGTTGACCGCTGAGTATGAGCGGATAATCCAGTCTCTTACGCATTTTTGGGCTCAAGGTGTGCCCGAAGCGAACTTACTGAGACCAATCTACGCCGACCAACAGTGATCGTGTCGATGTAGCCAGCTCCAATCAGCTCGTACAACTTCGTTCGCCCCAGGCCAGTTGCATCACATGCTTCAGAAATGGTGCATGTCAGGCGTTGCGAGAATGGAATCGTGGTGCTGGACGACGCTAAAATTGTCCCGGTAGGTTGGTTGACTTGCGAACTACTGTCCAATTTTGACAGAATGCGGCGCATGTTGTTTCCCTTCAGCTGATGCTATCTGATGGAGGGTCTCGTCTTTTGATCCGTGAAATCGTCTAAGCCTCCGTCATTTGCCGTGGCCTGACTTTAGTCGGTTCCAAACGAGCTGTGCCAAGCTGCCGTCGTCGGAGGGGAACAGGACAGCGGTGATCCGCTGGCTCAGACTGGGATCGTCGAGCTTGACGCGCAGATAACCTTTTGAATTGTCGCCGCGTGATCTTGCCTCCCAAGCGTCTCCGATATGAAACTTCCCAACAAATACGCGGAACACTGGTGCGTTGTCACCGGTACGATTGTCGTTGGGCACAAGGCGCAGCTCTGCATTGATCGTGAGCGTCTGAATGCTGCCGGTCCAGCCGCCATCCTTGGCGGGCGTGAATATTCCGATCGTTGGCATGATGTTTCTCGTTTTCAGTCTGTGATTGATGATGGCTCGAGCGCAGCGCTCTTCCGACGCCGACCGCCGCGCGGAGTCGCGGGTTCCGCGGATACTGCTTCGTCGATGACGCTCTTGCGTGCCTTGGCAAAACCGCGGTCGCTATCGAGGAAGACACCAAGCATGAACGGGATCAATTCGGCGAGGGATTCGGCCTCGCCGTAGGTCGCACGGTAGATGCCAGCATATTGGCGCAGCGCCTGATGCAATTCCGGTGGCATGGTGATCGTGATCTTGACCGGGGTGCGGTCGGGCAGCTTCGCAAGTTTCAATTCGGGCATTGGAATTCCTTATTCCGGGTTTGTCATCCCTGATAGGGTCGCAATGTGAGGTCCTTGTGGACGATCACGCGCAGCGGCCATCCGGGACGCACAATGATCGTGGGTTGGATGTTGAGGTCCTTCTCGACGATACGCTGTCCGGCCTGGTTGGTGCTTTCCTGGGCAGATTCCTGGATCGCCTCGACGAGATCGTTGTTGTCACTGCCGAAGGTGGCCTGGGTGCCGACACCGAGCAGCGTCGACATCGCAATGCCCTTCAAGAGCGTCCAGGTGTGATAATCGACCTGATCCTTCAGCCCGGAATAACCGGCGGCATCGGTCGCCGGCAGGTTGTCGATCTGGATCGAGGAGCCGTCCGGCATGACAATGCGCTGCCAGGCGACCAGGGCGCGAGACTGACCGAAGGCGACGACGCTGTCGTAACTGCCGATCAGGCGCGACCCTTGCGGGATCAGTAGGTAGCGCCCGGTCACCGTGTCATAGACATTCTCGGTCACTTGTGCCGTGACCTCGCCGGGCAGGTCGGAGTTCAGGCCGGTGAGCAGGCTGGCGGCGATCACCGTGCCGGCCAGAACTTCATAGGGCGAAGCGGGCGTTTGCAGGGCATGGTCGTTGTAGATGTCCTTGGCCGATGCCTGGTTCACGAAATCCATCTTGCGCTGCTGATCGTTCTGGTCACTGGCGAGATTCAGGTTCAGATGGCCGGCGTCTGCTCCGGACGAGCCAGCGGCAACCGGCGCCAACGTGACACCAACACCGGTAGCAGCATTGTCCGATGCACCACCTGCCGAACCCGCGATCGCGCCTCCGCCATTGCCGGGCGCCTGGTTCAGCTGGAAGAACACCCCGGCTTCCCGCGCCTGTTCGGCCTGTTGCGCCAGCCGTTCCTGTTCCGCACGTTCGGCCTCATCATTGGAGTTCGCGGCAACCGGGTTGAGGCCGAGCTGTCGCTCCCGTCGGACGATCCCGGGCCCAAGGTCGCCGGGCAGCGGTGGTCCCAGCTGCGGCTTGGGTTTGGGAATCTCACCGTAATTGCTTGGCAGCGAGGCCAGATCATCGGGTTTGGCCTTGTTTCCGGTATCCAGAAGGTTGGCCTCGCTGCCGCTGGTGAAGTGAGCGCCCTTTAGCGCCACCCAGGCGACACCGGCGACAGCCATGCAACTGATGGCAGCGATACCGATGAGCAGACGACGCTTGAAGCGGACAACGCGGCGTGGCGACGCCTTCAGCACCACGGATTCGGGATCGTGTTTCGGGGGGATGGGCTCACTCATGCCCCCCCTCCTGACGAACCCGAACTGGTGGCCGATGCGACCGCATCGGTGCGGCTGATCCGCACCACCTGCTGCGGCGTCTCGCCGAGACGCAGCTCGGCGGCAGCGAAGAGCCGGTCTACGATGTAGTAATTGCCGCGGACCCGGTAATTGACGAGCTGATCGTCGCCCCGCGCGCCCACCACGAAAAGCGGGGGCATCTCACCCTGGCCGATCCCGGAGGGGAATTCGATATAGACCTCGCTGCCGTCGTCGAAAACACGCACCGGCCTCCAGGGTGGATTATCACCTGTAATCCTGTAGCGGAAATGCAGATCCGAGAGCGCCACGCCATCGGCGATGGGAGCCGCGGCATTGGCCTGGCTGTTCTGCTGCTGGAGGGCGAGCAGCTGATCATCCGGATAGGTCCAGGAGATCGCGGCCATCGCGGTCCGGTCGGTGCTGACCAACTCGAGATGATAGCTGCGCCGGTCGGTCATGATGATGAGGTTCGTCGTCAATCCCGGCGCGAAGGGCTTGACCAGGATATGCACCTGCTTATCCGCGCCGGTACCGCTGCTGGTATTGCCGACAACCCAGCGCACCGTATCGCCCGCCGCGACAGAAACGAGTTTCTCCGCCGGCTGAAGCGCGATATCCGTCACCTGCTCCGGGGCGGCATAGAGGCGGTAGAGCGCGCCTTCGGTGAAGGGGTAGACCTGGATGGCGTTGACATAACCATGCGCCGTCGGCTCCTGGAGCGCGGCCTTATTGGCGGCCGCGACCCGCTGCGTCGGCGCCAGCTTGTCGGTGCTCCCCTCCGCCGACGGCGGCGGCATGAGCTGGCCGGGCAAGGGCAAGGGCTGCGGCACGGTGACGATCTGCACCGGCTTTGGCGGATCAGGAATCACCGTCGCCTGATGGAAATCCCCATTATCATAGCTGATGGCCGGCGGTGAGACTTTGCCGGCACAGGCGGCAAGCATCAGCGCCGGCAATGAGATGATGAACACGGAACGAATGGGATGCATGGCGCGATCTCCTGTCATGGGGAGGTGCCGGGATCGAGTTCGCGCGACCAGGCGATGTCGGTGACGTAAAGGCCGAGCGGATTGACCCGCAGCACCTCAGCGGTCCGAGGCGGCGCGATGGCGATGGTGAGAATCGCGGTCCAGCGCTCTGTCGAGGCGAGGCTATCCTGCCGGTAGGTCTGCTCAGTCCATTTCACCTGGAAGGAGCGATCCGAGGCACGGACGACGTTGGTCACCTCGACGGAAACGCTGCGGTCGCCGATGGCCTTGAACGGATCGTTAGCGCGCGCGTAGTCGTTGAGGAAAGCCGCCGCATGGCGGCCGGCGAAGGCATAGGCTTCGAGCCAGTCCCGTCGCACCAGCACCGGATCGGTCGGCAGCGAGCGGACATTGGTGATGAAGCGCGCCAGAAACCAGGCGATCTGGGCATCCCTCGGCTGGTAATGCCGGATCGCGGGTGCCACGGCCTGCACCTCGCCGAGCTTGTCCACCTCGACAACGAAGGGCGTGACGCGGCTCTGTGCCGAGAGCCAGATGAGACCGCCGGCGAGACCACCCGAAAGCGTCAGGCAGCCGAAGGCCATGAGGCGCCAGTTCTTCGCCTGAACGCGGGCCGTGCCGATCCGTTCGTCCCAGAGCTGCCCGGCACGCTGATAGGGTGTCTCCGGCTCCGGCGTGCGGCCGTAGCGCTGAAGCGAGCGCTTAAAGAGCATGGATCATTCCTCCTCTTCATTGAGATCGGGATTGGCGGGCGCACCGGGCCGGTCGCCGTCCTTGATCGCCTGGGAAGTGGCCTGACGGTGGTGACGGGCATGCTGCTTGGTCTGCATCCGCCGCGCCCAGGCCGGTGGGTTGGACGTGCCGCTATCGCCGGTATTCGCGGATGTGCCACTCCCTCCCGCACCACCCGACGGCCCGGCGTCGTCTTGGCCGTGCCAGGCCCGCCAAGCCGCCTCCCGTCCGGATTGCGCGCTTTGGGAGAGGGACGCGCCGGCCCGCTGCATGACAGACCGGCCAGCCTGCATGGCGACTCCGCCTCCGGCCCGCGCCACGCCGCCGAGACCGGCGGCAACACCGGCCGTGCCCGAGGCGCCGGACGCGGCCTGGCCGAAGCCATAAGCCGCGGACGCGGCGGCACCCATGGAGGTACCGGCACGAATAGCGGCAAGCCCGCCCGATCCCGCGACGCCCAACAGACGCGCGCTATCCATCACGGCACCGCCGGTCAGCATGGCCGCTCCGGCAACGGCGCCCGCCGTGCCGATCGCCGCCCCAGCACCAAGCTGCGGCGCGCCGGAGACCAGCCCGGTCGCGATGGCGGGCCCGAAGATGCCGAGCCCGACCATGGCGATTGCCGCCAGCACAAGCGCCATGGCGCCGGCAATGGTGGGAGACTGCGCCGATGCGGCACTGGTGAAGGTCGAGAACAGCGTGTCGCCGATACCGATGATGACGGCCAGGACCATGACCTTGACGCCGGAAGAGACGACATTGCCCAGCACGCGCTCGGCGAGGAAAGAGGTCTTGTTCCAGAAGGCGAAGGGGACCAGCACGAAGCCGGCGAGTGCCGTCAGCTTGTATTCGAGCACGGTGATGAAGAGCTGCACCGCCAGGATAAAGAAGCTGATCACGACGATGAACCAGGCGATCAGCAGCACGACGATGATGACGAGATGGGTGAAAACGCTGGCAAAGCCGATCAGCGAACCGGCTTGCTGCAGAAGCGGCCAGGCCGCGGTGAAGCCGGTTCCCGCGATCTTGCCCGGCAGCAGCAGATCGGCGGCGGTGAGCCCGGTTACGGTCGCGTTCAACCCCAGCGTCGAGAAGGAGTTGAACACGACGGTGGTCAGGTTCTGGTAGTTGTCGATGATATAGGCGAAGGCGCCGATATAGAGAGTTTTCTTGATCAGCCGCGCGAGCACGTCGCCGTCGCGATCCAGCACCCAGAAGAGACCGGCAAGTGTGATGTCGATGCCGATCAGGATGGAGCTAAGCGAAACGACATCGCCATTCAGCAGCCCGAACCCGCTATCGATATAGCTGGTGAAAGTCTTCATGAACTGGTCGATGATATTGAGATTATCCATGGCGGCCTCGTATCGGCGTTCCGGTCATCGTTACGGGTTGTAGGCGTTGTCACTGCCGAGGAAGGTGGTCAGCGCCGCCTGTCCTTCCTGCTCGGCCTGCGCCTCATTGGCGCCTTGCACCGCCTCCGCCCGGCCCTGTGTTGCCAGCAATGTCTGCAACTGCAATTGCTGCTTGATGGAGAGCGCCAGCAATTGATTGGTCGCCTGGCTCACGGCGAGATTGCCGGTCGCGGCCTGCGAGGCATCCACCAAGGTCGAGAGTTTTTTTGAGTCCGATTGCACCGTCTGCGCAATCTGCGATTGCACGGTCATCGTCTGCTGGAAGGCATCGCGCGCATTCTGCCAGCGCGTCTGCGCATTGCTCAGCAGGCTGGAGATGCTGGTGCCGGCGCTGTAGTTTTGCGGATAGAGCTGATTGAACGCGGCCTCGACGGATTGCACCTGGAAGCTGATGCCCTGCGCCTGGTTCATGAGGTCGCCAATCTGAGTCAGATCGCTGGTGATGCCGGACAAGGACGAGACATTCAGGCTGGTGAGATTCCTCGTCTCGTTCTCCAGCATGGTGGCTTCGTTCTGAAGTGAGGCAATCTGGTTATTGATCTGTTGCAGCAGCCGTGCGGCCTCGATAACATTTTGCGCGAGGTTGGCTGCATCGATCACTGGCACCGCTGCCCACACCGGTTGAGGAACGGCAAGTGCCGTGGACGCCGCGAGGACGAGTGCTGCGGCACCGGCTCGAAGGGCATGGGTTCTCATGGCAGGTTTCCCTGTCGGGATGGAAAGCGGCCGAGCAGATCCGCAGCCCAATCGAGATCGGGACTGCGAAGAAACTCAGCCGCGAAATCCTCCGGCCTATGCTCGGCGAGTATATGGTCGATGCGCTGCTGGTCGGCAGGGGACGATGCACCGCAGAGCGCCAATGCAATCGGGCCCAGCCCCAGCTCGAATAGCCGGTTGCCGCGGCGGGATTGCAGATAGTAATGCCGCTTCGGCGTGGCGCGGGCGATCAACTCGATCTGGCGCTCGTTGAGGCCGAAGCGTTCATAAGCGGCGCGGCCCTGGGGTTCGACGGCGCGATCATTCGGCAGGAAGATGCGCTGGGAGCAGGACTCGATGATGGTGGGCGCGATGGAACTATCCGCGATATCGGCCAGCGACTGCGTGGCGAAGACCACAGCGACATTCTTCTTGCGCAGCACCTTCAGCCATTCGCGGATGCGCGCGGCAAACAACGGATTGTCCAGATAGACCCAGGCTTCGTCGAGAATTAGCAGGGTCGGCCGGCCGTCGAAGCGATCCTCCAGCCGATGGAACAGATAGCTCAGCACCGGCAGGATCGCGGCGGCCTCGTGCATCAGATCCTCGGTCTCGAAGCACTGCACCTCGGCGAGTGCCAAGCTGTTCTCGGCGGCATCGAGAAGCCGGCCGAAGGGACCGTCCAGGGTGTAGGGCATCAGCGCCGCCTTCAGCGCATTCGACTGCAGCAGGACGGAGAGGCCGGTCAGCGTCCGCTCGTCGGCGGGTGCCGAGGCCAGGCTGGTCAAGGCCGACCAGACTGCTTCCTTGACCTCCGGGGTGACATTGACCCGCTCATGGGCCAGCAGACCCGAAATCCATTCGGCGGCCCAACTCCGCTCGGCGGGATCGTCGATGTTCCGCAGCGGCTGGAAAGCAAGTGAGCCATCGGAACCCAAGGCATGATGCTCGCCGCCCATGGCGAGCACGGCGGCACGCGCCGAGAAGCCCTTGTCGAAGATGTAAAGCTGGGAATGGGCGTAACGGCGGAACTGCAGGGCGAGCAGCGCCAGCAGCACGGATTTACCGGCGCCGGTCGGCCCGACGATCAGCATATGACCGACATCGCCGACATGGGTCGAGAACCGGAACGGCGTCGAGCCCCTGGTCTCGGCATGGAACAGGGCAGGACCATCCAGATGATCGTTGCGTGCGGGCCCCGCCCAGACCGAAGAAAGCGGCACCAAATGCGCCAGGTTCAGCGTGTGCACGATCGGCTGGCGGACATTGGCGTAAGGGTGCCCCGGCAAGCTGCCGAGCCAGGCCTCGACGGCGTTGAGGCCCTCACGGATGCAGGTGAAGCCGGCACCATTGATGATGCGCTCGACCGCCCGGCGTTTTTCTTCAGCATGCAGCCGGTTCTCGTCCATCACCGTGATGGTCGCCGTCAGATAGCCGAACGCGACATGATCGCCGCCCAGGGCCTGCAGCGCCTGGTCGGCATCGTGCATTTTGTTGTCGGCGTCGGAGTCGGTGAGCTGGGCCGGCTGGTTGTAGAGCACCTCGCGCATCAGCGCGGCAATGGACTTACGCTTGTTGAACCATTGCCGCCGCAACCTGGTCAGCGTCTTCGTCGCCACGGTCTTGTCGAGGGCGATGAAGCGCGTCATCCAGCGATAGGCGAAATCCTGGTGGTTCAGCGCATCGAGAATGCCGGGGCCGGTCATGCCCGGAAACCCCAGCACCGTGACGCTGCGCAGATGCTTGTCGCCCAGCATCGGCTCGATGCCACCGCTGAGCGGCGTATCGGCCAGGATGGCATCGAGATAGAGCGGCGTCTCGGGCACCGCAACCGCATGGCGCCCGGTCGAGATCGTATTGTGCAGGTAGGTCAGCGTGCCGGCATCGTCGAGCGCCTCGACCTCCGGCATGAAGCCCGCGAGCAGATCGCGCACACGCTCTGTCTCGGCGATGAAGGCGTCCAGCTCCCGACGCCAGTCCCTGCCCTTCCCCGGTTCGGCGCGTTCGAGCAGTGCTTGCTCGGCGCGGGTCACCTGATCAGGTGGGGGCCTAAAGAGCAGGGTCAGATGATAGGCGCTCTCGTAATGCGCGCGCCTACGATGAGAAAACGGCGAGGCGTCGTCATTCTCGAATGCGGCGCGGCGCTCCTCATCCACCAGCCAAGACGCAGCGTCAGGAAAGATCGAATCCGGATAGCCTGGCGCTTCGAACCGTTCCGCCTCGAAGAACAGCACCCAGCCCGATCCGAAACGGCGAAGCACATTGTTCAGCCGAGCGCAGGCGCCCACCAGCTCCGCTTCCGTGGCGCTCTCCAGGTCTGGTCCGCGGAAGCGCAGCGTGCGCTGGAAGCTGCTATCCTTATTCAGGACGACCCCGGGGGCCGCGAGCATCGCCCAGGGCAGATGATCAGCGAGCCGGTCGCCGGTGCGTCGGTATTCGGAGAGGTTCAGCATGCGAGGTATCCCCGCTGTCGGAGATGACGCACCAGCACGGGCGCAAAATCCGGATCACGCTTGGCGGCAAAGACACTGAGCGTGTGCAGCGCCATCCAGAGCAGCAACCCGGGCACCCACATCTGAAGCCCGAGCCCGAGCGCGGCGGCCAGCGTGCCGTTGACGATGGCGATGCCGCGCGGCGCGCCGCCGAGCAGGATGGGCTCGGCGAGCGCGCGATGCAGCGGCACCTCGAAACCGGAGACGCTGACACCCATCAGACCAGCGCCCCGCCGCCGAAACCAAAGAAGGAGAGAAAGAACGAGCTTGCGGAAAAGGCGATCGAGAGTCCGAAGACAATCTGGATCAGGCGGCGGAAGCCGCCGCTGGTCTCGCCGAAGGCGAGGCTGAGGCCGGTGACGATGATGATCATCACGGCGATGATCTTGGCCACAGGACCTTCGACGGATTCCAGAATATCTTCGAGCGGTGTCTCCCAGGGCATGTTCGTCCCGGAGGCATAGGCAACCCCGGCGAGCAGCGGCAGCATCGCGATGCCGGCGGCCAGGCGGCGCAGGAGCCGGCGGAGCGGAGAGGACGCGGGTGCAGACACAAGCATGGCAAACCCTTTCTGGTGATCAGACATCGTGCGAGGCACGGAGCCGGTGGGGGTCGAGGTCGGTAACGGCATAGTCTCCGTCGACGTCGAGGCCAGTGACTTCGCTGATGCTCTCGACGCGGCGGGTGGTGCCGCGGCCCTGGATGAAGACGATGATGTCCACCGCTTCGGCGATCAGCCGGCGCGGGACGGTGACAACTGCCTCTTGGATGAGCTGTTCGAGCCGGTAGAGCGCCGCCCTGCCGGAATTGGCATGAATGGTGGCGATCCCGCCGGGATGGCCCGTATTCCAGGCCTTCAGCATGTCGAGAGCTTCCACGCCGCGGACCTCGCCGACGATGATGCGGTCCGGCCGCAAGCGCAGGGTGGAGCGCACCAGATCGGCGAGGGACACCACGCCCGGCCGCGTGCGCAGCGCGACACTGTCGGGTGCGGAGCATTGCAGTTCGCGCGTGTCTTCGAGGAGAATGACCCGCTCGTCGAGCCCGGCCATCTCGGCGAGCAGGGCATTGGCGAGTGTCGTCTTGCCGGAGCTGGTGCCGCCGACGAGTAGGAGATTGCGGCGCGCGACCACCGCCTCACTCAGGAGCTTCGCCTGCGACGGCCGCATTGTGCGCTCGGCAACATAGTCACTGAGGGTGTAGACGCGCGCCGCCGGCTTCCGGATCGTGAAGCACGGTGCCAACGAAATCGGCGGCAGGATGCCTTCGAAGCGCTCTCCGGCCACACCCTCATCCCGCGGCGGCAGCTCGGCGCTGACCACTGGACTACCGGCATGGACTTCGACCCGGACATGGGAGGCGACGAGGCGGATGATCCGCTCAACCGCGGCAGCACCCAGCCGCACGCCGGTGTCGCTCCGGCCCTCGCCGAGACGGTCAAGACGCAGCGCGCCATCGGGATTGACCATGACTTCGATGACGGCCGGATCGGCAAGTGCCGCCACTATCTCCTGGCCCATGGCGGTGCGCAGCATGGCACGCCGCCGTTCCAGTGATTGGCTGGCGTGGGCTTCCGGGCGGAACGGGCCGCTCATGGTCTCTCTCCCGGCCGGCTATGGCCTTCCGGCGGCGTCGCTCCTGCCGCCGGCATATGACTGGGGGGCTGACCACCATCCCTCTCCTCCTGCCCGAAGGCGCGGCCGCCACGGGCGATGTGCCGTCCCACCTGGTCGATGAAGGCCTGGAAGCGGTCACGGCCAACGGCGCGCGCCGCCTGGTCGGGCTCGGGCAAGGGGGCGTTGATCGTGAGGTAGTAACGGATGAAGAGAGCCAGGCTCTCCAGCAAGATCTGCTGGTCGCGCTCGATGCGTGCGAGCTGGGCGCTGACACGGTCCAACCTCAGCGCGAAGCGATCATCGAGCTCCTTGGTACCGCGGCGGGTCAGCCAGGCTTGTACCGCATCGGCGAGGATTGCGGATTTGGAAGCACCGGGCTTGGCAGCGAGTGCCTCGAGCTTCTCAGCGACATCCGCGGAAAGGTAAAGCTGATGACGGGTTTTGAATTGCTTGCTCATCATCTCCCCTCAGAAATCCGGCAGGAGGTCGCGGTCGGGATTGCGATGCAGATCACCCTCGTTCATCGCATGAGCGCGATTGACGCTGCCGGCCTCCTGCACCCGGTCCATTGCCGCCTTGTCGGCGCCGATGTCGGTGTCTTCGTCGAGACCGAGGTCGACGGCCTGTTCTGTGGCGTACGACCATACCTTCCTGTCATCGGGCGAACCTGGATGGCGCTGACGCTGAAGGCCGCCTTCGTCCTCCGGAGAATCGGCGATGCCCTCATCTTTGGCGGCGGCGAGACCCAGATGCACACCGCGCACCTGGCCGCCCCAATCGTCAGGCCGAGCAGCGGGAGGGTCCAGATAGCCCTTCTCTGCCAGCGCTGGCGCCGGGGCGACGCGCCCGGTGAAATTCCGATCTTCGAAGTAGCGGAGCTTCTTCGCGCGGATCGGAGCGAGGCCCGAGACCAACACCAGCTCGTCGGCGGGCGGCAGCTGCATCACCTCGCCGGGTGTCAGCAGCGGCCGGGCCGTCTCCTGGCGGCTGACCATGACATGCCCGAGCCAAGGGGAGAGCCGATGACCTGCGTAATTGCGCTGAGCCCGCAATTCCGTGGCCGTACCAAGGGCGTCGGAGATACGCTTCGCCGTCCGCTCGTCATTGCTGCTGAAGGCAATGCGGACATGGCAGTTGTCGAGAATAGCATTGTTCTCGCCATAGGCTTTGGAAATTTGGTTCAGCGATTGCGCGATCAGATAGGCGCGGATGCCGTAGCCGGCCATGAAGGGCAGCGCCGTCTCGAAGAAATCGAGCCTGCCCAAAGCGGGGAACTCGTCCAGCATCATCAGGAGCTGGTGCTTCCGCCGCTTGGCCGGATCACCCTCGAGCCGCTCGGTCAGGCGCCGGCCGACCTGGTTCAGCACCAGGCGCACCAGCGGCTTCGTCCGGGAAATGTCCGAAGGCGGGATGACGAGATAGAGCGAGACCGGCCGCTCGGCATCCACGAGATCGCTGATCCGCCAGTCGCAGGCGGCGGTGGTCGCCGCGACCGTGGGATCACGGTAGAGACCGAGGAACGACATCGCCGTCGAGAGCACGCCGCTGCGCTCGTTCTCGGATTTGTTGAGCACCTCGCGTGCGGCGCTAGCGACGACGGGATGGACGCACGGATGCTCGGGCGTGCCGAGATGGTTGGTCCCCATCATCCGGCGCAGAGTGTGCGCAAAGCTGCGTTGCGGATCGGAGAGAAAGGTCGCGACGCGCGCCAGCGTCTTCTCCTCCTCGGCGTAGAGGACGTGGAGGATGGTGCCGACCAGGAGGGAATGACTGGTTTTCTCCCAGTGGGAGCGGCGTTCCAGCGCGCCTTCGGGATCGACCAGGATGTCGGCGATGTTCTGCACGTCGCGGACCTCGTCCGGCCCTTTGCGCACCTCCAGCAACGGGTTGTAGCGGGCGGAGCGTGGGTCGGTCGGATTGAACAGCAGAGCGTGGCTGAACCGGCTGCGCCAGCCGGAGGTCAGTTCCCAGTTCTCACCCTTGATATCGTGGATGACAGCCGAGCCCGTCCAGGACAGCAAGGTCGGGATAACCAGGCCGACACCCTTGCCGGAACGGGTTGGGGCAAAAGCCATGACATGCTCCGGACCGTCATGGCGGAGGTAATGCTTGCCCAGGCGACCGAGGAAAACGCCCGCGGCACGGAACAGGCCGGCCGCCGCGATCTCCCGGTTCGTCGCCCAGCGCGAGGATCCATAGGTCGTGACCAGCCGGGATTGCCGCGCCCGCCAGAGTGAGCCGACGATGGCGACCGCACAACCGAGCAGACCGCTCGATGCCGCGATGGCGCCCGCCTCGTTGAAGATCCGCGGGGCATAGGCGTCGTAGGAATACCACCACAGGAAAAGCTGCCAGGGCCGGTAGATTGCGCAACCGATCACCGCGAACCATGGTGCGCCGAGCTGCGCCTGGAAGCCAAGCTGGGCCGCGCACCATTCCGTGGCGAACCATACGCCCGCGATGACGATGGCAAAGACGATGAGTATCTGGCCGATGAGAAGCTTTGTCGGGGTCATGGTCGCTGTCTCCGCCGGACAGCGGCAAACGCGCATCCGGATCGCGAGACAGGACTCGGGCGAAACGCCGAAAAGAGAAATATGCTTTGTTTACGCCCAGTTAGGTTTATCTACGCTCCAGCGGCCGGGTGGATATTTGGACGTAAGAGGGCATAACTAGTTGGGCAGGCGGCGTGTGTTGGGAACACTCTCGCTTCAATCACAGACGACTGCAGCCGATTCACTTCGAGCATCTTGGTTGGGTGTAACAGAACAAATCTATGTCCGACTGGGTCAGTTGATGGGACCGTCAAATATGACGATAAGCGTGGCCCGAAATGGCCGTCGCTTCGGCCTTGTGGGATGCGCCCCTTGCTCGGGTGCCTCGCGCCGGATATCGCCCAGATGTCCGATACCTACGAAATAGCGCGGATCCAACTCCGGCAATTCCTGTCTGCCGAGCATTTCTTCTTGCTCGAACGCGCCTTACCTCGCTCCCGGTCGCTCTCCATCGGTCAATGTCCGATTGAAGCAATGACGGCATTGAAATCCGGCGGCACTCCGTCCGCCCGGCCCACCGCGCCGTCCGACTCCCGCCAGATCAGAGTCGGAGTCCCCTTGAGATGCAGCGCTGCTGCCACCTGCATGTTGCGTGCAAGAAGCGCCGGCGCATCCGGTGATGGGGTGCCCTTGAGAGAGCCGCTGGTCCGGTCCGCCACCACCTGTTCCGCCGGCTCGCCGACCATAATTTTCGCGGCCGGTGTGCTAAGACCATCATCCTCATAGTCCAGCACCGAAATGGGAATTACCGAGAGCCGACCTTTCCGGCTTGCACGTAGAGCTGAAGCTGCTGCATCGCTCGCACAGATAAGACACAGACCGGGTCGATAAACATCCACAGATGCGATGCATCGGAAGGCCCGACCGTGCCGTAGGCAGTCTCCTGAACGAGGGCCAATTGCGAAGCCGGGGGCGCCTCAGCCGCTGTGGGCGATGCCTTGGTTTCCGGTCCAAGCCGGACGGTCGGGACGGCGCCGGCGATAATCTTGACTTGGTCACGCGTTACGTCCCGGCGCGCCTGGTCCCACGTGATGCCGCCGACCACCGCCCGCGCATCCGGCGCGACATAGAAGACCTGGAAAGCGTTGCCGTTCTTCGCCAAAACCCTCCGCATCCCATGCTCCGTTCCCAGATCGAAAAGCGTCGCGCCGGCGAATGCGACGCGCTGAAGCGCGGGCACCGAGGCGATTTCGCTCTCGCGCACTGCCGGCGACTCCGGTTGTGTCGTGGCCTGCGCGCCAATTGCCGCCGGCGGAGCAATCGAAACCGCCGTTGCGCCTGGGGGCGCGTACGGAGGAATTAGAGGGGCGAGCTTTGCCGCCTGTTGCTGTGGATCGACGGCGGGCGGAACGGGAACGGACGGGGCGGTCGCGCTACTCCCGGTTCTCTGGTTGTCCACAATGGCGGCAGCCTTCTGTGGAGAGGGAGGCACCGCACAAGTCGGGCCGCTTGCGGCCACGGCCGCCGCGGGATCCAAGAGTAACGTGGTCGCGAAAAGCAGGTGTCGCATAAGAAGGCTCCTTTCCTCGAAGGAGCTTCCCTCGCCTCATCGCGAACGAGGCGATCAAATTTACGTCGACAAGCCCGAACCGGAATAGTGTCCTCGGCGATGCAGCCCGGCTCCTGGCATACACGTGGGCATATGGGAGAGCCAAAGGCTCTAAGGGCCCGGGTTTGGCTTCACGTCACCGCCTCACATTCCCGCATGGATCTTAATTTTTGAGCAACAAGAGATGAAAATGTCGCTACGCGAGGGTTGCGCGACGACGGCCGCCGCTCTCCACGTCGTCGCGTTCGCTTACTTCATGATGAGGCAAGTAGCTACTCTGGTCTCAGGTGCCTAACATCCTTGGGCGTGCCCGATTCTTGAATCTACGCGATGCAAGGCTTGCACGGACGCAACGCCGGGTGCGGCGATCCACCTGGACCTTCTTAGATGTGGAGAGCGTCGTGAGGGCGTGCATCATCAGTTCAGGCATTTTAGATTGGCGGCGATGGCGAGAGGTTACCAGACACGCGGCAGAACGCGCAGTTCCCTCGAAGCTGCAAGCACAGCACGGGAAGGCAGAGCAACCCGCGTCCCAACGCGTCACCGTCGAGATCTCCACCTCATTCAATCGTGAAATCGGTCCTGCTATGTCCAAACATCTTACGACAATTCAGGCGTTTGTTCTCACGCTCTGCCTCGCGTGGACGACTAGTGCAGCGCGCGCAGCGGAGCTAGATGGCATCACGATGCCCGACCATATGGTTGTAGATGGGACACCACTCATACTCAATGGAATGGCCCTGCGCACGGCCTCGCTTCTTCGTGTGCGCGTCTATGTCGTAGGCCTCTACCTCCAACAGCCGGGCCATGACACGGAACGGATAGTCGGCTCCTCGCAGGTCAAGCTACTGCATTTCGTCTTTCTCCATGACGTCAGTGCTGCCAAGGCACGTGCATCCTGGCGGAACTCCCTTGCCCGGAACTGTCCAGCACCCTGCCGTCTACGGCCCGATGAAGTCGCACAATTCCTCGCCAGCATCCCCGCGATGCGCGCGGGTTATACTGCTGATGTCCTGTTCGTTCCTCGGAGGGTTGATTTCATCGTCAACGGGCGCAGTCTGGGGCAAGTGACCGATCCCATCTTCGCCCGCGTTATTTTGTTATGCTATATCGGACCGCAAGCAAAACCTGCGGCCGTCAGAAATGGCGTTCTTGGTCTGCGATGATCAAAGGAGGATCAATCCGAGAGGCAAAACAACGCAAGATGCTTGTACGGCGCTCCTTCTGCTGTGACGGGCGTGCCCACATGCAGGCCCTTGCCACCCATCGTCCGCAGAAGCTGCTTGAGGTGGCGGCGCAGCGGAACGAACCGGCTGCACGCAAGGAAAGACAAGTGACCCGCATTGGCACGGCTGAGCAGCAGCAGGAGGCAGCGCTCACTGCCGAGAGACGACGGAGCGGCTACCAGGCCCCTAGTGACCTGCCGCCGCCACTGGCGCGCTTGTCATGACGCAGCTAGGGGCCGTCATATCCACCGGCATCCGCGGCCAACTGGCCGAGGACAAGTGCCGGCACGACGTTGCGATCCCGTTCCGGTCTGGATACGGTGGCGCTCCATGCTTCTCGTGCGGAGTTTGTCATGCCGCCGGAGAATTCGGATAAAATGCTCAAGGTAAAGCGCCGTGCGAGCGTCCTGGTGACAGGCGCGTCCAGTGGCATTGGCAGGGACCACGGCCCTCAATCTCGCGGCCCAGGGCGTCCGGGTTTTTGCCGCCTGCCGCCGTCTCGCGGATGGAGAGGCGCTGGCGCGTGACTCTCCGGGCGGGCGGATCGTTCCAGTCGAAATGGATGTGACGCGGCCGGAAACGATCGCCCAGGCGCGAGCGTCAGTGGAGGCGGCCCTGGGGCAGGATGACCTCGATGGCCAGGTCAACAACGCTGGCGTCGGTCTTCCTGCGCCAATGGAGAACGTCAGCCTCGCCCGGGTGCGGGATGCCTTCGAGGTCAATCTGTTTGGGTAGCTTGAGGCGATCCAAGCGTTCCTGCCGCTGCTGCGCTCAAGGTCTGGCCGGATTGTCAATCTCGGCTCCGTTGGCGCGTATATCACCATACCCTTCGGCGGTGTGCTCTGCGCGACCAAGGCAGCCTTCACCTCTTTCAACGATGCGCTTCGGTTGAAGCTTCATTCCTCCGGCATTCGGGTTTGCCTGATCGAACCCGGCTCAATCAACACCCCAGCCGTCGAGAAGACCCTAGGCGGCGTCGCCGATGCCATCGCCGCCTGGCCGCCGGGCGCGGCCGAACGCTACGGCGGGATGTTTCGGAACTTCACCAGGCGCGCCGTGGCCCGCGAGAGCGCGGGCAGCCGGCCTGAGGTGGTTGCTCCGGCAATTCATCATGCCTTGACCAGCGGCCGGCCCAAGGCCTGCTATCCCGTGGGAAAGGACGCACGCCTGCTGGTGACCCTGCCGCGCGTCCTGCCAACGTCGCTGCTCGATGCGCTGCGCCGTCGCCTATTCGGCCTGTCGTCGGCAATTGGTGAAGTCTCGTCACCCGAGGGAAGAAAACAATGACCGAGGTTCTGGTTGTCGGCGCGGGACCCGTCGGGCTCACCATGGCGGCGGAGGCCGCGCGTTATGGCCTGAGTATTCGTATCATCGATAGCGCGGGGCGGGCCACAGAAACTTCCAAGGCGCTAGTGTTGTGCAGCCGCTCGCTGGAGCTAATTGACCGGATGGGTTGCACGCCAACCTTCCTGGCGGCGGGGTTCAAGGCTCATGGCGCATCGATCCGCAGCGGCGCGACGCTGCTCGGGCAGGCGCGCCTCGATGATGTCGCCAGTCCCTACAACTATGCCCTAATGATCCCCCAACGAGATACGGAGCGTCCCGTGGCTGGTCGGTTGCGATGGCGCCCACAGCACCGTCCGGCACGGCCTTGACACCGAATTTCTTGGCCAGGCCCAGGGTGACGATTGGATCCTGGGTGATGTTCGTCTTGAGGGCACCGGCGCGCCGGCTGTCGACGAGATCGCTGTCTATCTGCATCGGGACGAGGTTTTCACGGTCTTTCCCATTCCAGGTGGACGGGTGCGCGTCGTCGGCACAGTCGGCAAGACGGACCCCGCCCACCCGAGGCCCGATCCGACGCTCGGCGAGATTCAGATGCTGATCGATCAACGGACCGGTGGCGGCTTCCAGGCCTCCGATCCGGTCTGGCTCTCTATCTTTCGCGTCAATGAACGGAAGGTCTCCAGCTATCGGCAGGGGCGGGTCTTTCTCGCCGGCGACGCCGCGCATATCCATAGCCCGGCCGGCAGCCAGGGCATGAATACCGGCATGCAAGACGCGATCAACCTTGCCTGGAAGCTCGCCATGGTGATGCGGGGCGCGGCAGCGGCGACACTGCTCGACACCTATAGCCCGGAGCGCAACGCCGATGGGGAGATGATCTTGAGCAATGCGACCCGATTGACCGATATCGCAACGCTTGCTCACCCGGCGGCGCAGGTGATTCGCAACCTGGCGCTCCGCTTCATGCTCGGATTTCATGCTGTCCAGGAGCGGATCGCGGTGACGATGACCGAGACTGAGATCGCCTATACGCAAAGTGCACTCTCTGTCGGCGCCAGACATGTGCCTCACAACCTCGCCGCGGGCGCCAGGCTTGACCCGGCGCTCTATGATGGGCCACCGCCGGGTAGCGGGGATACCCCGCGTTTCGTTCTGTTTGCCGCGGACAAGTCCAGGGCCGCGAAGCTGACGGCGGCCTTTCCATCGGTTCTGGAGGCTGCCCCGCGCGCGTCGCCACAAGTGGACCGGATGCTCATCGTGCGGCTTGACGGATATATCGGGCTCTCGGCCGCCGCATCCGATTGGGCTACAGCGGAAAGCTATCTGGCGAAGCTTGTCTCCACCGGGCCAGTGATCGCGGCTTAGAACGCCTTTCAAAACCGTCCTCCCAATGCTCGCAGGCAGATGATTGAGCAGGCGATTGAGGTGACGGCGTGATGTTGTCGAGCCTGCGTTCATAGCGGATAGTGAGCCGCCTGAACTTGTTGAACCATGTGAAGCTGCGCTCGATCACCCATCGATGGGCGCCTAGCTTCTGGCTGGTGTCGACGCCGCACCGGGCGAGACGTGGCTTGATACGGCGACGCAGACAGGCTCGGCGGCAGCGCCGGTGATCATAGGCTTTGTCGGCGTGCGGCTTGTCAGGCTTGCTTTTCGGTCTGCCGCGCTTGTCCGCGATGGGCGGTACGGCGTCCAGTAGATCCTCGAAAGGTATGCTGTCGTGGACGTTGGCTCCGGTAAGCAGAAAGGCGAGCAGAATGCCACGTCGATCCGTGATCAGATGGCGTTTTGTGCTCGGCTTGCCTCGGTCGGTTGGGTTCCGACCTGTCGCGGCTCCCCCTTTTTGGCCGCAATGGACGAGCTGTCCATGCAGGCTCGGCTCCAATCGATGCGGTCTGCGTCTCGCAGTTGGCGCAGCAACTCGTGGTGCAGACGCTGCCACACCCCGGCCGCTTGCCAGTCGCGCAGTCGTCGCCAGCAGGTCACACCTGATCCGCACCCGATCTCCGCCGGCAGCATTTCTCATGGAAAGCCGGTGCGCAGCACGAACAGGATGCCGGTCAGCGCGGCACGCGACAAAACAGGTGGTCGGCCACCCTTGGGCTTGGGCGACATCGGTGGAAGCAATGGCTCGATGAGCAGCCACAGCGATTCGGGCAAGAGAGGAGCGAGCATCCCTTCTCATGAATCAGACCCGACCCGAGTACAAGGGTTTTGAAAGGCATTCTTAATACGCTCACCGCGTTGTCGTGAGTAGTTCTGCAAACGCCAACGCCGAGATCGGCTCAGAGAAGTGACATCCCTGAAACTGATGAGGTCGTCTAATCGCCGCCGATAACCCCAAAGCGGGGGTCCTTGTTCCACGCTTACTCACAATCTGATTCCCGAAAAGTCGGCGATGCGGAACGCCGCGTCTCCGGCTTTGCGGTTCTGCGCCTTCCCGGAGCGTCAGTTTTGCGGCGCTGCTCTCCATTTCGCTATGCATATAGGCGCTTTCTCCCACCTTGAGTTCGAGCGGGCTGTAGAATTCCGTATACAGCGTGACCGTTCCTTTAATGACATAGATGAACTCCTCGCCAGCATGGGAGCTCCAGTTCTTAATATCGTTCAATGATCGCGCTTTGATCTTCATGATCAGGGGAATCATCCGCGTACGACGCAGTTCAACCGCAAGCTGCTGCTAGGTG
>Ga0310811_10003036_pt1 | contig 21105 bp, 17 predicted proteins | sample YCmetagenome_FD_207642 | JGI IMG/M metagenome (GOLD analysis project Ga0310811, IMG submission 207642) | Soil microbial communities from experimental microcosm in Duke University, North Carolina, United States - YC | ecosystem: Engineered > Artificial ecosystem > Soil microcosm > Unclassified ...
AAGGGGAAATTCGAACGCTTCAGATACATCTACTGGCACTGGTTCGCCCGGTCATCACATTTAAGGATGCGCCGATTAATCCGCTTTCGCGACATGTAACTTGCTGATTTCACTGACACGGCTTGCATCGTTGCAAGGGTTAATTAGACCTTTATCCGAGGGCGGACTGGTTGGGAATATTTCTCCGCCCTCATTGTAAGGTTTACTCGCACTCGGTAGTCATTCAGGCGTAAATGACTTGGCCACGTCCGCTCAGTAGCTTAAAAATGGTGGAGTAAGGAGTATGAAACGTTTGGCTTTTTTGGTGGCGACCTTTGTCTCGTTGCCGGTAGCAGCTCAAACGACATTTTGCTCGACATACGGGAACAATATCTCGTGCCAGACAATGCCGGCCCACCAAGCGGTTTCTCCAAATGGGTGCGGCTCAGCCGTGACGTGTGCGCTAAATGGGTATATGAAAGCACGTCAACAACAACAGAATCAACAAATACAGCAGGAAGAACTCGAGAAACTCAGGCTGCAGAATGAGCAATTAAGATTGCAGAACCAGTCAATATATAATCAAATGGGTGCTAGTAAGTTGCCGCCAGTCACCGAAAGACCGAGCGAGGTCGAGATAAAGGCTGCGTACTGCCTTGGTGCTCTCAGTAATTCTGGGCATGCTCTTGAGATAAGGATGCTTCGTGATTATTTATCTGCGCACACGTTTTCGGCAGTTGGTCAATCCATCTTGGGTGCGTCACAAAATCAAGGAAAGGTTGATCGGGATTTTATCATGCGTCGTGAAGCAGATTTCATCACAAAATGTTCAGAAAAAAGCACGAAAAGCATTGATGATTGTTCAGTGGAATATGATGAAAGACATTCAAGCGACGAAACCAACCATCAAATAATTTCGTGCAAAGGGGTTGGATTTTTATCTAATTAACTGATGGCTTGTTAGAGTGGTTGATGCTTTTAGGCGGCGTGGTTAATCAATCAGCAGATATTACTAATGCGTTACGGCTGTCTTTTTGTTTTTATTCTTAGATGAGTGAATTGAAAATGGCAAAGATAAATGTATTGAAGATTTCAACATCAGAAGACCATCCTTCGAAACTCATCGTTCACATGTATGCTTCAGAATATGCAAGGGATTCTGAGGGGCATGTTTTGTTGAGCCCTGAGCTTATGAGCGAGCGGGAGGTGGACGAGTCTGCTGACTTTCTGATCAAGCAAATTGAGATTGCGCGGACTAAGGCGAAGAAATATTTGAAGTGCAAAACCTGAAGGAAGGTTGCTGGAAGCTCCTTGCCCTGCCAGATAAACCTCATCGCCCACCCGCCTCCCAAGCTGCCAGCTTCTTTCCCACCGCCACGTTCTTCAGCTGCACGTAGGCCGGCAGGCCGTCCTTGCCGTTGGGCGGCGGCGCCTCGCCGGCGATCAGCGGCGCGAGGTAGCGGCGGGCGGCGGCGGTGATGCCGAAACCGTCCTTGCGGATGAAACCCTTGGGCAGCTTCTTCTCGCGGTTGGCGATCTTCGCCAGCGGCGCCGGCTCGATCTTCCAGCGGTAGGGCGCGTCACTGGTGCGCACGATCACCGGCATCACCGCGTTCATGCCGGCCAGTGCGCAGTCCACCGCGGCCTTGCCCACGGCGTAGGCCTGCTCGGCGTCCACCCTGGAGGCGAGGTGGCGCGCCGAGCGTTGCAGGTAGTCGGGCAGCGCCCAGTGCACCTTGTAGCCGAGCTTGCCCTTCACCAGTTCGGCCAGCGTGGGCGCCACGCCGCCGAGTTGCACGTGGCCGAACGCGTCGCGCGTGCCGGCGTCGGCGAGGAACTGGCCGGCGGCGTTGCGGATGCCTTCGGACGCCACCACGGTGCACCAGCCCACGCGTTCCACCGTGGCCTTCACCCTGGCGAGGAAGGCGGCTTCGTCGAACACGTTCTCGGGGAACAGGATCAGGTGCGGCGGCGCGTCCGCGCCTTCGCCGGCGAGGCCTGCGGCGGCGGCGATCCAGCCGGCGTGGCGGCCCATCACTTCGAGGATGAACACCTTGGTGGAGGTGGACGCCATCGAGGCCACGTCGAGGCTGGCCTCCAGCGTGGAGACGGCGGTGTACTTCGCCACCGAGCCGAAGCCGGGACAGCAGTCGGTGACGGCGAGGTCGTTGTCCACCGTCTTGGGCACGCCGATGCAGCGGATGTCGTAGCCCAGCGCCTTGCCGATCTGCGAGAGCTTGAGCGCGGTGTCGGCCGAGTCGTTGCCGCCGTTGTAGAGGAACCAGCGGATATCGTGCGCGCGGAACACCTCGATCAGGCGCTCGTACTCGGCGCGGTTCGCCTCCAGCGACTTCAGCTTGTAGCGGCAGCTGCCGAACGCGCCGCCGGGGGTGTGGCGCAATGCCGCAATCGCGGCCTTCGATTCCTTCGCGGTGTCGATCAGTTCCTCGCGCAGTGCGCCGAGGATGCCGTTGCGCGCGGCGTACACCGGCACGCCCTTCGCGCGTGCCGCCTCGATCACACCGGCGGCGGTGGCGTTGATCACGGCGGTAACGCCGCCGGACTGGGCGTAGAGCAGTCGGCCGGACGTGGCGTTGCGGGTCGGCATGGGTTTCTCCTTCGGTGAAGGTTCAGTATCGCGCCGATGCGACGTATGTCGGTACTCCGGCGGCGGTTTTCGTTTGACGGCAACGGCCTTCAAACGCTACCGTGAAAGCCATTTCCCAGGGAATCGGCGGCCGTCCGCCGCCGTTGCGGAGCAATATGCGACTTGTGCTACTCGGTGCGCCCGGTTCGGGCAAGGGCACCCAGGCCACCCGGCTGAAGAACGACCTGGGCGTGCCGCACATCTCCACCGGCGACATGCTGCGCGCGGCCGTGGCCGCGGGCACGCCCACCGGGCTCAAGGCCAAGGCGGTGATGGACGCCGGCAAGCTGGTCTCCGACGACATCCTGCTGGCCATGCTGGAAGAGCGCCTGGCCCAGGCCGATGCGAAGAGCGGCTTCATCCTCGACGGCTACCCGCGCAACCTCGCGCAGGCCGACGCGCTCGACCACCTGCTGGCCCGCATCGGCCAGCCGCTGGACGCGGTGGTGAAGCTGGACGTGCCGAACGAGGTGATCATCGGCCGCTGCGAGATCCGCTACGCCGCCGAACACCGCAAGGACGACGACCCGGCCGTGGTGCGCGACCGCCTCAAGGTCTATGCCGAGCAGACCGCGCCGGTGGCCGACTTCTACGCGAAGCGCGGCAAGCTGCAGGTGGTCGACGGCGTGGGCGAGCTGGGCGAGGTCACCGCGCGGGTGAAGCGCGCGCTCAAGGCCGAATCGGCGGCCGCCAACGGCTGAGCCTGCTTTCTCCCTCTCCCCTGCGGGGAGAGGGCCGGGGAGAGGGGCCGGGCGTAGCGCCATCTCTCCACATCGCGAGTGCGCCAAAGCCCCTCTCCCCCAACCCCTCCCCCGCTAGCGGGGAGGGGAGTCGGTCCGCAAGGAACTTCAGCACCATGCGTCTGCACATCCTCGGCATCTGCGGCACCTTCATGGGCGGCGTGGCCGCGCTGGCGCGCGAGCTGGGGCTGGAGGTCGAGGGTTCCGACGCCAACGTCTACCCGCCGATGAGCACCCAGCTCGAGGCGCTGGGCATCGGCCTGATGAACGGCTACGCCGCCGAGCACTTGCAGCCCGGACCTGATCACGTCCGGCCCGATCTCGTGGTGGTGGGCAACGCGATGACGCGCGGCAACCCCGCGGTGGAATACATGCTCGACGCGCAGCTGCGCTACGTCTCCGGCCCGCAGTGGCTGGGCGAGACGGTGCTGGCCGGGCGCGAGGTGCTGGCGGTGGCCGGCACCCACGGCAAGACCACCACCACCAGCCTGCTGGCGCATCTGCTGGAAAGCGCGGGCATGGCGCCCGGTTTCCTGATCGGCGGCGTGCCGGGCAACTTCGGCGTGTCCGCGCGGCTGGGGGGTGAACCCCTCTCCCTCCGGGAGAGGGGCAGGGGTGAGGGTTCGGCGGCGCGAGATACTGGATTGCACGAGTCCGAACCCTCATCCGGCGCTGCGCGCCACCTTCCTCGCTCCTCAGAGCCGACGCCATCCATGGCGTCTCCCCGCGTGCCCCCGGCGGGGGACGGAAATGTCGAGCCGCCTGCGGCGGCGCCATTTGTGATTGAGGCGGACGAATACGACACCGCGTTCTTCGACAAGCGCTCGAAGTTTGTGCACTACCGCCCGCGTATCGCGATCCTCAACAACTTGGAATACGACCACGCGGACATCTTCCCCGACGTGGCGGCGATCCAGCGCCAGTTCCACCACCTGGTGCGCACCGTGCCGGGCAACGGCCGGCTGGTCGTCAACGCCCACGACGAGCGATTGGCCGAGGTGCTGGCGATGGGCTGCTGGACGCCGGTGGAGACGTTCGGCATCGGCCGCGGCGACTGGCAGGCCGAGCTGGTCGAAGCCGACGGCAGCGCGTTCAAGGTGACGCGCAAGAGCGAGACGATCGGCGAGGTGCGCTGGCCGCTGCTCGGCAACCACAGCGTGATGAACGCGCTGGCGGCACTCGCCGCCGCCGCCGCGGCCGGTGCCGATCCGCGCGCGCTGCTGCCCGCGTTCGCCAGCTTCGAGAGCGTGAAGCGGCGGATGGAACTGGTGGGCGAAGTGGGTGGCGTGCGCGTCTACGACGACTTCGCCCATCACCCCACCGCGATCGCCACCACGCTGGCCGGCCTGCGCGCGAAGGTGGGCAAGGCGCGCATCCTGGTGGCGCTGGAGCCGCGTTCCAATTCGATGCGGCTGGGCGCGCACGCCGAGGCGCTGGCACCCTCGCTCGTCGACGCCGACGCGGTGGTGTTCCTGCACCGGCCCGAACTGCCGTGGGACGCGCAACGCGTCACCGATGCCTTGCAGGGGCGCGGCAGCACGGCCGCCAGCGTCGATGCACTGCTCGCTGCGTTGCGCGCGCAGGTCCGGCCCGGCGACCACGTGGTGTTCATGTCCAACGGCGGTTTCGAAGGCGCGCCGCGCCGCTTCACCGGGCTGCTGGGCTGACCCTGCCCCCAACGGGGGCGTCGTCACACCATCAGGCGGCGGCCGTGGCGCGGTGCGGCTGCTCGGTGGCCACGCGCCCCAGCACCCGCTCGATGCGCACGAAAACCTCGCGCAGCTGCGCCGGTTGCGGCAACAGGGTGAGGCGCAGGTGGCGGCTGGCCGGCACGTTGAAGCTGGTGCCGGGTACCACCAGCACGTGTTCCTCTTCGAGCAGGCGCAGCGCGAAGGCCTCGTCGTCGAACGCGGGCAGGCGGTCGGCGCGCACCTGCGGGAAGGCGTACAGCGCGCCGGCGGGCGCGACCACGTCGAGGAAAGCGCTGGCGGCCACGCCGTCCAGCACGGCCTGGCGCGCCTCGTGCAGGCGCCCGCCCGGCGCGGTGAGCGCGGTGATGGTGGGTGCGTCGCGGAGCGCCGGGATCACCGCCCACTGCGCGGTGACGTTCGCGCACAGGCGCAGCGCGGCGAGCAGCTGCAGCGCGTCGCGGTAGTCGGCGCTGCGCACGGGATCGCCGGAAAGCGAGAGCCAGCCCACCCGGTAGCCGCAGGCGCGGTGCACCTTGCTGAGGCCACCGAGGCTCACGCAGGGCAGGCTGCCGGCGACTTCCGCCAGCGGCTGGAATGGTGCGTCGTCGTAGAGGATCTCGTCGTAGATCTCGTCGGCCAGCAGCAGCAGGCCGTGGCGCGCGGCCACCGCCACGATGCGCTCCAGCAGCGCGCGGGGGTAGACGGCGCCGGTGGGGTTGTTCGGATTGATCAGCACCAAGGCGCGGGTGCGCGGCGTCACCAGCGCCTCGATCTCGTCGGGATCGGGCAGGTGGCTGTGCTCGGCGAGGCAGCGGTAGTAGCGCGGCTTGCCGCCGTTGAGGATGGTGGCGGCGCTCCACAGCGGATAGTCGGGGCTGGGCAGCAGCACCTCGTCGCCCGGCTGCAGCAGGGCGCGCAGGCTGAGGTCGATCAGCTCGCTGACGCCGTTGCCGATGAAGATGCGCTCCACGTCCACGCCGCGCGCGCCGCGGGCGCGCTGCTGGGCGGCGATCGCCTCGCGGGCCGTTTCCAGGCCCTGCTCGTGGCCGTAGGCCTCGCTCTCGGGCAGGTGGGCGGCGATCGCCTCGCGCAGGTGCGCCGGCGTCTGGAAGCCGTAGCGGCCGGGATTGCCGATGTTGAGCTTGATGATGTCGCGGCCGGCGGCCTCCAGTTCGCGGGCGCGCCGGGTGAGCGCGCCGCGGATCTCGTAACGCACGTCCGCAAGATGCGTGCTGGGTCTGATCGAAGCCAACGCCGGAATCCTCAGGTCCTGGGCCGGCGCACGGCCGGATTGCAGCCGATCCTAGCAGCGTGGTGCGGTGCAGCGCGAGTCGGCGCGCGGGCGTTGAGCGGCCATTTCGGAGGCAGGGCATAATCGCCGGAAGCCTTGACGTCATGCCCGCGAAAGCGGGCATCCATTTCCAACCGGGCCAACCGGCACGATGGATGCCCGCTTTCGCGGGCATGACGATGGAACACCAGCCTCGTCGGCAGAAATCCCCACTCCATGAGCAATGACGAAAACCTGGAACGGCTGCGGCGCATCGGCTGGCGTGGCAAGGCCTTGCCGGCGACCGGCCGGCGGCTGGCGCGGGTGGTGGCGCAACACCGTACCGGCTATGAGCTGCACGACGGCGAACGCAGCTTCGGCGCGCAGCCGGCGGGGCAGTTCCTGAAACGCAGCCTCGATCCGGCCGAGCGGCCGGCAGTAGGCGATTTCGTGGAGATCGAACCCGGCCAGCCGCCGCACATCGTCACCGTGCTGCCGCGGCGCAGCGTGCTGTCGCGCGCCGCCGCGGGCGAACGCTATGCGCGGCAGATCATCGCCACCAACATCGACTACATACTGGTGCTCACCGGGCTGGACGGCGACTACAACCCGGCGCGCATCGAGCGCTACCTCTCGCTGATCGAGGATTCCGGCGCGCGGCCGGTGGTGCTGCTGAGCAAGCCCGACCTGCACGAGGACGCGCGCGCGCGGATCGACGAACTGCGCGCGCGCCTGGCGCCCGGCACGGCCGTCCATGCGATCAACGGCAAGGAGGCGGCCAGCGCGGCGCAACTCGCGCCCTACCTTCAATCCGGCGACAGCGCGGTGCTGGTGGGCTCCTCCGGCGCCGGCAAGTCCACGCTCACCAACACCTTGCTGGGCATCGACAAGATGGCCACCAGTGCGGTGCGCCATCACGACAGCCGCGGCCGCCACACCACCACGCACCGCGCATTGCTGCAGCTGCCCACCGGCGGCTGCCTGATCGACACCCCCGGCATGCGCGAGCTGAAACTCACCGGCGAGGAGAACCTCGACCTGTTCGCCGACATCGAGGAGCTGGCCGAGGCCTGCCGCTTCGCCGACTGCGGCCACGGCAGCGAACCGGGCTGTGCGGTGCAGGCCGCGCTGGACAGCGGCGAACTGTCGCCGGAGCGCTGGCGCAACTACCTCAAGCTGCGCGACGAGCGCGAGGAGCAGGCGAGCACGCTGGAGGCGAAACTGCGCCGCCAGCGCGGCGGCCGGCCGATCGAGCGGCCGCATGCGCCACGCGGGCGGCGGGAGCGGGAGTGAGCACGGCGACAACGGTGGAAACCTCGACACGGAGTCTGTGAGATGCGACGACTTTCTTCGGTGATCCGCCCCAGCCTGGATCGTTGGCTGACGCTGGGCATGGTGGTGTTGACCGTGCTGGTGGTGGCTTGGGTCTGGGTGCATGTGCGCGATGGCGGCAAGGTGCCTTGGGGTGCAGTGGCTGTGTGGGGGATCGTGGGCATGGCGCAGTTGTTGGCGCGCAGCCGGCGGGCGCTGGCGCACGATGTGGTCGACGAGGCGTGGGCCGACGGCGGCGAGTTGCTGCTCAAGCGTGCCGGGCAGACCATCCGCATGTCGCTGACGAACGTTGCAGCGGTGGATGCCGATCGATGGAGTCGACTGGTGACGCTGGATCTGTGCCTGCCTTGCACGTTTGGCAGTCGAATTCGTTTCTTCGTGGCGCCACGCCGGATACGCGACGTCGGTGCCGAATTGCGGCAACGCCTCGTCGAAGTGCGACGGAACGCATGAACGCCACGGGCCCCGACCTGCAGCACTTCGCCGCGCTCGACCAGCGCCTGCTGGCCGCGGCGAAGGGCATCCACATCCTGCCCACGGTGGCGTGGCCGGCTTCGCTGGAGAACCGCATGATCGCGGACTACGCGGCCGGCCGGTTCGCGTTGCCCGAGGTGCAGTACCAGCGGCCCGACCTCGCCGGCGCGCGTGCCGAGCTGGCGGCGATCGAGCGCGAGACGGCGGCGCTGGACGGCGATCCGCTGGGCGATTACCTGGCACGCACCGCGGAGTCCTGGCGGATCGCGGCGGAGATGCTGGAGGCGGTGGGTACCGCCGACGTCAGCGCGCCGTCGATCGCGCTGTACGGCCGGCCCGGCGACGCGCTGCCCGGCAGCCAGCGCAGCAACCTCGATGCGGCGCGCTACTTCGTGGAACTGTCGGACGAGCTCGGTGCCGACCTGCTCGCCGACGATGGGCGCGAGGGCATCAGTGCCGAGACGCTGCGCGACGAGCTGGCGAAAACCCTGGACGATTTCTTCGGCGCGGACACGGTGAAGGTCGAGGTCGACCCCGAGCTCACCGCCAAGGCCGCCGCCGGCGCCACCCGCATTCGCCTGCGCGGCGGCGCCAGTTTCACGGACTACGACCGCCATCAGTTGCTCGCGCACGAGGCACTGGTGCACACGCTCACCGCGCTGAACGGGCGCGCGCAGCCGCTGCTGGCCTCGCTGGGACGCACCTCGCCGCGCGTCACCGCCACCCAGGAAGGGCTGGCGGTGTTCGCCGAGCTGATGTCGGGCGCGATCGACATCGCGCGGCTGAAGCGCATCAGCCTGCGCATCCTGGCGATCGACATGGCGCTTTCCGGCGCCGACTTCGTCGAGGTCTACAAGTTCTTCGTCGAACACGGGCAGAGCGCGGCGGACAGCTTCCACTCCGCCCAGCGCGTGTTCCGCGGCGTGCCGCCGGGTGGCGGCGCGGCGTTCGCCAAGGACAACGTGTACCTCAGCGGCCTGCTCACCGTGCACACCTTCTTCCGCTGGGCGCTGAAGCAGCGCCGGCTGGAGATGCTGCGCCACCTGTTCGCCGGCAAGCTCACCCTGCACGACGTGGTGGCCCTGCAGCCGCATTTCGAATCCGGCGCGATCGTACCGCCGCGTTGGCTGCCGCCGTGGATGCAGCACGTGCACGGCCTGGCCGGCAAGCTGGCGTTTTCGGTGTTCGTCAACGGCATCCGCATGGGCAAGGTGCACGCCGACGAATTGTCGCTGGGCGTGTAGCAGCGGCCTGGGCAGTGCCCGGTGCTACCATGGCGCGAGCCGCGCCGCGGCGCCCCTGAAGCCCAAGAAACCCCCACCCATGGCCAACTCCGAAGACCTGCGCCACGCCGCGCTCGAGTATCACCGTCACCCGCGCCCGGGCAAGATCAAGGTCAGCCCGACCACGCCGCTGCTGACCCAGCGCGACCTGTCGCTGGCGTATTCGCCGGGCGTGGCGTACGCCTGCGAGGCGATCGTCGAGGATCCGAACGCAGCCAGCGAGATGACCGCGCGCGGCAACCTGGTGGCGGTGATCACCAACGGCACCGCGGTGCTGGGCCTGGGCGACATCGGCCCGCTCGCCGGCAAGCCGGTGATGGAAGGCAAGGGCGTGCTGTTCCAGAAGTTCGCCGGCATCGACGTGTTCGACATCGAGCTCAACGAGCGCGACCCGGACAAGCTGGTCGACATCATCGCCGCGATGGAACCCACCTTCGGCGGGATCAACCTCGAAGACATCAAGGCGCCGGAGTGCTTCATCGTCGAGCGCAAGCTGCGCGAGCGGATGAAGATCCCGGTGTTCCACGACGACCAGCACGGCACCGCGATCATCGTGGGCGCTGCGGTGCTCAACGCGCTCGAAGTGGTGGGCAAGAAGATCGAGGACGTGCGGATCGCCACCACCGGCGCCGGCGCGGCCGGCATCGCCTGCCTGGACATGCTGGTGGCGTTGGGCGCGAAGCCCGAGCACATCCTTGCGTTCGACCGCGAGGGCGTGATCTACACCGGCCGCGACCACCTCGACCCGGACAAGGCGCGCTACGCGCGCGACACGGACAAGCGCACGCTGGCCGAGATCGTGGCCGGCGCCGACGTGTTCCTGGGCCTCTCCGCCGGCGGCATCCTGAAGCCGGAGATGGTGGCGACGATGGCCGAGCGGCCGGTGATCCTGGCGCTGGCCAACCCGAACCCGGAGATCCTGCCGGAGGACGCCAGGCGGGTGCGCCCGGACTGCATCATCGCCACCGGCCGCTCGGACTACCCGAACCAGGTCAACAACGCGCTGTGCTTCCCGTACATCTTCCGCGGCGCGCTGGACGTGGGCGCCACCGTCATCAACGAGGCGATGAAGACCGCCTGCGTGCGCGCGATCGCGGAACTCGCGCGGATGGAGGCCTCCGACCTCGGCAGCGCCTACGGCGGCGAGGTGCCCTCGTTCGGCCCCGAGTACCTGATTCCGCGGCCGTTCGATCCGCGCCTGCTGGTGATGCTGGCGCCCGCGGTGGCGCAGGCGGCGATGGATTCGGGCGTGGCCACGCGGCCGATCGCCGACATGGACGCGTACAAGGAGAAGCTCGGCCAGTTCATCTACCGTACCGGCCTGATCATGAAGCCGGTGTACGACCGTGCCCGCTCCGACCTCAAGCGCGTGGTTTACGCCGAGGGCGAAGAAGAGACCGTGCTGCGCGCGGTGCAGTCGGTGATCGACTACAGGCTGGCCTATCCGATCCTGATCGGCCGCCCCGATGTGATCGACATGCGCATCCAGCGGCTGGGCCTGCGCATGCGTCCCGGCGTGGATTTCGAGCTGACCAACATCAACGACGACCCGCGTTTCAACGAGTACTGGCAGCAGTACCACGCGATGACCGAGCGCCGCGGCGTGACGCCGGACGCGGCAAAGAACCTGATGCGCTCGCGGCCCACCCTGATCGCCGCGATGATGGTAAAGCGCGGCGAGGCCGACGCGCTGATCTGCGGCCTGGTCGGCCGCTATCACAAGAAGCTGGGCTACCTGCGCAGCGTGTTCGGTCTGGACCCGGGCGTGCAGTGCACCTCGGCGATGACCGGCGTGATCAACGACAAGGGCGCCTGGTTCTTCCTCGACACCCACGTGCAGCTCGACCCCGGCGCCGAGCAGATCGCCGAGGCCACGCTGCAGGCCTCGTACCGCCTGAAGCTGTTCGGCATCGAGCCCAAGGTGGCGCTGCTCTCGCACTCCAACTTCGGCAGCCACGACAATCCCAGTGCGGCGAAGATGCGCAAGGTGTGGGAGATCCTGCGCCAGCGCGCGCCGAAGCTGGACATGGGTGGCGAGATGCAGGCCGATACCGCCTGGGACGAGGCGTTGCGCCGGCGCATCTTCCCCAACTCCACCCTCACCGGCCGCGCCAACCTGTTCGTGCTGCCCAACCTCGACGCCGCCAACATCGTCTACAACATGGTGCGCGTGATGACCGACGGCGTGGCGATCGGGCCGATCCTGATGGGCGTGGACAAGCCGGCGCACATCCTCACCACCTCTTCCAGCGTGCGCCGCGTGGTCAACATGACCGCGGTCGCCGCCGTGGACGCGCAGATCCGCGCCGCGCGCGCGTAGCGCGCGCAAAAGATGAAGTCCGCGCTCTGGCCGAGCGCTGCGGCACGCTGCAAGGTCAGGCAGGCGAACCCGCCCACCGCGTTCGCCTCCTCTCCCCTCCGGGACGCGGGGAAGGGCCATGGATGGCCCTGCTCTGAGGAGCGAGGAAGAGGATTGAGGTGAGGGGCGGGTGCTCGCGAGAGTGCGCCATCGAAGCATGCTTCGCAGCCCTCACACGGCAAGCGTGTCCCTCACCCCAGCCCGCTGCTAGGCTCGTTCCTCGCCAAGCAACCCCCGGCCCTCGCGCCAGCGCTCGGGCGCTCAGCCATGCGCGAGCCGGTGGCTCGCAAGCAGCATGGCTTCGCCCCCAGAGGGGAGAGGGAGTATTCGGCCTTCCGCCTGCTCTCGGGAACCGCCATCCGCCTCCGCATGGCCGTCCATCGACGGACGGCCAACTGGCAGCGATGTGCCGTGAAGGCTAGACTTGGACGTCCGTCTGCCGTTTCCCCCGGCGTTGATGGCTTCCCCTTCAGGCACTGCGCCGCACGGCGCCGCGGAGAATCTCCCATGGATCAGCTCGACGACGTCCTCAACCAGGATCTCGATCCCACCGAAACCCGCGAGTGGATCGACTCGCTCAGCGCGGTCATCAACCACGACGGCACCGAGCGCGCGCATTACCTGCTGGAGCAGATGGTCGATTCGACGCGCCGTGCAGGCGGCTACCTGCCGTTCGATCCCACCACTGCCTACGTCAACACCATCGCGCCGGCGAACGAGGCCAAGAGCCCGGGCGACGCGGCGATGGAATGGCGCATCCGCTCGCTGATCCGCTGGAACGCGATGGCGATGGTGGTGCGCGCGAACCGCAAGCCGGGCGAGCTGGGCGGGCATATCGCGAGTTTCGCCTCGTCGGCCACGCTGTACGACGTGGGCTTCAACCACTTCTGGCGCGCGCCCAGCGCCGACCACCCGGGCGACCTGGTGTTCCACCAGGGCCATTCCAGCCCGGGCATCTACGCGCGTTCCTTCCTCGAAGGCCGTTTTGCCGAAGACCAGCTCGACCTGTTCCGCTCCGACGTGATCGGCCACGGCCGCTCGCTGACCTCCTACCCGCACCCGTGGCTGATGCCGGACTACTGGCAGGTGCCCACGGTGTCGATGGGCCTGGGCCCGATCCAGGCGATCTACCAGGCGCAGTTCTTCAAGTATCTGGAGAACCGCGGCCTGGTGCCGAAGACCGACCGCAAGGTGTGGTGCTTCCTGGGCGACGGCGAGACCGACGAGCCCGAGTCGCTGGGCGCGATCGCGCTGGCCGGCCGCGAGGGCCTGGACAACCTGGTGTTCGTGATCAACTGCAACCTGCAGCGCCTGGACGGTCCGGTGCGCGGCAACGGCAAGATCATCCAGGAACTGGAAGGCGTGTTCCGCGGCGCCGGCTGGAACGCGATCAAGGTGATCTGGGGCAGCTACTGGGATCCGCTCCTCGCGCGCGACAAGGACGGCGTGCTGCGCAAGCTGATGATGGAAACCGTCGACGGCGAGTACCAGGCCTGCAAGGCCTTCGGCGGCGCATACACGCGCGAGCATTTCTTCGGCAAGTACCCGCAGACGCGCGAGATGGTCGCCAACCTCAGCGACGACGACATCTGGCGCCTCAACCGCGGCGGCCACGACCCGCACAAGGTCTACGCGGCCTACCACGCGGCGTCGACCACCAAGGGCATGCCCACGGTGATCCTCGCCAAGACGGTGAAGGGCTACGGCATGGGCATCGGCACCGGCGAGTCGCAGAACCCCACGCACCAGCAGAAGAAGCTGGACGACGAGGCGGTGCGGCATTTCCGCGACCGTTTCCAGATCCCGATCGCCGACGACAAGCTGCACGAGGTGCCGTACTACCACCCCGGCAAGAACTCGCCGGAAGTCGAGTACATGCTGGAACGCCGCCGCGCGCTGGGCGGCTTCCTGCCGCAGCGCCGCCGCAAGGCCGACGCCAAGCTGAAGGCGCCGGAACTGTCGGCGTTCGAGCAGATCACGAAGGGCACCGGCGAGCGCGAGATCAGCACCACGATGGCGCTGGTGCGCGGCATGAACCTGCTGCTGCGCGACAAGCAGCTGGGCGAGCGGATCGTGCCGATCGTGGCCGACGAGGCGCGCACCTTCGGCATGGAAGGCATGTTCCGCCAGATCGGCATCTACGCGCCGTTCGGCCAGAAGTACCGCCCGCAGGATTCGGACCAGCTGCTGTACTACCGCGAGGACCAGAAGGGCCAGGTGCTGCAGCAGGGCATCAGCGAGGCCGGCGGCATGGCTTCGTGGATGGCTGCGGCCACCAGCTACAGCATCAGCAACCAGGCGATGCTGCCGTTCTTCATCTACTACTCGATGTTCGGCTTCCAGCGCATCGGCGACCTGTGCTGGGCCTCCGGCGACATGCGTGCGCGCGGCTTCCTGGTCGGCGGCACCGCGGGCCGCACCACGCTGAACGGCGAGGGCCTGCAGCACGAGGACGGCCATTCGCACCTGATGGCCGGCACGATCCCGAACGTGAAGGCCTACGACCCCACGTTCTCCTACGAGGTGGCGGTGATCCTGCAGGACGGCGTGCGCAGCATGATGCAGGAGCAGGAGGACCACTACTACTACGTCACCGTGATGAACGAGAACTACGTCCATCCGGACATGCCCGAGGGCAGCGCCGAGGGCATCATCAAGGGCATGTACCTGTTCAAGGACGGCGGCAAGCCGAAGAAGGGCGAGCCGCGCGTGCAGCTGCTGGGTTCCGGCACCATCCTGCGGGAGGTGATCGCGGCGGCCGAACTGCTGGAGAAGGACTTCGGCGTGAAGTCCGACATCTGGTCCTGCCCCAGCTTTGTCGAGCTGCGTCGCGACGGCTTCGACGCCGAGCGCTGGAACCGCCTGCATCCCGAGGACAAGCCGCGCGTGCCTTACGTCACCGGCCTGCTCGAAGGCCGCGGTGGCCCGGCGATCGCCGCCACGGACTACGTGCGCGAATACGCCGACCAGATCCGCGCCTTCCTGCCCGACGGCATGCGCTACACCGTGCTCGGCACCGACGGCTACGGCCGCTCGGACACCCGCGCGCACCTGCGCGAGTTCTTCGAGGTGGACCGCCACTGGATCGCCCACGCCGCGCTGGCCGCGCTGGCGAAGGACGGCAAGGTCAACGCCAAGGACGTGGCGCGCGCGATCAGGGAATACAAGCTCGATCCGGAGAAGCCGAACCCGACCACGGTGTGAAGCGACGGGAAATCAGCTCCAGCAAAGGCCGCCGCGAGGCGGTTTTTGCTTTTTGCGATCGCCCTTGCTCGCAGAATCAAATGGGCAGTCATCCCTGGCTGCACTCTTCAAATGCTATTCCGACAGCGTGCGCTGGATCGCCTCCAGCGCGTGCCCGCGGGTCTCGACCCCGTGGCGCGCCAGCAGCCAGCCGGCCGCGGCCATCGGCAGCGCGATCAGCGCCGCCGACAGCGCGAAGTGCCCGAACAGGCCGAGCACGCCCAGGCCTGCGCCGAGGATGCCGCCGGCCTTCGAGCTGGCGGCGATCAGGCCCGAGCCGGTGCCGCGCAGGTGCACCGGGTAGATCTCCGCGGAATAGGGCAGCATCGTGGCGATCACCCCGCTGCTGCTCACCAGCAGCGCCACGGTGGCGGCAACGGTGAGCGTTTCCGCGCGTGCCCCGGTGAACGCGATCGCGCAGAAGCCCAGCAGCGCCAGCGCGGTCAGCGCGATGAACAGCACCAGGCTGCGGAAGCTGCTCCAGCGCTGGTACAGCCACACCACCACGGCCGTGCCGGGCACCGCGAGCAGCGCCGAACGCGCCAGCAGCGCGCTGGTGTCGTGGGCGTCCACGCCCAGCCCGGCGAGGTTGGCCGGCAGCCACAGCAGGAAGCCGAAGTTCACCAGTCCCCAGGCCAGTCCGCAGGTGGCCAGGCCTGCGGTGATGCGCGCCTGGCGGCCGCGCAGCAGCTGGCGCAGGTCGGCTGCCGGATGCAGGCTCTCCAGGATCGGTGGGTCGGCGTCGGTGCCGGCGGGATCGGCGACCACCGCGTCGCGCGCGCCGGTGAAGCGGGCCAACACCGCGCGTGCCTGCGCGTGCAGCCCGACACTGGAGAGAAAGCGCGGCGACTCGGGGATGTAGCGGTTGAGGAACACGATCAGCGCGCCGGTGGGCAGGTTCAGCAGCCACAGCGAGCGCCAGCTGAAGCTCGGCTCCAGCAGGGTGGCGGCGCCGGAGGCGGCGAGATAGCCGGCCGACGTGCCCACGCCGCCCAGCGCCACCAGCAGCCAGCCGCGGTGCGCGGCGGGAATCGTCTCGGCCATCAGGGTGAACGCGATCGGCAGCATGCCGCCGGCCGCCGCACCCATCAGGAAGCACATCACCAGGTTCCAGCCGAACGCCGGCATCGTGCCGCAGATCGCGGTGCCCATGAACAGGATCGCCGACAGCAGGATCGCCGCGCGGCGGCCGAACAGGTCGGCCAGCCGCCCCCACACCAGCGAACCGAACGCGGTGCCGGTCAGCGCCGACAGCGCCAGCCAGCCCGCGGTCGTCATGCCGATGCCGTATTCCGCCGTCATGCCGGGCATCACGAAGGCCAGCGAGGCGGGTTTCATCACGTCGATCGCCAGCGCCACGGCGAGCGCCGCCACCAGCGTCCAGTGCTCGCGGTGCAGCGGCACGCCGTCGGCGATGTGGAAATGGCGATGGATGTCATGGCCGTGCAGGCCCTGCCGGAGCTGGGCCATGCGTGGCATCAGGCCGTAGCCGGCCAGCAGCACGCCGCAGGGAATCAGCACCATGCCCACCGCCATCGGCACGTCCATCGCCATGCCGGCGAGCTGGTAGTGCATCGGCGCCGCCATCAGGTACATCGGCATATGCAGCAGCACGCCAACGGCCACCGCGAGACAGCCCAGCCAGAACGCGAGCGGATGATGGAAACGCAGTTCCGGGGACATGGCGGCGTTCGGCAGGCGACAGCCGCCAGCTTAACAGCGGCTCCGGTGCGCGGGCGTCGCGAACGTCTCCCCGGATTCCGCGCTTGCCGCCTTGGCGGGGTCAATCCTCGTCGTTGTCGCGCAGCACCCGGCGCAGCAGCAGGAAGGCGCCGATGGTGCCGGCCACGATCGCGGCGGTGGCGACCGGGTGGCGGTTCACCTGGCGCCGCAGACGGCGGTAGCGATAGTTTGTCTCGTCGACGAGATCCTCGGCTGCGCGCGCCAGGCGGCGCCGGTAGCCGTCGCCATCGAAGCGCGCCGCTGCGCGCCGCCCGCGGGCGATCCAGCCATGGGCGGTGTCGCCGGCGTCACCGGCATAGCGGCGCATGCGGTCGCCGAGTTCGTCCATGCCCTGTTCGATGTCGCGGCGGGTACTCATGACGTACTCCTGTGGGAACGTCGTCACGCTGCCAGCGCCGGCGTGAGCGGTGCGTAAAGGTTGCGTGGCGGCATTCAGCCAGCCAGCGCGTAGGCGCCTCCGCGCTCCAGCGCACGCCGATATGCCGGCCGCGCATGGATGCGTTCGAGGAAATCCTGCAGCCGCGGCCGGCCGGCGTCGAGTCCGGCGCGCGCGGCCGCGGCTTCCAGCGGGAAACTCAGCGCGATGTCGGCGACGCCGAATGCCTCGCCACCGAACCACGCGCTCTTGCCAAGCTCGCCTTCGAGGTAGTCCAGCTGCGGATCGACGAAGCCACGCTGCACCTTGCCGGCGATGCCACGCGCGACGGGCCGCACGAAGAACGGCGCGGGCGCGGCCTCGACGCGGCGGAACACCAGTTTCAACAGCAGCAGCGGCATCAGCGAGCCCTCCGCGTAATGCAGCCAGTAGTCGCAGCGCAGGCGTGGCGGCGTGCCGTGGGTGGGGATCAGCGTGCCGGCGCCGTAGCGGTCGGCGAGGTAGCCGAGGATCGCGCCGGATTCGGCCAGCGTCAGTTCGCCGTCGGTGATCACCGGCGACTTGCCCAGCGGATGCGCCGCGCGCAATTCCGGCGGCGCCAGCATCGTCTGCGGATCGCGTTGGTAGCGGCGGATTTCGTAGGGCAGGCCGAGTTCTTCCAGCAGCCACAGCACGCGTTGCGAGCGCGAGTTGTTCAGATGATGCACGACGATCATGTGGCGCTCCGCAGTACAACGTATGTGTAGGAGTCCACTGGCGGGCGATGCTCTTTGACACCATCCAGAGCATCGCGCGCCAGCGGGCTCCTACAAGAAGGTTTGGCGATGATTGAACTCAGTAAATCTCGCCCACGCAGCAGCGCAGGCTGCCACCGGCCTTCTCGATCTCGGAGAGATCCACCGTGCCGAGGCGGAAGCCCCAGCCGGCCAGCGCGTCGCGCTGCTCGCCGGTGAGCGAGGCAGCGGCCACGGCGCTCATCCACACGCGCTCGTCGCTGAGCGTGATCGCGTTGGCGGCGTAGGCCTGCTTCTGCGCGGGCGAGAGCCACAGTGCGTGGTTTCCATAGGCCTGAGCGATCGCCTGCGGCACCGCTGGATCGGCGAAGCCGTCGGCGGCGAGGATCGCCGCGCGCCCGGCGAGCAGGGCGAACACCACGTTGGTGTGGTACTCGCTGGCGGCCAGCTCGAAGCAGAAGGTGAGGCGCAGGCCGAACGCCCGGTGCATAGCCTCGGCGCCTGCCATGTCGCACCGCTCGCCGAGGCCGCAGTAGCCGATGCCGCGGGCGCGATCCACGATCAGCGAGCCGGTGAGCTCGGCGACCAGGTTGTCGCAGCCGGACAGGTCGATCTCGTCGTAGCCCAGCAGCTCGCCGAAGAAATTGCGGATGTCGGGGCGTTCCGCTTCGCGCTGGCGCACCGGATGGCGCATGCAGCCCACTACCAGTGTGCCGGGCGCGGTGCCGAACACGTTGTTGGGAAACACCGCATCGGGCGTGCTCGCGTCGCCGGGAAAGACGATCACGGGTACGTCCGCGCGCAGGGCTTGCGCCAGCGCCTGATGCTGGGCCAGCGCGCGCAGCGGATCGACCGCCTGGTCCATCGCCATGTAGCGGTTGTCGCGCGCCGATTCCGCCGCCAGCGAGAAATCCGCCGGTGCCACCAGGAACGCTCCGCGCGCGGTGGCAGCGGCACCGGGCAGGGGCGCGAGCATGGCGAAGGCCTCAAGGAAGGCAGTCGGTGTCGCGACGATCATGGGCGAGTCCGGCAGGATGGTGCGAGGCGGGTTTCAAAGTGTATCGGCTGCCGCTTCCGCGGCATCTGGCGTGGGCTCCACATGCAATTGCTGGCGCCGGCGCAGGCTGGGAAACATCGCCATCCACAGGCCCACCACCGCCAGCGTGCCGAGGCCGCCGACCACCGCGGAACCTACCGCGCCCAGCCAGGCGGCGAGCATGCCCGATTCGAATTCGCCGAGCTGGTTGGAGGTGTTGATGAAGATGGAGTTCACCGCATTGACCCGGCCGCGCATCGCGTCGGGCGTGTCCAGTTGCACCAGCGAGCCGCGGATCACCATGCTCACCATGTCGAACGCGCCCAGCGCGAACAGCGCCGCCAGCGACAGCCACAGCGCGGTGGAGAGCGCGAACACCAGCGTCGCCACGCCGAAGCCGGCGACGGACGCGAACATGGTCATGCCCACGCGCCGCTGCAGGTCGTGCTTCGCCAGCCACAGCGACATCAGCAGCGCGCCCACCGCGGGCGCCGCGCGCAGCAGGCCCAGACCCCACGGCCCGGTGTGCAGGATGTCGCGCGCGAAGATCGGCAGCAGCGCGGTGGCGCCGCCCAGCAGCACCGCAAACAGATCCAGCGAGATCACGCCCAGCACGTCCTTGCGCTCGCGGATGAAATGCACGCCGGCGAACAGCGTCTTCAGCGTGGCCGGCTCGCGTTTCGACTGGACTTGTTCGTGGCGCAATAGCGCCATCATGGTCGCGGCCACCAGGTACAGCGCGGCGGCGCTGAGGTACACCACGCCCGGGCCCGCCACGTAGAGCAGGCCGCCGACCGCGGGGCCGAGGATCATCGCCATCTGGAACGCCGAGCCGCTCACCGCCACCGCGCGCGGCAGAATCGCCAGCGGCACCAGCGCCGGCAATAGCGACTGCATCGAGGGCGACTCGAACGCCTTCGCCACGCCGATCGCGAACACCAGCGCGAGGATGCCGGCCTCGTGGATGCGATGGGTCAACGTGAGCACGGCCAGCAGCACGATGGCCGTCCATTCCACGAGCTGCCCGATCAGTACCACGCGTCGCCGCTCGAACTGGTCGGCCACGTGCCCGGCCGGCAGCGCCAGCAGCACCGAGGGGATGAACTGGACGAGACCGATCAAACCCAAGTCGAAGGCGCGCCCGGTGATCGCGTAGATCTGCCAGCCCACCGCCACCGACAGCATCTGGAAGCCGAAGCCGGAGGCGATGCGCGCGCACCAGAACTGCACGAAGGCGCGGTGGCGCAGCGGCGAATCCGTCGTGGCGGACGGGGGTGTGGGGCTCGACATGGGAATCCTTGCCAGGGAGCGCGCATTGGCTTGACGTCACCGTGCCGCGGATTTGACCCGGGCTTTCCCCGCGCGCGGCTACCGTGGAGGCGGCTTTCCCCAAAGAGATGTGCGCCGATGGGCAGATCCGCCAAACATGTCTATTCCGACCCGGCCGACGTGCAGGCGCTCGAAGCGCTTGCGAGCGAGCTTCCCGCCAACGGGCATGTGCGTCTGATATTGAAAGATGGCGGCACGTGCGAAGGCGTGGTCGCGGAACGCGCCACCGTGCAGGTCTACTACGACCCCACCGAGCAATGCCAGGGCATCAACGGCGAGCTGCGGCTGGAGCGCCCGGACGAGCCCGACTGGAACCGCTGGATGTGGCTGGACGAGATCGTCCGCGTGGAGCATCTCGACTCCACGCTGGGCAGCGAAAACTGAGTGGTCATGTCCGCAATCGGGTGAAGCCGTCCGCGCTCCAGTCCTCGCTGCCGACGCCGTGGTGCACGAAGAACAGGCCGTCCGGGTCGTACTTGCGCTTTGCCGCGGCGAGGCGCGGATAGTTGCTGCCCCAGAATCCCCGCTGCCAGTCGCGCAGGAAGTAGTCGCTTTCCGAGACGTAGGAGCCGGCGTCCGGCGCCACCGCGCGCAATGCATCCATCGTCTTGCCGACAGCCGCTGCCATGCGCCGCGCCATGGCCAGATCGGGTTTCGCACCCGGCATGCCGGGGAAGGCGGGATCGTCGCCGCTGGCGCTGATGGCGAGGGCGAAGGCGTCCAGCACCTGCGGATGCGTGGCCGTGTCGCTAGCGCGGGCGATTGCGTCGGCCGGTGCGCCGGCCAGCCCCTTGTTGAAGTGCAACGAGACGCCCCGGTGCTGCGCGGCCTCGAACAAGGCTTCCGCCAAGGACGCCTGCCGTTCCGGC
>Ga0310811_10003037_pt1 | contig 21103 bp, 27 predicted proteins | sample YCmetagenome_FD_207642 | JGI IMG/M metagenome (GOLD analysis project Ga0310811, IMG submission 207642) | Soil microbial communities from experimental microcosm in Duke University, North Carolina, United States - YC | ecosystem: Engineered > Artificial ecosystem > Soil microcosm > Unclassified ...
CATCCCATTCATCGGCCCATTCCAGCTTGTTGGTGTCCCAGCATTCAATGGTGAACTTGCGGACGTTCTTGGCCAGCACGAGCGGATATTTTTGTTCATCGGCATCCAGATCCATCAAGACCGGGTTCTGGCGCAACACAAGGTCCTTTTCGCCATCCTCGGCGGACTCCAGCGCAAAGGTAAGCCGGCGGAGATTGAAATCTTTCCCGGTGTTCGGATTGATGAACTTGCCGTTGCGTGGAAAAACCTCCGGGAGCCGTGCCGCGAAACTCAGCACCGGCGAATCACCGTTCTCCACGATGAAGCTGTAGTATTGCGGCGACGCCTGGAATGACTGGACAGCCATCAGCGAATCCTCGATGGTGCGCAGCGTGATGCGCTGACGTTGGGCCTGCGCAGCCACGTCGTGCGCCACGCGCGTCGAGCGCATCAGCGCCGTCCACGATGCAAAGACCGACGCCACGACCATCGTGAATACGGCAATGGCCACCATCACCTCGATCAGCGTGAAGGCGCGATTGGATGAACGGGAAAATTTCATCAGTGAATGAAGTTGCCTCCGTCCAGGCTGCCGGCCGGTGAAAGCGGACGATAAAGCAACGTGGATAAATCCGAAATGATCTCCGGCCGGCCGTCGGCCTGGATGATGCATTGGACGTTGAACAATTTATTCGTGGATCGCTCGCGGATTTCCGCCGTCCAATGATAATCCCGGTAGGCATCGCCAAGCAGATCGGACAGATTTCCGGAATAGGTGCCCTCGACCAGGCTGTTCGTGGCAGCATATTGCGCGAGCACCGCGCTGGCGTCCACCTGCGGACGCTGCAGGCGCCGGGCATTGGAAAGGGTCTGGGAAACCAGGCCGAGGATGGCGAACACCGCCATAAAAAATAACGCGGCGGCGATCATCACTTCGATCAACGAGAACGCCCTTTGGCCATGCGCCTTGGCGCGGCCGGCTCGCTGACATCGTCTGGTAAAGGTCGTTTTCATTTGTCCACATCCGAAATGACCGGCGTGCCCGTCACATAATCCAACGTGATTTTTTTCTGTTCACCTCGACCGACGAAAACGATGACCGCCTCATCACAAGTGCCATCGGGATAAAAGAACACGCGCGCCCATTCCGATTCCGCGTAGTCCTGCCGGAAAATATCCAGCATCGCGATCTTGATGTTGTCAGGCAACGTCGCGGCCGTCACCTTGCCGTTATGCGGATTTCCCGCCGGCGCATCAGCGGCACCGCCCGCGCCATCCACGCTGAAGCGTCCTTCCTGCGGCAGAAACAGGACCGCCGTTTTTTGCCGGCTGACGATGGCCTGCTGTCGGGCGGAAAAACACACGTCTTGCACATCGCTCAACGCCTTGCGCATTCCATCCTTCTGCAACATTTTGAGCAGGGACGGCATGCCCAGCGCCACCATCAGGCCGATGATCGCCACCACCACCATCAATTCAATCAGCGTAAAGGCCCGTCGAATAAATCGAATCGGCGGTGGAATATGGCGGGCGGAAAAAAACTTCATCGCTTAGTGGATGGAAGAAATGAGCCGGAACAGCGGCAGGAAAATGCTCAACAGCAGGAAGCCCACGACGATGGACATGACAATGATCAGCATCGGCCCGATCAAATCGCTCATTACGCGCAACGCAAGCTGCAGTTCGTTTTCGTAGGTATCAGCCAGATTGTTCAACGCGCCGGGCACATCGCCCGTTTCTTCGCCGATGCGCACCAAGTCCACCATGAGCTGCGGGAATAATTTGCTCTGCGCCAGCGGCTGCGCGAGCGTCTTGCCATCCGTCACCGCCTCGCGCGTCTTGGCGATGGCACCCTTGATCAAAATATTGGACATCACCTGCTCGGTGATCTTCAACGCGGTCAGCACCGGCACGCCGTTTTGCAGCAGCGTGCCCAGCGTCCGTGAAAATTGCCCGAATAAATTGATCTGAACCACGTTCCCGATCACCGGCAGTTTCATCTGCCACTCGTCAATTTTGCGCCCGCCTGCCGCGCTGGATTGAAAACGTTTGAACAGGACGATCGCCGCGATCACCACCAGCCCCATCAACCACCAGTAGTTAGTGAAAATCCAACTGGCCGCGATCAACATCTGCGTGGGCAGCGGCAGCTCGATATTGAAGCCGTTAAAAATTTCGATGAACTTCGGCATCATGAACGTCATGAAAAAGATGACCAGCAGGATGCCCACGCAAATCACCATCACCGGATAAATCATCGCCGACTTGAAGGTCGCCTGCACCTCCGCGAACCGCTGGAAATGGGTCGCCATGCGCCGCAGCACCTCGACCAGCGAACCGCTCTGCTCGCCCGCCCGCACCATGTTCACATACAGATCGTTGAAAATGCGCGGCTGCCGCACCATTGCGTCGGACAGGCTGCGCCCCTCCGTCACCTCCTGTTTCAAATCGCGGCTGACGTTGGCAGGAATGCCCTTGGTCTGGAGATGCATCATGCTGTTCAACGCCACCGTCAGCGGCATCCCGGATTTCAACAGGTTCGCCAGTTGCGTGGTGAACGTCGCCAGCTCCTGCAATTTCGGCTTGCGCTTCTGTGTCAACTGCACCCGCATGGATTCTGGCAGGAACGAGGTGAAATTGATGCTCTTGGCCGCACGCTGACTTCCAGCCACCGCGCCGGCCTTGGCCGTGTCCACCGCAATGGGAAAAAGCCCGGAGCGCTGGATCTGCACCAGCGCGGCGGAACGGTCGGCCACCTCCAGCACGCCCTCGACGAGTTCGCCGGAGCGTCTGCGGGCCTTGTAAGAAAACTGCGCCATAAAGTCTATTATTCAAAACCGTGGCGGAATGAAAGTTGCAAAAAATCCCCGCATGAATCGTGCTTGACGCGCCCGGCCTTTTCGGTTGCATTGTCTGCCCTATGAAAAAGACAATTTTTACTGTTCTTGCCGGAGCCGCCTTGGTCGCCACCGGCTGCCGCACCACAGTTGCCGATACCCACACTTTCGCCAGCACTTGGAGCCAAGATCATGTGACCGGTCGTTATGACCGCACGGTGGACCAGGTTTATCACGCCTCCGTTGCTGTCATTCAGAACAATGGCGTGCTGATCCGCGAATACATCACGCCCGGCACCAATATCGTCCGCTCGCTCGAAGGCAAGGTCAACCAGGAGAACATCTGGATCCGCGTGGAACCCATTGACCCGAAAACCACGCAGGTGGAGGTGCAGGCGCGCGGCAGTTGGGGCGGCAGCGATGTGGACCTCGCGCATGAACTGGAAAAGGAAATCGCGCTGCAACTGGCGCGTTAAGCCGCATTTGAAATTACTTTTTATCCATAAACGCCGGGCTTTCAGCCCGGCGTTTCTTTTTGCCCCGGTTCTTTCCAGTAAATTCATTTCCCATATTGCGCGGTCTGAATTTTACATACCTGTCACTTCTGCCATGAAAAAAGACTTTCGCTGCGCCACCACGGGAGGGAACATGGCCCAACCGCGTGACATTGTTGTTTGGGCCTTGTCTAACCGGCAGTGAAAGCACTCATGAACGAGCCAACCGAAGTTTGTGATTTGACCGGCAAGCTGCCAGCGGGCTGGCCCACGGCTGAAATCTCCAGCCTTTACGACGAGCACAGTCGCGCGATTTATTACCTCGCGCTCCGCTTCCTGGGCGACCCGCAAAAGGCCGAGGACGCCACGCACGATGTTTTTCTCAAGGCGTTCCGCAAGCTGGACCAGTTTCGTGGCGAAGCCTCCGCCCGCACCTGGCTCTATCGCATCGCCATTAACCATTGCCAGAACCTCCGGCAGGCTTGGCACGACCGGCATGTGTATTCCAACGCCGACGATGCCATCTGGGAAAATTCCATGGCCAAAGACGGCTGTCCGTTGCGCGTCCTGGAAACCAAGGAACTCGGCGAGCGCATCCAGAAAACGCTCGATCAATTGCCCGATGAATACCGCCTGCTTTTGCTGCTGGTCGCCGACGAGGAGTTGAGCTACGAAGAAATCGCCGTGCTGGTGGGGCAATCCGTGGATGCCGTGCGCGGCAAGCTGCATCGTGCGCGTAAAAATTTTGCCGCCCTTTTTGAACAATCCGCCTGAAGCCTTATGAAACATCAAACCAAACTTTCGCAGGAGCAACAGTCGGCCGCCGCGCATCAAAGCCAGCAGCAGGCCGGACGCGAATTTGCCAGTTCTGAAGAATTGTTGCGCTTTGACGCCGCGCAGACGGTCGTGCCGCCGCAAATCGCCCAACGACTTAAACGTTCCGCCGGCGAAGACGCGCCGGCCACGCGCCGGCCCTGGTGGAAAAATCTGCTCGGTCAATGACCGCATGAAAATCTTCTGGCAAAGATTTACCGCCGCGCTGACACCCGGCGTGCGAATTTTGCTGGGCTTGCTGACGCTCGTTTACTTGGCGGCCCTGATTGGAAAACTGGCAAGCGTGTTTGACCTATACCACTGGCTGGCGGCCAGCGCGCCGGATTTTTGGCACGGCCAACTATGGCGCATCCTGACCTACGCGCTGCTGCCGACGGGAATCATGGATTTCGCGATGAATGTCATCGCGCTGATCTTGATCGGCTCCCTGCTGGAACGGCATTGGACGCGCGGCGAACTCTGGCGGTTTTGCGCCTTCGCCGCCAGCGGCGCCGGATTTGTCCAGGTTGTGTTGAGTTCCGCCTCGATGACCGGAGCAGCTCCGATGATGTTTGGCCTGCTCGCCGCCTGGGCGTTTGCCGCCGGCCACGAAACGCTGTTGTTTCCCATTTTCGGCCAGTTGAACGTCCGGAAAACCGTTTTAATTTTTGCCGGCATAAGTTTGTCAGTCATGTTTTTCACCGCCGGACTGGTGCCCGCGCTGGTCATGCTGGCCGGCGGGTTGACGGGCTGGTTTTACCTTTGGCTGCGCCATAAATGGCTGATGACGCGGCCGGGACACGCGGTTGAATCCGGGCGGATCAACCGGTTGGAATTATGATCTGTGCCGAACCCATCAAGCACATTCAAAACCGGCCAGGTCGCGCAGCGATGGCCGGTGAACGCGCGATCAGCGCGCGGGAGCTGCTGGCGGATTGCAAATTGTGCGCGCATAACTGCGGCGTGAACCGGCTCGCGGGCGAAACCGGCCTGTGCCACGCCGGGGCGGAAACGCGTTTTTTTTCTGCGCAGGTTGAAGTGTCGGACGAGATCGAATTGATTCCAACGTTTGCCGTGGCGTTGAGCGGATGCGATCTGCGCTGCGATTTTTGCATCACCGGGAGGGAAAGTTGGAATCCGCGCGCGGGCCTTGGCTTTGACGCGATCGCCATGGCCGCACAAACAAAAGTCGCACTGCATAATGGCGCACGAACCATCATGGTGCTGGGCGGTGAACCGACCATTCATCTGCCGGATGCGCTGGAATTCATCTCTCACCTGCCAGACGATGCACGATTGATCTGGAAAACCAACGCGCACGGCTCGGCCCAAGCGCGCGAGTTGTTGGATGGCATGTTCGACGTGTGGCTGGCGGATTTTAAATTTGGCAACGACACCTGCGCGCTACGGCTGGCGAAAGTCCCTGATTATATCCGCATCGTGCAGGAAAATCTGCTTTGGGCGGATGAACACAGTGAGTTGATCGTGCGCCATCTGCTCATGCCCGGTCATGTGGAATGCTGCTGGCAACCGGTGGCGGAATGGCTGGCGGAAAATCTGCCAGAGGTGAAGGTGAACTTGCGCGCCGGTTTCTGGCCAGCATGGCACGCGGCCCGACATCACGAATTACGCGGAACAGTGACGGCGGGGGAAAATGATAATGCTTTTGAACTGGCCCGACAACTGGGCTTGAATTTGACTCCGTGAAAACCAAGCGGCCTGAAATAAACCAGAAATTGGCCGGCGAAAACCGGCATAGTGAGATTTTAATCATGGCTGACGGCCAGATTCTGGCGCACAACATCACGCCGGCGATGGCGCGGGTTTTGTCGGAATTAAATCCCGGAGACGCGGCCATGAACCGACGGGCGAATCAAAAAATAAACAATGAACTTTCAAGCTGAAATCGAAACGCTCATCCGGGCGCGCTACCCCATTCTCTACATCATTTCCAGCGAGGAGATGCGCGTGCAAAACGTGATCGTGGAGATCGCCAAGAAGCGCCAGAAAAAGGTGTTCGAGTGGAGTTACAGCACGGGCATCGTGCCGGCGGGCACGTCCATCCAGTCGCACAAAAACCGCAGCGCCGCGACGAAAGATCCTTTGATGGCGTTGGAACAAGTCATCGAACAGGTCGAGCCGGCAATTTTCATCTTCAAAGATTTTCATCCGTTCCTGACGAAGAATAATTTTGCCATCGTCCGCAAGCTCAAGGAAATCGCGCTGCATTTGAAGAACAGTTTTAAGACCATCGTGCTGGTCTCGCCGATGATGGAGATTCCGACCGAGCTAGAAAAGGAAGTCACGGTGCTGAACTATCCATTGCCAACGCGCGAGGATTTGAGCGCGTTGCTGGATAAAATCATCGAGGATGTCCGCCAGTTCAAACAGGTGAAGATCGAACTGGACGACGCGGGCCGCGAGCGGCTGTTGCAGGCGGCTCTGGGCCTGACGTTGAGCGAGGCGGAAAATGTCTTTGCCAAGATTATTGTGAAGGACGAGCGGTTGAGCGGCGAGGACGTGAACGAAGTTTTTGCCGAGAAGCAGCAGATCATCCGCAAGAGCGGGCTGCTGGAGTATTACGCCACGGATGAAAGCTTCGACAACGTCGGCGGGCTGGCGGTGCTGAAAGACTGGTTGAACAAGCGTTCGGCGGCCTTCACACAGGAGGCGCGCGATTTCGGCCTGCCAGCGCCCAAGGGAATTTTGATGCTGGGCGTGCAAGGTTGTGGCAAAAGTTTGTGCGCGAAGGCGGTTTCCAACCAATGGCAACTGCCGCTGTTGCGGTTCGACATGGGACGGATGTTCGGCAGCCTCGTCGGTTCATCGGAGGAAAATGTGCGCCGCGCCATCGCGGTGGCGGAATCGGTGGCACCGGCGATCCTGTGGGTGGATGAAATTGACAAGGCGTTTGCCGGCTCACAGGGTTCCGGCTCCACGGATGGCGGCACGACGGCGCGCGTGTTCGGGACTTTTTTGACGTGGCTTTCGGAAAAGACCTGCCCGGTGTTCGTGGTGGCGACGGCCAATGATATTTCGCAACTGCCGCCGGAATTGCTGCGCAAGGGTCGCCTGGACGAGATTTTTTTCGTGGATCTGCCCAGCCACGAAGAGTGCAAAGAAATTTTCAAGATTCACCTGACCCGGCATCAGCGTCCGCTCGACCAGTTCGACTTGGAAGCGCTGGCCAAGGCGAGCCAGGATTTCAGCGGCGCGGAAATTCAGGAAGCCATCAACAGCGCGCTTTACGACGCTTTTTACGACAAGCAGGACATCACCACCGCGTCCATCCTCACCACGCTTTCCCAGACCGTGCCGCTGGCGAAAACGATGGACGAACAAATCAACCGGCTGCGGAGCTGGGCGGAAGGTCGCGCCCGCAACGCCAGCGTGCCGCGCGAACTGCTCAAGCAAAGCACGGCGCGGCGAATGGAATTGTGAATTAAAAGCCATGGATTTTTTCTGGGGTAACATTTTTGACTATTTCAAGGACCGCCGTTTTGCGGCGGTTTTCTTCGGCACGCTGGCGTTGCTGATTGGGGGGTTGATATTGGGCGAGATTCTTTACCAAGTTTCGGACGGCTTCGATTTTTTGCGATATTGGCCGGTGATGTCATCGGGAATTGGCTTGGTGTTGCTGGTCTCGATCTGGCGCGGTTTCCGGAAGGCGCGATTGCGGCGGCAGCAACGGTATAAATCTTCGCCTTTGTCGCGTGACGAAAGGGCGAAAGCCCGGTCAAAATTAATGAGAGCCAAACATCCGAAATAATTATGAGCGCAGTCTGCATTTTAACCCCGGTGGTCATCATGGCGTGGCCGGCCTTCAGCGCAGCGGTCGTGGCGGCGGCCAGTTCGCTGGGCTATCAGGTCGCCACCGAGGCCAGCCGCCAGATTACGGGCGAATCCAGCCGCAAGGAAGCGATTGCGGTGCAGCTGGAGATCGAACGCAGCGAGGTGGTCACGAACCAGCTTGGTCGCGACCAGCGGATTTCCGTGTCGCGCGAGGGCGTGACGGTGACGTTTTCGCGCGACGCGCGTGGCAAGGCGGCGTTGTGCGTGACCGGCAACGGCCAGAGCGATGAGACGTTGCGCGCATTGGGCGAGGAATTGAGCCAGGCCGTCGTCCAACAATACGTTTATCAAAAGCTGATGGGCGAAATGCGGTCACGCGGATTTAACGTGGTGGAAGAGGAAGTGAGCGAGGACCGTTCCATCCGATTGAAAGTGCGGCATTGGGAGAATTAAGAATATGGAAAACATTTAACAACCAACATTCAACGTCGAACATCCAATCCATTGATTGTAAAATGAGCGCCGAACCCATGTTAAAATTCGTGAAAGTGTTTTGCCGCGATCTCCAAGGAAAACAAGAGAACGCGATTTTTCTCAATGCCAACCATATTGTGAAAATCGAACTGGCGGCCTGTGGGGCAGAGGAGGTTTCCTCCATCATCACGTTCATCAACGGCGAGAAGCTGGAAGTGGCAGGAACACCGGAGGACTTGGTGACTCACAAGCAATATTTTTATCCCAGGCCCAAGGAGGTTGGCTGAACGTTCAAGCAACAATCATTTATGCCCCAGCGCGAATTTGAAATCACCATCGGCAAGACCGGCGAAGTGGAGTTGCACGTCAAAGGCTTCAAAGGCAAGGGCTGTCTTGCCGCCGCGAAAATCTTTGAGGAAATCGTCGGCGAGATGAAGTCGCAGCAGCAGACAAGCGAATTTTACGAACCGGAGGAACAGGTGCAGTATCGCATTGATCAGCGGCACTGATTTACGGAGCGAAAAATTGTGGGCAGAAAAATCATGCCAGTCGAGGCTTCCGCATATTACCCGCCCCGGGCGCGGTGGTATGGCCTGTTCTTTTATTTTGGAAACGCGGTCCGGCGGCGGCTGGCGCTGGATCGCCTGGCATTGCCACGCGGAATCAAGTTGAGCGAACTGCTGGCGGGGTTTTTCGTGCCGGGGCTGGCGGTTTATCTGCGCGGGCCAAAATTATGGGGCCAGGCCGCACTGTCCACATGGGCGGCATTATTTCTGTTTTACGTGGTGGGGCTGGGCCATCCGGTGGCGAACCTGGCGTTCGGCCTGATGATTTCCCTCCATGCCACGGGGTTGGTTTATTACTGCAATCCGCTGCTGGTGAATGAATCGTTCCCGACGCGGATTGCCGTCACGCTGCTGGTGCTGATTGCCATCGGGCTGGGGCTTTACCTGCCGACCCGGAATCTGGTGCAAGCACACTGGCTGGTGCCGTTGCAGATGAACGGCCGCGTCGTCGTGGTGCAGCGGTTGTTCCAACTGTCCGTGATCAAGCGCGGCGACTGGGTGGCCTACACTTATGATGAAAATGCCACGGGCCATAATTATCACGGCGGAGTGGTCCAACTGCAAAACGGCATGGGCTTGGGACCGGTGCTGGCGATGGCGGGCGATCGAGTGGTCTTTTCCAACAACTTATTTTCGGTGAACGGCATCTGGCAGACGAACCTGCCGCACATGCCGGCGTCGGGAGAACTGGTCGTGCCGGAAAAGCATTGGTTCATCTGGCCGAACCTTGGTATAAGCGGGCACGGTAATGTCGGCGAAGCCAGGATCAGCAGCGCGTTGCTGGGCTTGGCCAGCGTGAACGAATCCAATTTTTGGGGCAGTCCGTTTCACCGGTGGTTCGGGCGAAAACAAATTTTACCATGAGCCGGTTCATCAATCTTGAGTTTGGGGATGATTCAAACAACCAGTTTGAACCGGGCACTCCGGCGCTGGTGAAGGACGAGGCTTATTATCTGGCCGAGGCACGCACTGCGTTTGAAAACGGCGACTTCGAACCGGGCCTGCGATTCTATTCAAAGGTGCTGGAGTATAATCCCAAGAACGCAGCAGCATGGACCGGGCAGGTGCGGATGCTGATTGAACTCGGCGAATTTCGCGAAGCCAAGTTGTGGGCCGACAAGGCGCTGGAACGCTTTCCCAGCGAACCCGAACTGCTCGCGGCCAAGGCCGTGGCGCTCGGCCGTTGCGGGGATTTGCAAGGCGCGCTGGCGTTTTCCGACGCGTCCATTGAGGAACGCGGCGATACGCCCTATGTCTGGCTCGCACGCGGCGACGTGCTGCTGGCGCGGTCGGAGTCCCGCGCAGATTACTGCTTTGAAAAGGCGCAGTTGCTGGCCCCGCGCGACTGGTTCATCGCCTGGCTCGCGGCGCGCATCCGCGCCTGCTACGAACAATTCGTGCTGGCGCTCAAGCTCATTCAAAAGGCAGTGGAACTGAATCCCGGCCACTTCGTGCTCTGGCTGGAACAGGGACGCTGCCTGCAGGCTTTGGGCATGGTGGATGCTGCGGAACATTCGCTCCTCCAAGCGCGGCAGTTGAGCAAGTATTCGCCGGCAGTGGAAGAAGCTTTAATTCAGATTTCCCAAACCGGCTGGCTGGCCCGTTGGGGTGGCCGGCTGTGCGCACTTTTTAAACGATGAACACTGAAGTTTTGAACCGGCTGTTGTCCGCCGTGAACGATTACGATGCCTCCGACCTGCATCTGGTGGCCGGGGTGCCGCCGGCGTTCCGTGTGAACGGCGAAATCATCATCGCCGACGAAGACGCACTGACCGAGGCGGAGGTCACCGGCCTCGCCGACAGCCTGATGAATGAGCCGCAACGGAAAAAATTCGAGCAGGAATGGGAGTTGTGCATCTCCATCCTGCACAGCGCGGCGGGCCGCATCCGCGCCACGTTTTACCGGCGCAACAATCATCCGGAAATGAGCTTCCGTTTCTGCGGCGACAGGATTGCCACGCGCAAGGAACTTGGCCTGCCCGACAAACTGGATGAACTGGCCCGCAAGCCCAACGGCCTGGTGTTGATCACCGGTCCGACCGGCGCGGGCAAGACCACCACGCTGAATTATCTGGTGGACCTCATCAACAGCGAACGCCGCTGCAAGATCGTCACCATTGAAGATCCCATTGAATTTGTTCACGAAAACAAGCGCGCCATCGTGGTGCAGCAGGAGGTGCTGACCGACGTGCGCTCGTTCAATCGCGCATTGATTCACGTTTTGCGGCAGGACCCGGACGTGATCGTGGTCGGCGAAATGCGCGATCACGAGGCGATTTCCACCGCGTTGACGGCGGCGGAAACCGGCCATCTCGTGCTGGCGACCATGCACTCGCCGAACGTCTCGAACGCGCTGGAGCGGATCATCGGCGTCTTTGAAGGCAGCGCGCAGAAACAGATCATCCTCCAGTTGTCGAATTCCTTGCAGGGCATCATCGCGCAGGATTTGCTGCCGTCCGCCGACCGCACGCGGCGCGTGCTCGGATTCGAACTGCTGGTCGCCACCGGCGCTGTGCGAAATCTGATCCGCGAAAACCAGTTGCACCATCTGGAAAACACCATCCAGATGGGACGCAAGGAAGGCATGGTGCTGATGGACAACCAGCTTTATGACCTCTATTGCAAATGCGCGATCACCTATGACACCGCCATCAGCCGCGCCCGGCATCCCGACCGGATCACGCGGCAAAAAGGCTAGACAAGCCAACGTCAACATCCGCTGCCATGTTCTCAATCCGAAACACCGTCATCCTAGCCCTCATGCAGATCGGTGTGATTGTCGCCGGAGTGCTGGCGGCTGGATTATGCCACAAGCTCTGGGCGGGCGGCGGCGGGGGCCTGCCATTGCCAACAGCAATTTTATACGACTATGGCGTCTGGTGGTTTTCCATCCCAATCGCATGGTTCATCATGGCCCTGGTTCCCCACGGCTGGCCGGAAATATCAGACGATGTCAGGAATCTGGCTTTCTTGTCCGGCATCCTGGTGCTGCTGGCGCTCATCGTTTTCATTCTGGATGCGGACATCGCACCGTGGTTGCGGATGGATTATGGAATGGCAGGCGGATAAAAGATTTTACTCGTCGTGGTTTTGCCGTGAGCGGGCGGGGCCAATCCAAATTATTGTTCAATGCTCGGAATTCATCATGCACGGCGCAATACAACAACTCCTCGTGTTTTGGGCGCTGGCTTTTCTGACTCTTGGGGCCGCCTTGATATGCCTGAACATCTTTTGCAGCCTCATTGACAACGGTCTTGAATTGTTAAGCGTGGGCAAGGAGCTGGGCGTGGCCGGCATCGCTTCACTGGTTGAGGCTGGATCGCTGTGGCTGGTGGTGTCATTCGTCCCAGCCGCCGGCCGGGCGATGATTATTCCCGCCCTCATCGTGGCATTGATTTACAAGGTTGCTCATTTTGAAGACTGGAATCGCTTCGAGGTCATTTTACTCCTGCTCTTTCAAACCGTCATCGGTTGTCTGGGAGCGTGCTTGGTCTTTGGCCAGTATAAATCGGCGATGGTTGTCCTCATCGGTATTTCGGTGATTTTGGGAATCATCGCCGGCTTTGCGAAGTTTTTCGATACCTAGCCGGCGGACGCATTGCTTATTGTTTGCGTGGCGAACCGTATTTCAAGCCGATGTTTTGTTCATAGACCCCAAGCTTCACGCCGGTTGCTTCCTGCTTGCCCTTGATTTCCAGCCTGACCCGTTCCAGCCTTCGCCGGGCGAGATCGGCGGCCGGCAGGTTGGGAAATCGTTCCACAATTTTTTGCAAGGTGGCCGTCACCGTCTCCGCGTCCGCGCCGAGTTCCACTTGAAAATTTGCAAGCTGGTTCAGCCAGCCCGCGATTTGCTTGGCTGAATATCTGGGTTCATTGATCAACTGCGCCAGTTCCAGCGTCGCCAGATCCAGCCGCTTGAAATCACGCGCGTAAACCGCCGCCAGTTTTTCGCGCACCTCTGAATCATGCGGATGCGCCTCCAACTGCTTCACATAAGCCGCCGCCAACTTGCCCGGATCAATCTCCTTCGGCTGCAAAAAAGTCGTGGAATCGAGCAGGCCGATATTGTTCACGCCTTCCGGAACCGCCATCGCCTGCCGGTCATGGGCCGCCAGCAAATTTTCCTCCACACCGCCGAGATGCGCCAGACGTTGTCGGGCGCGCAGGGCGACTTCCGTGTCGGGAAACCGATCCACAATCTGCTGCAACGCCGCCCGCGCCGCATCCACGTCCACGGATTTTTTCAGATGCCAGTCCGCCAGTTGCGTCAGCGCAGAGACCACCTGCCGGTCAGGCACGCCACGCGCATTGCAAAAATTGTTCAATGTGATTTCCGCGCCCGGCAGATCGTTCAAGTCTTCCGCCTGGATGTTCGCCAGCAGCAGCACGCCTTCCAGATCATTTGGAAATTTCGCCAGTTGCTCGCGGATGGCCATGATGGCTTCCAGCGGCTTGTTCCGGTTGCGCCGGGCCTTGGCGATGGAATAATAGGGTTTGGCCTCGATCTCCTCATCCCCGCCGTCATAGAGCGACGTGAACGGCTTGGCAATCGCATCAATGATGCTGTTCCGCCAGATGATGTTCATCACGATGCCCATGACCAGCGTCACCATCAGCCCAAAGATGGCATCACCGCCGCCGCGAACAAACGCCGGAAGCGCCACAAAAAAAACAACCGCACCCACCCCCAGCGTGCCAATCCATTTGACGACCAATTTGGCCGGTTCATGGCTGCGTTTCAGGGAACGGATGAACATCCAGACAATGAAGCCCAGCGCGAACAGCGACAGGATCACATTCACCACAATGTGCAGGCCGTTAGTCATGGATTGCCGCCAAACTCATGCTGTTTGACAAAGAGTTCAAGCAAATACTTTCTCCGAAGAAAAGATTCCCCGGACATTCACGCGTAGCGATACGGCTTGCTTAAGGCAAACGTATTTGGCAGATGCCGGATTTCCCGCACTTCACCTTCATCCAGCAACACCTCCACGATATCGAAACGGAATTTCACCGGCGGATTCTTCAGCAGCTTCAAGTAATCCAGCGCCGTCAGCGATAGCAATTTCTTCTTCCACGCATCCACGGCGGCGGCCGGACGCGTCCACGTTTCGGACGAACGCGTTTTCACTTCGATGAACACGAGGCAATCCAGGTCGCGAAAAACTAGGTCAATCTCGCCGCGCTCCGAACGGAAGTTGTGCGCCAGAAATTTCAACCCCTGCCCTTGCAAAAACTTCTTCGCCGCGCGCTCGCCCAGTTCACCGCGCCGCAGATGCTCCGGCTTTTCTTTGCCGTCAAATTTTGCCTTTAATTTTTCCAGCAGATTCATTTTCTTGGCCACAGATTTTCACAAAAGAAACACAAATGAGCAAAACGACTCCTAACCATTTTAAAAAAATCTGTGTTTCATTTGTGAAAATCTGTGGCTAAAGCAATTTTGGCTCTAGCGGCTTCAATGGTGCGAAAGTTTTGCGATGGATCGGGCACGCGCCCTGTTGCGCGATCGCCGCCAGATGTTTCGCCGTGCCGTAGCCTTTGTGCTCGGCGAAGGCATACTCCGGCCACTGCGCGTGATATTCCAGCATCAGCCGGTCGCGCGTCACCTTGGCCAGCACGCTGGCGGCGGCGATGGAATAACTCCGTGCGTCGCCCTTCACGATGGCCGTCTGCGGCACGCGCAAGGTTTTCACCGGGCGGCCGTCCACGAGCGCGTGCGGCGGGAGCGGATTCAACTGCGCCAACGCGTCGTTCATGGCACGATGCGTGGCCCGTAAAATATTGATCTCGTCAATCACGCCGGCATCCACTGCGGCGATGGCGAATTCGATTTCATCACAGCTGGTGATAAAGGCGAAAAACTTTTCGCGCTGTGATTCAGTCAACTGCTTGGAGTCGTTCAGGCCGATAAGTTCGGCGGGCAAACCTGATTCCGCCCAGCGTAAGGGCAGAATCGCCGCCGCAGCGACGACCGGCCCGGCGAGCGGCCCGCGCCCGGCCTCATCCACGCCCGCGACGCGCGCGACGCCCTGTTGCCAGAGCGGGCGCTCGAATTCAAAACGGTCAATTTGGCATGAACAAGCCACTATTTTTGTGTGGCGTTTGTGGACGTTTGAGAAATGGTGTTCGTTTTTACCCAATCAATCCATTTACTTTCTATATCCGAATATACGAACGAAGGATTATAGTTAGCTTTTAACTCACCGGAAAGTAGATAGGCGGCTCTATTTGCTGCGAGAAGGCTGTTTCGACTATCTTTTTCTATTACAGAATAGAGAAATGTCATTTTTTGAATTTTTGTAATGTTTGTATCACCCCAAATGTCATCAATAAATCCTTTCGCAGACTGTTGTGGAACCACAAAATTCCAAAGTGCCTCTATTTGGTGAATATCTAACGAATCTGGTTTCAACGGTGCTACTGCTGACCAAGGAAAAACACCAAAGTTTTTACCATTGTTTGGATCGTAGTAATTCATCCGCACGGCTTGGACTATTTTTCTTGCCTCATCCTGCATTTGGTATTGCGAATTGGTCGCCCATCCGTCCAGTTTTTCAAATGCGTTTCTATCATCGTTTTGCGCTGCAATCACAGTCATCATAAAAACGGACTGCTCATCCAGTTTGGCGAGAAGTTCTTTCGCTTCAGCAATGGTAGTCTGAAGTTCTGCCTCGGTTTTGTGCGTCCGCTGTGAATCTTCGTCTAACTTCTCAACGCGCTGCCGTATTTCTTCTTTGCTTTGTGATAACTGTTCAAGAAAATCGGCGCGAATTGGGGCGATTTGATTGGTGATGTCCTTCTCAATTAGAACGTCTGCGATGGCATCAATTCTCTCTTTCGCCTTGTCTTGGACGAGTTCTGAAATTTGTTTGGCGTCGAATTCGGCATCAATGCGCTTGGCAACTTCTTTTCGCATATCGTCAACACTGCTCTGAAGGTCTTGCCTTAATTTCTTTTCCAAAGCGTCAAACTCGGCTTTTTGAGCGGTTTGTGCACGTTGCCCTTCCTGAAGAATGTCGTCTTTGAATTCGCTCGCGGACTTGAAGGTAAAATAAATCCCGACCGCGATTATCAAAGTCACGGCTCCCGCAATAAACCTGTATGCTGTGTGAACCCACGAAATTTCTTTGCGCGCGTGTTCAGTGATTTGAATAATTGCATCCGCAGCTTCGGTTTGCTTTGGCTTGTCGTTATTTTTCACATGACCCTTTCTGTTGCTCATTTCATTGCCACGAGCCTAGCGCGTTTTGAAAAAGTTGTCGCCTTGATTTTTGCCGGAGTCGCGCAGTGACGACAGGAAATTAGCCAGCTACGAAGTGGCTGGTAATACACCCAACCAATTCAACCGTCCTGAAAGGACGCCGGATTCCACCGTCCCGCCGGGACGAAATCATTTCGGAACAGCCAACCCGGCACGCTGTGCCGGGCTAATTTCCGGCGTCGCTCCACGACATTTCCCGACCTTTGCACGAATCATTTTCAACCGCGAAATACGCCAAACACGCGAAAACAGAATTAAACAAAATTCGTTCGTGTATTTCGCGTGGTTCGCGGTTCACCATTTTCATTTTGAATAATCTGCGTTTCATCCGTGTTCATCCCGCCTTCGCTGCTTGCTTCGGCGCGACAGGCCGTGGTTAAATTTCGCACATGAAAATCGAAGCATTGCATATCGGCATGAACGTCCGTCATCCGCAATACGGTCTGGGCACGGTCAGGACGATTTCCGAAGTCACGGCGGAAATCCAGTTCAACGACGGCAAGCGCACGGTCGAACCCGATGCCGCCGGCCTTGAACCGGCCGAACCACAGGTCGCGGTGAGCGGCTTGAACGTGCCGCTAAAACAATTCGTCGAACAGACGCTGGCGGCGGCGATCACAAAGCTCGGCCTGGAAAAACCCGATTCCGTCGTGGAACAACTGGGCGTGCGCTGGCATGGTGGCAAACTGGTGATACACCCGGCGGATGCGACGTTGCAGACGAAGGAAGTGCCGCTGGAAACGTTCTTTCACAAGGTCGTGATGGTCCGGAACAATCTCCGCGTGCTGGAGCAGAAGATCAATGCACACGAAAAATTGTCCGACGGCGAGAAGGTGGAGATGCAGCAATACATCACGCGCAGCTACGGTTCGATGACGACGTTCAACGTGCTGTTTAAGGAAAAGGAAGATCAGTTTTGAAGGGATGACTGGCGGGGGGCGGCAATCAATCTCGCCCGGAAAGTTCTTTGCGAATCCAGTTTGGATCACGGCGCAAGTCCAGCACGACCACGGTTCTCATGCGCGCGTTTGGCGAGGCGTTTTGTGAGCTGGGCGAGTGTGAGAAATTCGCCTTTACCCGCTTCAACTTTGGCGAGGCGTTGCTGCAAAACCTTTTTGTGCCAGCCCGGCGATTTCAGTTTGGCGGACGACGTGGACATTGAACGCCAAAGCAGTTCAATAGCCTGCACCTTTTCCGTGCGGCTCTTCTGTTCGATTTCAATCGTTCCAATCATGCGGGCAAAGCGCCACCGCGGAAATGCGGCGTCAAGGTGCAGATGGTTTTGCAAAATGACATTGAAGTCTATGGAGTCGGGTATCGGCTCGTTCCGAAATCTGGAAGTTTGTAGCTAAATCCCCACCGCATAACGCCTGCTACATTTGAATCTAACCGCATAGTTTTGAAGTCCGGCTGAATTCTTTCACGTTGGCTGTATAGCTCTCGTTGATGGAAATAAACAAGCAGAACCAGTAATCCAGCTGCTGATTCAAGCAGATTTCCCAAGTTTGCGTTACGGTAGAACTTATTGCGCTCGTGTTTAACTTGATTGTGATTTGTCCACCATTGAGGAACTTCCTTCAAATCCCAAGATGACCAAGGTTGAAAATCTAATTCGTGTCCTGGCATTTCAATCCGCAATTTTGAGAAGTTGGGGAATTTTGGCGCGATTAGCGTCCGATAGGCATGAATATTATCTGCGTTTTTTGTGGGACCAATTTGCACGCAGAGCAACTTTGCAACCACGTCTATCTCTGAACACACGGAGAGATACAGTCGGGCGAAGTGAACTGAATAAGTTGGAAAATTGTCCTTTGAAAATTCAACAATCCGGGAAAGCGAATGCAATTCATCATCCAGTGATTCAAAAAATTGCCAATGCGGAAAACGCATAGTTATTTTCTAGGATTGCCCCAACTTCTTCGACTTCTCCGTCGCGGCACGGACAGCGCTCATGACGGTGGCCCGGAGCTTGCCTTTTTCCAGTTCGTGCAGGCCTTCAATCGTCGTGCCGCCGGGACTGGTCACTTGATCTTTGAGCGCACCGGGATGCTGGCCAGTTACGAGAACCATCTTCGCGCCACCGAGCACGGTCTGGGCGGCGAGCTTTGTGGCAATGTCGCGCGGCAGGCCGGCGGCGACGCCGCCGTCGCTCAAGGCTTCGATGAATTGATAAACATACGCCGGGCCGCTGCCGCTCAGGCCGGTCACGGCGTCGAGCAGGCTTTCTTTTACGGGCATTGCGAGGCCGACGGCGGAGAGAAGTTTCTTCGCCACTTCACCATCCGCTGCCGTGGCATTTTTGCCCAGCGCATAGCCGGATGCGCCGGCCCCGACGAGCGCGGGCGTATTCGGCATGACACGGATGACGCGGGCGCCGGCGGGCAGCGCGGCTTCAAGCTTTGCCAGCGTCACGCCGGCGGCGATAGAGATGAGCAGATGGTTTTTGGTGAACGCGCTGGAAATTTCCGCGAGCGCGGCGGCAGCTTGATCGGGCTTCGTCGCGAGAATCAAAACATTCGCGGCTTTGGCCACGTCGAGGTTGGCGGTGACGGTTTTCGCGCCGGTGCCGGCGGCAAACTGTTGGCGCGCGGCGGCAAACGGGTCGGCGGCGACCAACTGGGCCGCCTTGACGAGCCGGGCGTTGACGAAGCCGCTGGCGAGGGCGCCGGCCATCTTGCCCGCGCCGAGAAAACCGATCTTTAATTGCGTTGCCATGCGGTGTTTGTAGCAGGCCGGGCGGCGGCGCGGAAGTGAAATTGGCGGACAATTCCCGCCGGATTTCTGGAAGAATTCACGGCTTGTCTTCGCTGGCGTGAAAGTTAAGCTGTTTACGGCTTATAAACATGTCCACCAACCGCAAAACTTGGGACACATTCGAGGCGATGCGCACCGCCGCGCAGGAAGGCGATGCGCAGGCGCAATGCTACCTCGGCGTCTGCTACCAGAACGGCCAGGGCATTCTGCAGGATTATCACGAGGCGGTGAAGTGGTTCCGCCGGTCGGCCGAGCAGAACGACCCCGTGGCACAATGCTATCTCGGCGTCTGTTACTGGACCGGCCAGGGCGTCCCGCAGGAATTTGGCGAGGCGGCCAAATGGCTGCGCGAAGCGGCGGAACAAGGCGATCCGGCGGCGCAGTTCAATCTGGGCACGCTTTACGAAACCGGCCAGGGCGTCCCGCAAAATTACGCCGAGGCGCTGAAATGGTATCGCGAAGCGGCGACCCGCGGCTATCCGACAGCGCAATTTAACCTGGGCGTATTTTATGAAACCGGCCAGGTCGTGGAACGGAATTATCAGGAGGCGGCCAAGTGGTATCTCGCAGCCGCCGAACAGGAGCTGGGCGAAGCGCAATGCAATCTTGGCCTGTGCTACCAGAACGGACGCGGCGTGGAAAAAAATCCGCAACAGGCCGTCAAATGGTTCATCCGGGCGGCCCGCCAGGGCAACAAATTGGCGCAGCACAATCTCGGCTTGCACTATGCCACGACGGAAGCGGCCGCCGAGGCGGCCGCAATAAAAGCAGCGGAAGAAGCGGCGGCGGAAGGCGTCACCGACGAAGTTTCTCCCGACGCGTTGCGCTAGGTGAACTCAGCCGCCGAGTTCGACAAGCTTGGCGGACGCCGCGCCGGAATCAATGGTTCTTTCCGCCAGTTCCCAGCCTTCCGCGAGTGATCTGGTCTTCCCGGCGACGAACAAAGCCGCACCGGCGTTCAGCAAAACCGCATCGCGCTTCGGGCCGCGATCCTGGCCGCGCAGGATTTTGCGCGTGATCTCCGCATTCTGGAACTTGTCGCCGCCCAGCAGGTCATCAAGTTTTGCCGGTTGCAATGGAAAATTTTTCATAGGCAAGGTGGAACTGGTGAACCCGCGTTCGTGGTAGAATTCAGCGACAAAGTTGTCACCGAGCGTGGAAAGCTCGTCTAAGCGCGCCGTGCTGCCAACCGCGCCGCTGACGACCATGCCGCGCCGCACGCCCAGCGATTGTAATACTTTTGCGAGCGGTTCGCATAATTCGGCGCGGGGCACGCCGACGAGCATGGCGGAGGGCCGCGCCGGGTTCAACAGCGGGCCGAGGAAGTTAAAGATCGTCCGCTGCCCGCGTTCAGCGCACAGCTTCCGCGCGGGCGCGATGTGTTTGAACGCAGGATGAAAATTTGGCGCAAAAAAGAAGGCGAATTTCTTTTCCTGCAATGAACGTGCGGCCTCTTCCGGCGTCAAATCAATCGGAATGCGGAGGGCCTCCAGCACGTCGGCGCTGCCGGACTGCGAAGTGACAGCGCGATTGCCGTGTTTGGCCACGACGACGCCGGCGGCGGCGCAGAGGATGGCGCTGGTGGTGGAAATGTTGAACGTGCCAAGCCGGTCGCCGCCGGTGCCGACGATGTCAAGAATTTCATGCGATTCGCGCCAGAGTTCCGGCAGCGGCAACAGGACGGATTTTTTGTGGAGCGCGCGCGCGAACGCGGCGATTTCTTCCGGCGTCTCGCCTTTTTGCGCGAGCGCGATGAGAAATTCCGCTTTTAAAGGCGCGGAGATTGTCCCGTCGGCCAGCAGTTCGACGGCGGCCTGAACCTGCGCGTCATCCAGCGGCTGCGCGGCGGCGAGTTGTTTGATGTTGGTTTCCAGCACGCGCCGATTTTACGGCGCGGCGAGAAAGGAATAAACTGAAATTGCAGTGGAGGCTGGAATTATCGTAACTTAAGGTTTGCCAACGGAGTCTGCCAAGGCAGGCTAAACAATTTTATTTTTATAATATGTCGGAGAAAACCAGTGGTGGGTGGGGAAAATGGATCTTGATCTTGCTAGCGCTGGCGCTGGTCGCGGGCGGATATTTTTATTTCCGCCACGGCCGCACCGAACCGGTGAGCTACAACACGACGCCGGT
>Ga0310811_10003038_pt1 | contig 21100 bp, 15 predicted proteins | sample YCmetagenome_FD_207642 | JGI IMG/M metagenome (GOLD analysis project Ga0310811, IMG submission 207642) | Soil microbial communities from experimental microcosm in Duke University, North Carolina, United States - YC | ecosystem: Engineered > Artificial ecosystem > Soil microcosm > Unclassified ...
ATCGTGGTCAGTGCGGACAACGACAGCGTCACGCTGGGGTCGATCCAGTCATACTCGAAGTGGTGTTCTGCCATGGCCTGGCCACACACCGCGATGGTGACGCCGTCCTTCTTGAGTTGCGCAAGCACCGCCAGATTGGGGTTTGGCACACCGAATTGCGCACGGTAGTGCGCGTCGTCGAGCACCAATGACGTAGCCGTGCCCGAGGCGACCGCGACGAATTTCAGCTTGCTCAACGGCACGCCCGACGCCACATAGAGATTCACCGCGCGCGCAACGTGATCCAGCGCCGGACTCACTTCGTCGGGTTTCTTGCCGCCCTGCGTCAATGAGAAGACCACCTTGTAGGTATGGCCCGGTTGCGGTTTGAAAGCGCCTTTCGGCAGATAGTGAATCTTGCCGTAGTCGTGAACGGTCGGCGTGGTCCAGAAGTCGGGCGCATCCATCGTGCCAGCGTGGGCAGACAACGAAGCGGCTGCGAGCGTTGTGGCCGCTACGATAGTTTTGATTTTGAACATGGTTGATTGCAATTTCAGAAATTTGCACAAGGGTTGGATTGCAAACTGGCCTCATCAGCGCCACGACCCTCCCCCTTCGACTGCTCTACCGAGCGTCTATATTCTAACTTAGAATAAGGTTATATATAAAAGTAGTAAAGCTTACGAAGACCTGTCCAGCAACCGGCCAACCTCCGGATCTTCGTCCTCTGCGCCCGCCAGATCGAAGCGGCCGGGTGCGACAACCGTAGGCAGCATTTACCACCACGCGTTGACGGCGCGCGGCGCACCCCTTGCGGGGCATTACGCTAGTCCCAGCAATTGCGAAATCCGACTGCCACAATCACCGGCACGCAGAGTACGAGCGGAATCGCAGCGTAAGGTACCGCCAGATCGACGTACCAACTGTAGATGAGCCAACCGACACCCGCGCCGAGCGTGATCAGGCCTAGAAGCACCGAGAGAATGTTCAGTACCCGGTTGGATAGACGCCAGCGCGTCCGTTCTTTTGATTTCATCGCAGCACCCAAGCATTGTCGTAGCAGGCGTCGAAGTAACGAATTCTACGCCGCGCCGAGCATACGGTAGGTCGTCAGGCGCCATTCGGGGCGCGCGATGCCACGCCCCCGTCGTCGGCGCTCAAGTGACCGGCTTGCTTCGTGACGCTTTTATCATCTGGCGATCATGGTCGCGCACCGTCTCCCGCGCAAACTGAAGCCAATCCCGCCCTGTCGGCGGGGCTTCGTTCACGGAGGTTTCACCCATGAAAGCCGCACAATTCTCGGTATTGCTCATCGCTGCTGCATCCCTGTGCGCCGTTACACTCGCGCAAGCTGCGCAGGAAAGCGGCAAGACGCGAGCCGAGGTGCGTCAGGAGCTGGTGCAGGCTCAGCACGAAGGAACGGTTCCGGCAAGCAAAAACAACTACCCGCCGAACGCCGATACGATCACGCGCAACAAGGAATTGCACGCCATCAGCAAGCACCGAGGCGAAACGTCGCCGGCGCTCGATCGTCATGACGGCACGGCAACGCGCTGATAGAACGGTTGTCGAACCGCCCGGGCGGCCGGGCGGCCCGGGCGGGATGTCGTAGCGACGAAACCGCGTGCGCGGCTGTCGCCGGCAACTCGGGCGGGTTCAAGGGCAACGCCGGGGGAATCGCAAAGAAAATGTGGTGTGTCGGTGCGGCACGCTGGTGACGCCGCACTGGCCACCGTGATTTTCCATGATCGACTTGACGATCGCGAGGCCGAGGCCGGTTCCGGACGCGGAATTACGTCGCGCAGGGTCCACGCGGTAGAAGCGGTCGAAAATGCGGTCGATGTGGACCGGCTCGATACCGGAGCCGGCGTCGCAGACGGATAGGATGGTGGCGTCGGCGGTCTGCGCGCAATGCACCTTGACGACAGTGTCGCGCGGCGCGTGCGCCAGCGCGTTGGACAGGAGATTGCTCAGCGCGCGATGCAGAAGCAGCGCGTCGGCGTCGACCATGCCGTCGCCGGTGACTTCGATCCTGATCCTTGCGTCCTCGGCCATTGACTCATAGTAGCCGGCCACACGTTCCGCTTCCTGGCGAGCGTTCAGGCGGCGCATCGACACATGACTTTGCTCACTGTCGGATCGCGCAAGAAACAGCATCTCTTCGATCATTCGCGACAGCCGCTGATACTCGTCGATACTCGACTCGATCACATCGCGATACTCGCTTGCAGCGCGCGGTTTCGACAGGGCGACCTGGGCCTCCGCCAGCAGATTTGTCAAGGGCGTGCGCATGTCGTGCGCCAGGTTCGACGAAAACTGGCTCAGCCGCGTAAACGATTCGTCAAGACGGGCCAGCATGCCGTTAAACGCATGACTGAGTTCCTTCAACTCCCCAGCCATGTGGAGTTCCGGCAGCGGGTGCGCGAGGCGGCTGCTCGACATCTGTTCGGCGCGCGCGACCAGACGGCGCAACGGGCTCAGACCCAGCATGGCGATGCCGTAGGCGAGTGCGGCAGCGAGCAGGGTGCCCAGAATCTCGATCAGCACAATCGAGGAGGCGTGCGCGCGCAGCAAGGCTACATCGCTTGTTGCATCATATTGCACGACGACGCGAACAAGCGCGCCGCGCAGCCTCTCCAGGGCCACGACGGCCATCAGATAGCGCAACGGCGACCCCGCTGGCGCCAGGCTAACCGGCATTGGCGTCGCATCCGCCAGAAGCGTCGGTTGAAACGGACGATATCCCGGCGTACTAATGAGACGATTTCCTGACGCATCGAACATCGCCAGGTCCAGGTTCTGATGGCCATGCAACTGGTCGATCCAGGTTTCAGCATTCCCCGCGATCTCGCTGAGCGCCTGCACGCCCGTCAAATGGGCCTGCAAAGCCGATAAGGTCACCGTCAATTCCTGGGCTGACGTGGACTCTATTCGCTGGCGCAGCGTCTCGTACAGCGAAATTCCGCTGAGTGCCAGGACAGCGGATGTAGAAACGACGATTAATACGGTCAGTCGCGCGCGCAGGGTTCGCGGCAAGGCACGCTTCATCATCGGTTGTTCGCACCCCGGTCTTCGAGCACGTAGCCCATGCCTCGAACGGTATGAATCAACTTGATCTCGTAGGAGTCGTCGATTTTCGAGCGCAGTCGCCGGATCGCGGCATCGACCACATTTGTATCGCTATTGAAGTTCATATCCCATACCTGCGAGGCGATGGTCGCACGCGGCAGGATTTCACCAGTGCGGCGCATCAACAGCCAAAGCAGCGCAAACTCCTTCGCCGTCAGCAGAATCGTATCGCCCTGCCGTACCGCCTTGCGGCGCGTCACGTCCAGTTGCAAATCCGCGACGCTCAGCAGGGTCGATTCGCGCGGCTGTCCACGGCGCAAAATCGAGCGCACGCGGGCCAGCAGTTCGACAAATTCGAATGGTTTCGCCAGATAGTCGTCGCCGCCCATCTCCAGCCCCTTTACACGGTCGACGACATCGTCGCGCGCCGTCAAAAATAGCACCGGCGTCGAGCGTGTACGCCGCAGGTTGCGCAGAACGGTCCAGCCGTCCTGGCCGGGCAGCATGACATCCAGGATGATCAGGTCGTACTCCTCGCTATCCGCCTGGTGTTGACCGGAGATGCCATCCTCGACCCAATCCGAGATAAAGCCGGCCTCTGTCAGACCTTTACGCAGGTACATGCCGGTCTTAGGTTCGTCCTCGACAATCAGAATACGCATCGAATAGTTATCTCGACAGAATGCCCAGACGGCGCAGCAGACCGCCTCGTGTTGAATGCCGTAAGCACGCCGGCAGCGTCGTGCGCCACGACACCGAGTGAGCGACCCCATAGAGGACCGGCAGGACCAGCAAGGTCAGGATCGTCGATGACAGGATGCCGCCGATCACCACCGTTGCCAGCGGGCGTTGAACCTCCGAGCCCGTGCCGGTCGCGAAGGCCATGGGCAGGAAGCCGAGCGATGCCACCAGTGCCGTCATCAGCACCGGCCGCAGACGGGTCAAGGCCCCCTCCCGAATCGACGCGCCCAGTTCGCCGCCCTGGTCACGCAGCGTGCGGATGAAGGAAATCATCACAAGACCATTCAGCACCGCCACGCCGCACAGCGCGATAAAGCCGACCGCGGCGGAAATCGACAGCGGGATGCCCCGCATCCACAACGACACCACCCCGCCGCTCAGCGCAAACGGGATTCCCGTAAACACCAGCACACCGTCCTTCACGTTGTTGAACATGATGAAAAGCAAGACCAGGACGAGTAGCAAAGCGACCGGCACGACTATCCGCAGCCGCTCGGTCGCACTTTGCAACTGCTCGAATTGGCCACCCCAGGAAAGCCAGTAGCCCGATGGAACCTGGACATCCTGACGAATCCGCGCCTGTGCGTCCGCCACAAACGATCCCACATCGCGCCCGCGCACATTCGCGATCACCACCACGCGGCGTTTACCGTCCTCGCGGCTGATCTGGTTCGGCCCCGGTGCAACATCGACCGTTGCAAGTTCGGCGAGCGGGACGTAGGGCGCCTGCAGTACCGACGCACTCGCGCCCCCCGTAGCGGCAAAGGGTCGTGCGATCGGCAAACGCTTGATCGCCTCGACGTCCGAGCGCAAGTCATCCGGCAGGCGGACCACGATATCGAATCGACGGTCGCCCTGGAACAAAGTTCCCGCCTTCTGACCGCCGACTGCCGCGGCGACCGAGTCCTGGACATCGCCTGCGCTGACGCCATAGCGGGCGAGCTTGTCGCGATCCAGGTTGATGGTCAGTACCGGCAGGCCAGTGGTCTGCTCGACTTTGACCTCCGATGCGCCGGCGATCTTCTGCAACGCCGCCGCGATCTGAGCGCCCGTGTCGTTCAGAACGGTCATGTCATCGCCAAAGATTTTAACCGCAACGTCGCTGCGCACGCCCGAAATCAGTTCGTTGAAACGCAGCTGGATGGGTTGCGAGAATTCGTAAGCATTACCGGGCGGCGTAGCGAGCGCCGCTTCGATCTCCTCCAGAAGTTCCGCACGGGACTTGCGCGGGTTGGGCCATGTATCGTTCGGCTTCAGCATGACATAGCCGTCGGATAGATTGGGCGGCATCGGGTCGGCGGCGATTTGAGCCGTGCCGGTCCGCGCAAAGACACGTTCGATCTCGGGAAAGCGCTCCTTGAGCGTCTTCTCGATGGACCGCTGCATGGCAACGGACTGCGATAGGCTGGTACCCGGTATGCGCAACGCGGCCACCGCCAGATCGCCCTCGTTCAGGCTGGGGATGAACTCGCTGCCAAGGCGGGTCGCCAGCGCCAAAGTCAGGCCGACCATGACGACCGCGCCCGTCAGAACGCGCTTCGGACGAACCATGAACGCCCCGAGTATCGGTTCATAAGCGCGCTTCGCCCAGCTCATCAGGCGATTCTCCTTCTCGTCGACGCGACGGCCGATGAAGAGCGCCACCGCCGCCGGGATGAAGGTTACCGTCAAGACCATTGCCGCGGCCAGCGCCATGACGACGGTGATGGCCATCGGATAGAACATCTTTCCTTCGACCCCGGTCAGCGCGAAGATCGGCACATAGACCACCATGATGATTAGCTGTCCGAAGATCAGCGCACGCCGCGCTTCCTGAGACGCGGCGAACACTTCGGCGAAACGCTGGTCGCGCGACAATGGGCGCCCGGCCGCGGCCTGGGCATGCGATAGCCGCCTGACGCAGTTTTCCACGATGACCACCGCGCCATCGACGATGATGCCAAAATCCAGCGCACCGAGGCTCATCAAGTTGGCGCTGACCTTGGCACTCACCATGCCGGTGAACGTGATCAGCATCGACAATGGAATGACGAGCGCGGTGATCAGCGCCGCCCGGATATTGCCGAGGAAAAGAAACAGGACCGCAATGACGAGCAGCGCGCCCTCTAACAGATTCTTCTTGACCGTCCGCACCGCTTTCTCGACCAGCACCGTGCGGTCATAGACCGGCACGGCGCGAACGCCGCTGGGCAGCGTGCCGTTGACGTCGTCGATCTTCTTCGCCACCGCCTTGGCGACTGCGCGGCTATTTTCGCCCATCAGCATGAACACCGTGCCCAGCACCACCTCTTCGCCGTTGGCCGTCGCGGCGCCCGTGCGCAATTCGCGTCCGATGTCGACCTGTCCGATATCCATGATGCGCACCGGCACGCCCGCCACATTCGTCAGCACGATGTTGGCGATATCGTCCACGGACTTGGCCTGACCGGGCGCACGCACCAGATACTGCTCGCCACGCTTCTCGATATAGCCGGCGCCGACGTTGTCGTTGTTGCGCTCGAGCGCGCGGACCACGTCACCGAGCGTGAGCCCATAGGACATCATCTTGGTGGGATTTGGCGCGACGCGAAATTCCTTGACGAAGCCGCCGATCGAATTCACTTCGGTCACGCCCGGCACATTGCGTAGCTGCGGTTTGATGACCCAGTCCTGCAGCTCCCTGAGATCGGTGTTCGTGTAGCGGCTGCCCTCGGGTTTGCGCGCACTGGCATCGGCCTGCACCGTCCACAGGAAAATTTCACCGAGCCCTGTCGATGTCGGCCCCATCGCCGGAGCCGTGCCGGGCGGGAGTTTGTCCTTCGCTTCCTGTATCCGTTCGTTGACGAGCTGTCGCGCGAAATAGATGTCCGTGCCGTCCTTGAAGATCACCGTTACTTGCGACAAGCCGTAGCGCGAGATCGAGCGCGTCTGCTCGAGCTGAGGCAGCCCCGCCATCGCCGTCTCGATCGGGTAAGTGATGCGCTGCTCCGCCTCCAGCGGCGAGTAGCCTGGCGCAGAGGTATTGATCTGAACCTGGACGTTGGTGATATCGGGCACGGCGTCTATGGGCAGCTTCTGGTAGCTGTAGAGGCCCAGCGCCGCAGCGGCCACGACCGCCAGCATCACGAGCCAGCGATGCGCGATCGCGAAGCGAATCAAGCGCTCAAACATGACGATAATCCTTTGGAATCTTGCGAAAGCGTCGGCGCGATAGCTGCCGGGCTGGCAAACCTGAGCCGCGCCGATTTCACTCTTCTTCGAGGCTGCCCTTTCCCAGCTCGGCTTTGAGCACGAAGCTGTTGGCCGCGACGTACGCCTGGCCGGCCTTCAGGCCGCTCACGATCTCGACCATCCGGCTGTCGCGCCGGCCGGCTTCGATCGATTGCGCAACGAAGCCTTTGGGCGTTTGCACGAATACCACTGGCGTCCCGTCGATGTCCTGCAGGGCGTCGCTCGCCACGGCAACGGCGGCCGCTTGCCGCCCCGCATGCACCGCCACATTGACGAACATGCCCGGGCGCCAAGCGCCCTCGGGGTTGGGCAATACCACGCGCGCGGGCGCTGTGCGGGTCTGCTCGCCCAGCAGCGCGCCGACATAGGCAATCGGCCCGCGCGACTGCGACGCGAAGGCTGCCGCGCTCACCGTCGCCTCTCGGCCGACTCGCACCTCATTGAGGCGCTGGGCCGGGACGGCCATCTCGGCCCAGACGGTGGAAAGATCGGATAGCACGAAGACATTCGCGTCGGCGGCAATGGCTTCACCGGGCGTCACATGCTTCTCCACGATGGTGCCGGCGAAGGGGGCGCGTAGTTCGTACCGGTTCAGTGCGCCTGTAGCGGATGGGGCATTCAGCGCCAGCAGTTTTTGGCGTGCCGTGTGTACCGCGATTTCCGCTTCGCTCAGTTGCTCCTGAGCCTGCAGATAATCCTGTTCGGCGGAAATACGCTCCTGCCATAGCGTTTTCTCGCGCTGATAAGCCGTGCGCGCCGCCGCGAGCCGGCGTTGCGCGGTCAACAGATCACTGCGGCGGTCGGCCAGCTCCGCGCTGGCGAATACCGCGAGCAACTGACCTTTCTCGACGCGCTGGCCTATCGAGACGGCAACGCGCTCGACGATGCCGGCCACGCGCGGCACGATGTGAGCGGTGCGATCTTCATTGAACTTGATCTCGCCGGGCAGTTGGAACGTGGCGGCGATCTCCGCTGGGCCCACGCGTGCCACGCCGATCTGTGCCGCCTTGATCTGCTCCGCGCTCAACACGACCACGCCGTCGGCGCGGGAGAGGTTGAAGGTGGCCGCACGACCGCGCACGCGCAGGTCAATCGATGCATCGAACACATGAGGCTTTGCCACCGGAGCCGTGGTTGAAAACCCAGCGCCGGAAGCCGCGAATTGCAGTGCTTCGCGCGTACCGTCATATCGCGTGAGGATGCCCGCGACCGACACCTCCTTGATTTCGACAGGCTTGCCGTCCAGCAAGGGATACACGACTAGACGGGCGTCGCCCGGCTTTTCCGATAACACCACCTCCACGGAGAGTGCGCCTTGGGTCAGCACCGTGCCGCCGTGCGGGCCCGATGCGCTAACCGGCTGCTGGGGCGCGGCGCCGACGGCAACCACGGCGTCGGGGGTCGAGGCATCACGAGAGAGCGCCAGTGCGGCCAGGGCGACCGAGACACCGCCAACGAGCGCCGCCAAGGCAAAGATCAGTTTCCGGCGCGGCATGCGAAGTCCTTCAAGGTTGGAAATTCGATGGGGAAAGCGTCGCCCGGATCGGCGTGCCCATGAGCCGGCCAAGGTCCGCATACGCTTGATGCGCATCGGTCAGCGCTCGCAGGTGTTGCGACCGGACCTGAAAGAGGGTGCGCTGCGTATCCAGCACGTCGAGAAAGCTGAATTTGCCCAATTCGAAGCCGCGCGACATCGCATCGAGCGATTCGCGTGCGGCGGGCAGCACCTCGTCTTTCAGACGACGGGCTTCCTGGGTCGAGCTTTCGAAGTTGGCGTAGGCCTGGGTCACGTCGAGACGCCACCGCTGTCTTTCGCTGTCCAGATCGGCGCTCGCCTTTTCGGCCTGGTGGAATGCCTCAAGAATTGCCCCCTTGTTCGTATCGAAAAGCGGCAAAGGGATGGTTATTCCGATCACGGCCTGACGGCCCGGCGTCCCGCTGGCGGTGATGCGTTTCATGCCCGCGCTGACCGTGATATCGGGCATGCGTTTGGCGCGCTCCGTTGCAACCAGCGCGTTCGAGCGCAGCATTTCCGCGCGCGCCACACGCGCAACCGGTGCGTCATCGAGGCGTTGCAGCAACTGCGGCAACGGCGCGACGGCCGGCACGATCTCAAGATCGCCGCACGCCGTGCGGTTCGCCACGGCGGCGCTGCCGGACACGTTGGCGAGTGTTTCGCGGGCGATGGCCACGCGGGCTTTCGACGTAGCCAGTTCGATCTGCGCACCCGTTGCGGCAATGCGGGCCTTGGTAGCCTCGACCGGCGAGATTTTCCCGGCGCGTGCGCGCTTAGCCACGAGGTCCGCCGAGCGCGCGGCGATGTCGGCGGACTCCTGCGTCACCTCTAGCTGCTGCTGAGCGGCGAGCAGCCCGTAGAACGCGCTGATCACGTCGGCACGCACGGCGGCAGCACGTCCGTCGAGCGATGCCAGCGCGAGTTCGCGCCCATAGGACGCGACGTCGAGACGCAAGCCGCGTTGACCGCCGAGTTCCAGCTTCTGGTTGATGAGTGCGGTGGTCGTGCGCTCCTCGCCCCCAAATCCTTCCTGCAACAGCGAGACTTCGGGATTGGGGCGTGCGCCCGCCTGCTGCAGCGCACCCATCGAGGCGTCGGCCTCGGAACGCGCACCGCGCAGCAGCGGATTGCTTTCGGCGGCGATAGTGAGTGCGTCGTCGAGCGACAGCGTGTCGTCCACGCGCGGCGGCTGCGCATCCGCTGGCGCAGCCGTCAAGCCGATTAGCTCACCCGCAGTGGAGGCGGTGTGTACCGGCTTGTATGGCGCTGTGTGTGCATGCGCGGGCGCAAGGAGTGCGACCGGTAAGAGAACGCCGTAAATACGCGTGAACATGGTGCATCGCTTGGTGTAGGGGCATGAGCGATGCTACCGAGGCGGTCCAATGCCAACATGAGGCGAACATGACATTTTCGTCATGTTCGCCCACGCTAATTTTATGGCGCCGATGTCACTGCGGTTCGCCGTGAAGCGGCTCGAAGGACTCGCCGGCGCGCACGGTGCTACGCCGCGTTTCCCATTTCGCGATCACTGCGGTCGCGACGCTGTTGCCGATCACGTTCGTCATGGTGCGACCCATGTCGAGAATCTGATCGATGGCGAGCACCATCACCACGCCCTCCGTCGGCAGGTGGAACAGCGGCGCCACCGCGGCCACCACCACGACTGAACCGCGCGGCACGCTCGCCATGCCCTTGCTGCTGAGCATCAGCACCAGCAGCATGAAGATCTGCTGCGACAGCGGCATGTCCACGCCGAAAGCCTGGGCAATGAAAATCGCCGCAAACGACTGATACATCATCGAGCCGTCCAGGTTGAACGCATAGCCCAGCGGCAGCGTGAACCCGACCACTTTCTTGTCCACGCCGAAGTGCTCCAGTTGCTCGGTCAGGCGCGGATACGCCGCCTCGCTGCTGGCCGTCGCAAAAGCCAGCATGGCCGGTTCGCGCACCGCCTTGAGCAGCGCGCCGACGCGCTTGCCGAGAAACAGCCAGCCCACGCCGATGAGCAGCGCCCACAGCACCACCAGACCCAGGTAGAACGAGCCGATCAGCTTGCTATAGGTGATCAGCACCTCCAGGCCGCGCAGCGTCACGGCGGAGGCGATCGCGGCGAACACGCCGAACGGCGCGACACGCATCACGTAATCGGTCAATCGCAGCATCACCGGAACCATGCCGTCGATGGCCTGCACCACCACGTTGACGCGCGGATCGTGTCTGAGCGCGCCCAGCCCCAAGCCGAAGAACACGGAAAACACGAGGATCTGCAGGATGTCGTTGCGCCCCATCGCATCGAGCAGGCTGGTCGGGAACGCGTGCGTGACGATGTCCTTGAAGTTCAGGCGAGCGGTGTTCAAGCCGGTGTTCACGCTGTCGCTGCTGTCCGCCACCATGTGCAAGCCGGCGCCCGGCTGCAGCAGGTTAGCCAGCACGAAACCCAGGGCCAGCGAGACCGCCGATGCACAAACGAACCACCCTACGGTGCGCAAGCCGATGCGGCCGACGTCCCGGCCACTGTCCATGCCGGCCAAGCCGGACACCAGCGTGGTGAACACCAACGGCGCGATGATCATCTTGATGAGCCGCAGAAAGATGTCGGTGACGATCGCGAAGTATCCGGCGATGGTTTTTTGCGCCGCGGCATCGGCCGCGCCGGCGTGGCACGCGTAGCCCGCTGCGACGCCGAGCACCATGCCCACAGCAATATAAAGCGTAAGGCGATTTTTCATCTTTGCTTTTTCCTTTAATGGCCAATCCAGTCGTGTGCCTATTGCCATGCCTGCGATCCGCAGGCATATGCATTCTTTCAGCGCCTTTCCGCATTTTCCGCCAGCGGCGCCGAGAAATTTCACGGATAATACTCGTTCGAGTCCACTGAGCGTGGTTTGGACTTCGTGTCGTGAAGCGCTCGCTAGCCTTCACCAGTCGGTACCTGCGTGGCGCCCCCCACTTTGCGTCGAACCCCGGATAGGCCTCGACCCGAGGCGGCATTGTATTGCCGCGACGGCGTTCTGCCCAGCCCTACCACAGGGCGGCGACCGCTGTGCGCAGCATTGCCTTCGGCATTGCGCGATGCGACCCAGCCCGCGTTACATGACATACGTTTCCTTACAATCGCATACGGATTGTCATTTAGCGGCAAGCTACAGTGAAGCCCAATAAAAGTGCGGAGTTATCCATGAAGAAAATCGTAATGTTCGCTATCCTTGCCATATTTCTTGGCACTGCCCTGCCCGGTTGTATTATCCTCCCTGAAGGCGGTGGCTGGCACCACCATCATGACTACTAATTTGGTCGAGCGGAAACGCCGTTATCTGACTGACTTCGCACGGAGAAGCACTATGACCCCCTACACGAAGCGCTGGCTCATCGCGGCGGCGGCCGCTGCGATAAGCGCCGGGCTCTCGACTGCCGCATCGGCGCAGGAATGGCCCCAACGAGAATACGTACGGCCCGCGGCAGTCGTCGTCATCACACCGGGATGGCATGGCGACCGATACTACGATGGTCACCGCTATTGGGCCCGTCGGGATTGGGAACGCCACCACAGACGGTGGCATAGCCGCGGGTATTACCACCACGACCGGCATTATTGATCCGCACCGCTCAGGCCGACGGCATGCCCGCGTTAGCGCGGGCGCCCAATGCTACAGCAGCCCCGCCGCCTCACGCGCGGCGCGTCGCGAGTTCCGCGCCCTGCCGCAAGGCCTCGAGCAGGCTGCGTTCATCCGCGAGGCCCTTTCCGGCGATGTCGAAGGCGGTGCCATGATCGACCGAGGTGCGGATCACATCTAGGCCAACCGTGATGTTGACGCCGGCCTCCAGCCCGAGCACTTTCACTGGACCGTGTCCCTGGTCGTGGTACATGGCGACGACTAGATCGAAGTCTCCTCGTCCGGCGCGATAGAACAACGTATCGGCCGGCAGCGGGCCGGTAATGTCCATACCGCGTTCGCGCAGATGCTGAACCGCCGGGATGATTTTCTCTTCTTCTTCGCCGTAACCGAACAAGCCGTTTTCGCCGGCATGCGGGTTGATCCCGCACACGCCAATGCGCGCAGCGGCGATGCCCGCGCGCAGCAGTGTCGCGTGACCGCGCTCGATGGTGCGCTGGACCAGCCCCGCGTCGATCTTGCGAATCGCGTCCAGCAGACCGATATGGGTGGTGACATGGATGACGCGCAATGTCGGCGCGACCAGCATCATCGATACTTCGGGCACACCGGTCAGATGCGCAAGCATTTCCGTGTGGCCCGGAAACTTGTGGCCACCCGCGTGCAGCGCCTCCTTGTTCAACGGCGCGGTGCAGATCGCGTCGATCGTCTGCGCCTGCGCGAGCTCGACCGCACGGGCGATATAACGGTAGGCGGCATCGCCGGCGATCGAAGACAGCTGACCGAACGGCAAGTCCTCGGGGATCAAGGCAAGATCGATGCAATCGACCGTGCCGGGTTCATAACGCGCTTGAGACGGCGTGTCGATGCGGCGCACCGTCAGCGCGCCGCCAACGATCTGCCCCGCGCGCTCCAGGCGGCGTGCGTCGCCGATCACGAGCGGACGGCACTGCCGATAGACGCTGTCGTGAGCCAGGCTCTTGACGATAATTTCCGGACCGACGCCCGTGGCGTCGCCCATGGTGATGCCGATCACGGGAAGATAGTGGGTCATGTCTTGTGGCCTCGGTCAAGATTTGTTGTCGTACGCTGGTTGTGTGCTGTGGCGCGCGCGGCACAACCGCCGGTACGCGGCATGCAACGCTTCATGACTACCGAAAGCGCCCGCTTTGGTCACCACCTGCGGTCGGTGCGCATTGGCGGCACGCGCGAGTGGAACGCCGGCTTCGATTTCGTCTATTAGCTCCAACGTGTCGACTTGCACCGCGTTCAACATCGCGCGCGCGGTTTCGCCACCCGTCGCAATCAGGCCGGCGATGCGCGCGAAATGCGGTGCGGCCATCGCCGCCAGCGCCTCGGACAGCCGTGGGCCCTCGGAGACGTCGAACGCTTCGTCGCGGCCGATGCGCAAGACGAGATCGTCGCCTGCGCACAGCTTGCGTGCCACCCGGTCTAGCCACGCAGCCCATTCGGGATGCCGCTCCCGGCCGCGCAGCACATCGGGCGGCACGCTCAACTCCGCCAACGATCCGCGCTCGCGCAGGATCGCGCATTGACGTTCCGATACTGCGGACAAGCTGCCCACCATGACGAGGATCGCGCCGCACCGCTGCGCTGGCGCCTCCGGGAGCGAGTCACGTGGAGGCGCATCGCCTCCGCGTCGATCCGCAGTGGGCGCGAGTGCCGCCAGCTCGCGCGCGAGTCCGGCCGAGCCGACCCAAAAGAACGGTTCCACGAGCGCCGCGGTGGCCCGCGCCAGCATGGCCAGGTCGTCGCGATGCTCGGCGTCGACCACCAGCGCATGCACACCGCGCCGCAGCGCCGCGCGGACGTGCTCGGTCAACGCAGCCGCATCGCCGCGCAGCAGCGCGACATCGGCGCTTTCCGTACGCAGGCCGGCCGCCTCGAGCAGGGTCCGCATATCCGCCGGCTCGCGCTGCGCTTCGAGCTGCCAGGTTTCCGTGGCTTCCAACGGCACGCCATGCACATAGACCCGCGCACCGCGCGTAATCCGTCCAGCCTCCGGAAACGCCGGCGCCACCAGCGCCAGGCCCGCGTGAGGCTGCAGGGCCGCGACTTCGGCCACCCAATTGCCACGCAAGGTCGAATCGATCTTCTTGTAAAGCTTGCGCCCCGGCGTGCCCAGGGCGCGCCAGGCGGCGCAGGTCACGCGTGCGGCATCCTCCGGCGCGAGGCGACGGCTGTCGGTATCAACGGCAATCACCTCCACACTAGCCGCCACGCGCGCGCAGCCGGCGTCGAGCGCGACCACCGTGCGCCGGCCGGCGCTCGCGAAGCCGATCGCGCAGTCGGCCGCCCCGGAGAGGTCGTCGGCGAGGATCAGCAGGTTCATCGCATCTTTTTACAGCCCTGGTATGGCCACGCCGAAGGTCTGGAGCACAAGGATCGTGTTGAGGGCCAAGATCGTCGCGGTGCCCAAGATCGCGGCGATGGACGTGCGGCGGCTGTTCACGAAGGACCCCATGATATCGCGCCGGCACGTGAAGATAACCAGGGCGATCATGGGCACCGGCAGTGCGAAGCTCAAGACGACCTGGCTATAGACCAGCGCCTGGGTGGCGTTGACGCCCAAACCGACGATGACGAACGCCGGGACCATCGTCACCAGACGCCGCAGCCAAAGCGGGATGCGCAAGCCTGTGAAGCCTTGCATGATGATTTGGCCCGCCATCGTTCCGACGACCGAACTGGACACCCCCGAGGCCAGCAGCGACAGGAGAAAGATACCGGCGGCGCCGGCGCCGAGCAATGGCGTCAAGGTGTGATACGCGGTCTGGATCTCGGCGACGTCCGGATGACCCGCATGAAATGCGCCGGAAGCCATGATGACCATGGCCATGTTCACCAGGCCGGCGAGCGTGAGCGCAACGATCACCTCCAGGTTGGAAAAGCGCACCAGCTTGCGGCGGCCCGCGACGTCGCTCGCGGGGGCCCGGTTTTGCGTCAGGCCGGAATGCAGATAGATGGCGTGCGGCATCACCGTCGCACCGAGGATGCCCACGGCGACCGTCAAGGCCGCCGCATCGGGCAACTGCGGCACCAGCAAGCCGTGCACCGCGGCGCCCCACGCCACGTGGACCACGAACATTTCGATCAGATAGGACAGGGCGATGATACCGACCAGAGCACCGATGATCAGCTCGATGGGACGAAACCCCCGCCTCTCGGCCATCAGGATCGCATACGTGATCACGCCGGTCACGACCATGCCGGCGAGCAACGGCAGGTGGAACAGCAGCGACAACCCGATCGCGCCGCCGAGAAACTCCGCCAGATCGGTGGCCATCGCCGCGATCTCGCTGATCCCCCACATCGCATAGACCACGGGTCTCGGAAACTGCTCGCGGCAGATCTCCGCCAGGTTGCGGTTGGTGACGATGCCCAACTTGGCCGACAGCGCCTGAAACATCATCGCGATGATGTTGGCGGCCAGCACCACCCACAGCAGGGCATAGCCGTATTGCGAACCCGCCTGGATGTTGGTGGCGAAATTGCCCGGGTCCATGTAGGCAATCGAGGCGATGATGGCCGGTCCCACAAACAGCAGCTTCGCGCGAACACCGACCTTACGCCCCGCCAGGACCTCGCCGATGGCTACCGTCGTTCGTTCGGTCAGGCCCAGTTCCGCTTCGCCATTACTCATCGAAAAACTCTCGCGCAAAAACCGAATTGTAGCGGCTTGCACCGCTGAGACCTGCAACATGCAACCGCGCCCCGATTAAAATCGGTTCACGCAGGCGATGCCGACCGGGTCGTCTGGACCACGCCAGCGCATTCCTTATCGACAGGCCGGCCTTCAGTTGCCGGTCGATTTCCGCGTAAGCGTATTCCGCGCGAGAGTATTCCTCGTCAGAATTGTTGTCGCAAGTTACGCGGCTTGTTTTTCGTAGCATTAAAATCTGTGTTTCAGCTCGCCGCCCCCACACCAACGCCGGATACGCATCCAACACTAATAACTCCATGCCTCCTTCGTCCGACCCGGCCCAGCGCCCCCGTCCTTTCCGCGAATCCTTGCTGGCGATGCTTGGCATCGGACTCGTCAACATGCTGGTCGCGCTCGATCAGACCGTCGTCAGTACCGCGTTGCCGTCGATCCTGTCGGAATTGCGCGGTTTCGAGTACTACGCGTGGATGGCGAGTGCCTACCTGCTCGCATCCGTGGTCACGGTGCCGGTATTCGGGCGCCTCGGGGACTATTTCGGCCGCAAGCCGTTCGTGATCGCGGCGATCGTCGTCTTCACGCTCGCGTCGGTGCTGTGCGGGCTGGCGCCGTCGATGCTGACGCTGGTTTTGGCGCGCGGCCTGCAAGGGATCGGCGGCGGCATGATGGTCGGCACCGCCTTCGCGTCGATTCCGGACTTGTTCCCCGATCCGCGCGCACGGGTGCGCTGGCAAGTCATCATGGCCGGCGCGTATGGCATCGGCACCGCCGCCGGACCGTCGATCGGCGGCTATCTGAGCCAATATTACGGCTGGCGCTCGACCTTCCTCGTCAATCTGCCGGTCGGCCTCGCCGGCCTGCTGTTCGTCACGCGCTACCTGCCGTTTTCCCGGCACACGGTCGATGAGAAGGTCAGGATCGACTGGATCGGCGCACTGTTAATCGCCGTGGCACTCGGGTGCCTGCAACTCTGTGTAGAGCAATTGCCGGTATCGGGCTTCAGCACGACGAACCTGGTGCTGCTCATGGTCTTCACCGTGTCGACGCTGGCTTTCCTCGCGTGCGAAAGACGCACCCCGTATCCGATCGTGCCGCTCGACCTGTTCACCAACGGCAAACTGGTGGTGCTGTTCACGCTGTCCGTGTTGGCCGGCTTCGCGATGTTCTCGCTGATCTTTTTCACGCCGCTGCTGCTGCAAGGCGGTCTCGGGCTGTCGCCGCAAGCCGCCGGGCTGCTGGCCACACCGCTGCCGGTCTGCATCGCCGTCGGCAGTGTCATCAATACCCGCATTGTGCTGCGCCTGACCAACCCGACGTCGATCCTTACCGCAGGCTTCGCGCTGTTGCTGGTCGCGTGCCTGGGCGTCGTCGCAACGCACAGAGGGACCTCGCACTGGCTGCTGGAAGTCGCGCTGGCATGCGGCGGCGTCGGCCTCGGCTTCATATTGAACAACATGAACGTGTTCACGCAGGACCTGGCCGGCCGCACCCGGTTCGGGATCGCCACGGCGTTGATGCAGTCCACACGGATGGTCGGCGGCATGTTGGGCACCGCCGCGGTGGGCACGCTGGTCGCGCATCGCTACGCCAGCGGCGTCGCGCACGTGCTGGCGCTGGCCGTGACGCACGGGTCCCCGGATGTGTGGCTCGGCCGCGTCACCGACCCGCAGGTCCTCGTCGATATGGCCGCGCAGCAGTCGCTGCTCGCGGATCTGCAACGCGCGGGAATCAATGGCGGGACGGTGATCGACGCGAGCCGCCAGGTTCTGGTCAGCGCGATCAACGACGGACTGCTGATGACCGCTGTCGGCGTGCTCGCCGCACTATTGCTGGTGCGGCGCATCGCCGACGTGCGCCTGCATCGTCCGCCGCCGCATGAGGCGAAACAGGCGGCGACGTCGGCGCCGCACTAGTCGGCGCGTCGCGCCGCTCGCACCGTCGGCGAGGCGGTCCGCGTCGGCACGGGATCAGCCCCCGTCGGCGCGCAATCCACGTGGGCGCGTGATCCGCCGCAGTCGGCGCGGGATACGCGTGGGCACGGGACAATCCGCCTTAGAAGGCGGCGGGCACGTTACAGATTTTCCGCGAGAAACTGCAGCGTGCGGCCACGCGCCAGCGCGGCTGCTTTTTGTTGATACGTGCCACGCGCCCAGCAGTTGAAGCCATGATCCGAGTTCGGATAGACGAAAACGGTAGCGTTGTCGCGGCCGGCAAAGCTTTTCTTGACCTCTTCGACTGCGGTCAACGGGATATTGTGGTCGGTATCCGCGTAGTGAAACAAGATCGGCACATTGATCTTGCTCGCCTGATCGAGGCTGTTTTGGATGCCGCCGCCATAGTACGGTACCGCCGCGTCGACAGTGCCTTGGGCCGCACTGAGGTAAGCGAGCCGGCCGCCAAAACAGAAGCCGACAGCGGCCAGCTTGCCCGTGACTTCGGGCATGGCGCGCAGCGTCTTGGCGGTAGCGGCGATGTCGCCCAACGTCTTGGCGATATCGACTTCCTGCATGAGACCGATGCCCTGTTGCATGTCGTCGGCGGTATAGCCGAGTTCAATATGCGCTTTGCTGCGCCAGAAAATGTCCGGTGCGAGGGCGACATAGCCATCGGCCGCGTACTGCTCGGCGACGCTGCGAATGTGTGCATTCACGCCGAAAATTTCCTGAATGATGATGACAGCCGGACCCGTCCCGGTCGGCGGCAACGCCAGATAGCCGGGAAACGTGCCGTCCGTGCCGGCAATGTCGATCCAACGTGCATTTGCAGTCATATGAGCTCCAATGTACTTCTCAAGAAATGGAGAGGCAGTCTGCCATTACTGCCTTTCGGATGGGTTGCAACGCTCGGGCGTACCGCCACGCGTAATCGGCTCCGCGGCGGGCGGCTGGGCGGCTGTGGCCACCTGCCCCGCACGACGGTCCCTGTTGCCAGAGTGGGAGCGGAGCATCACTGAGCGCGCCCCGTCGTGATGGCCGCCGCTGCCGCCCGGCTACCGTCCCAGGCGGCGGCCGGGGCGTCCAATGGCTCGGAGTTCTGTTGACGCTGTGACGTTGCGTGGCAATACGCCGCGCGCTTGGTTCGCGCCGCGAGTGACAGTTTGTTGAGTATAGATGTCCGGGAACGGCGTAGCAGCAGCACCTGTGCAGCAGACGTCTGCTCGAACTTCAATTGCGTTTGTTCCAGAAACGGGTCGGCGTAGCATCCACGCCATCATATCCTCGGCGATTTCAAACACAACGAACAGCAGACCGCCCACCGGAAAACGCTAACGGCAGCCATTCAACAAATCGATTTGTCGTTTTCTTGAAATAAGTGTGAATGACAAATTTTTTTGTTTAATTATCTTTATTTCAAAAATCTCATTCAATTTATATTGCAAGAAATAAGACTTCTTTATTTTGGATCCCGTCTACCCGCCTAAATAAAAGCCTCGCGCGCACCTTACCGTAGCATTACATTCTATGTCAAGCGAATTTTTCGAGTTCACAAAAGTTCACATTTTGCCAGTAGGGTGATTATTGACGCGGAACGACCTTCACGTGTTCAATGCTGCCGTGGTTAATCAGGCCGAGTTTAAATCGGCCCTGCCATCGTCAAGTTTTTAGACCGGCGGTGGTTACCGCCTCACCGGCTTCACCAAGGTTTTCTTCAAGACGCGATTATGAGAGGCCCTATGACGATTTCGCGGCAAGGCATTGTTAGGCAAGTTCGGGACCGGCACGAGCATCCATTACGGCGCGCGTTGCCGACCTCGGCGATACGACGGGTTGCCGCGTGACCCCGATCTGCCATCGTTCCCCTCGGGGAAGGTAACTCAGGCATTTCCGTATTCGCTGTGACGACTAGAGGACCTCATCGATGATCATCAGCCCGCCGTTCCTGCCATCTCAACCGGGACACGAAATGGATTCCGCGGCCCCGGGAAGCACCATTGTGCCGGATCATAATATCTGTGCACGGCATGCGGGAGTGTGCGCCGGGCAATGGCGCCTATCCGGTCAGCTACAGCCTGGGCTGGCACGGCGGCCCGCATCTCATGGCTCCGAAGGCGGCCAACAGGCACACGGAGCCGGTTCGCGCGATCGCCGACGGGGTAGTCGTCTACATGCGCAGGACCGACACGAGCGAGAAGGCCGCGTTGCAGTATCGCGGCGTGCGTACCGACGACGGTTGTGTCGTGATCAGACACACCACCGAAATTGGCGAAGGCGACAACGCGAAGATCACGTTCTTCTCGATCTACATGCATTTGCAGATGATCGTCGGTTCGGTGGCAGTCGGCAAACCGGTCTACCGGACGGACAAGCTGGGCGTAGCCGGGCAGATCTATGGCCAGGAAGGCCAGATGCATTTCGAGATCGTGTGCGATCAGGCGAACCTTGAGAAGCTGGTCGGACGCGCGACCGGGCCGCTAGACGCCGGGCAGGGCCGCACCGATGCGATCTACGGGGACATCTGGTTCAAGGTGCCGGAAGGCACGAACACGTTTGCAAACGAGCCGCATCCGTACCGGCTCAACGACGCCGACAGCACGTTTTACGATCTGCAGTCGCAGCCATGCGTGCAAACCGATGTTGAACTCGTCATCCGCATGCGCTATGAGCGTGGTAACTGCATCATGACGACGCTGAAGCAGGCGGACGATGGTCGATATGTGGAAATCGGTTCGCAACGCGCGGAGGGCTACGAGTACAACCTGTACGCAGAGGCGAACCGCCTGGTGGCCCGTTATGCCCACCTGAACAAGCAGGCCGGCCCCGGTTATGCGGTCGCTCCCGCCCCGAGTGCGGTCTACGAGATGCTGCGCCTGGGGCGTATCGTCGGTCCCGATCTACTGCCGGCCCGGTGCAAGTTCGGCCACTGGCGACAGGTGTGGATGCCTGCGCTGCGTGGCACGGCGGCCGGGGCGCGATGGGTCAATCTGAGTCAGCCCGTCAACGAGGGCCATTACGGTGCGACGTTTTATCCGGGCATCGGCGTCTACAGCGACGCCGACTTCCCGCACTGGGCGGGGTGGAGCCTGATCGACGACGACAGCACGCCCGACAGCCTGTGCGATTCGCCGACGATCAAACGCTGGCTCGATCTGGACGGAGGCGGCCATGTCACCCATGCCGAAGCGACAGAGGCACTGCACAATGACATCGTGAAGGCGCGCATGTCGCAGGCGATCTGCCGGTTTCCGATCGAATGGACCAAGCTGGGCATTGATGCGCGCTGGGGCTGGCTGATGAAGCCGCACGAGGCGCTCGCCACACCGCTCACGCAGGACGAGTTCGACGCGCTCAA
>Ga0310811_10003039_pt1 | contig 21099 bp, 27 predicted proteins | sample YCmetagenome_FD_207642 | JGI IMG/M metagenome (GOLD analysis project Ga0310811, IMG submission 207642) | Soil microbial communities from experimental microcosm in Duke University, North Carolina, United States - YC | ecosystem: Engineered > Artificial ecosystem > Soil microcosm > Unclassified ...
GTAGTCTAACCGTTTAAAGCTTTGTCCAGCTGAGTGCAATTATGATAGAGATTATTAGAAATTACATGGATTTTATGTCAGATGGAGCTTTATAATGCTATATCATTCTCGGGTCAATTCCCTGATGACTGAATACCTCGATGCTTTTCTCTTTATCTTCGTCTTTGATCACAGCATAGCTTTTCCCCCAGCCTGAGCCTGAGTAGACACGGAGGAAGGGATGTGGTGCAAGTGCGGGGCCATTGTTGAACTACTAGTAGAACTATTTAGTAGTCTTGAGCCAATAAATTCAATTTGTTTCATCCCACCAATCACTGGAAGTGAGAAAATTTTCAATGGGATGGTGACTTGACTTCATAAATAGTCGAGTAGAGTTAATTGCTAGACACTAGTGTGGTGGAACAAGAGAGACTTGACCCCTAATTGCCACAAAATCATACATACACTAGTACACTAGGGGCTTGCAGTGCAAACTTATGACCTTGCTCCAGCTTTTTTTTTTTGTTTGGCATTGTATATCATTAGATTTCCATCTTTGGATAAGGAATCCCTAACCTTAAACTCAGTGTGTGGTCTGTCTCCTTCAAGTCTCCTGCTCATCTCAATTTTCATCATCTCGTATTTTATAGTAACTATACATCAGGAAAAAACAAAGTGACTATATAGTACTATATAGTCAGGGTAGTGCGAGTAGCCCCATTGTCAAGTGCCCTCTATGTAGTCACCATAGAGTCCTGTAGTAACTATCAGTAGCTATGAGGTACTACTGTAGTTTGTCAGAGTGCTACTACATGCAGCTATAAATTACTACCAGCAGCTATATATCACACCAAAGAACCTCGTAGTAACAATTAAATTCAAGCACCTGAAACACAAACTAGCATAATACAAACGTCTTACTGTGTCCCTATTCATCATCTATAAGCTCCTCACCCTCACTACTAGGATACTCATACTCCTCGACCTCATTCTTGACTGCCACATCCTTCCCCTCACGCTGGTACTCTCGGATAGTATCCTCAAACGCCACATCGTCGATGTGGGCCTGGGATGTAGCTGACAATGGAATGAATGATGCAACACCTGCATGGAAGCTGAGAAGCGTGAGCATTAGATGAGTCAGTGAGATAAGAGTCCAACATACCGCGCTGTATCATGCAGATTGATACAAATTTTCAAGAGGAGTTTGTAAGGTGCAGTGCACTCATCAAAGCATTGCAGTGAGCTGAAATGATGGTTGTAGATGGCTCCATAACTAGCAGATGTGAACTTGATGTCCTCTTTGATGCCTTGCAACCACTCATCAACACAACATTCTATCTATAGGATATTGTCAGTGTCATCAAGTTGAAAGTAAGAATTTGAAAAACAGCTCACAGCCATAAGCACAAGCGCAATAGTTTTGATAGGGATGGGGTTGAAGTATTTGTGGTAGATAACACCCTCATCACTTTGGTTCAAGAACCACATGCTGTTGATACCCTGTTGAAGCAACTCAGTCTTGTAGATGCCTGACTTCAATGACAGATCCTATTGCTCAATGTCAGCACTAAGTTATGTAGACTGTCAAATACTCACCTTGAAAATAAAGATCGAGCCAATTTTCAATCTCTCTGCAAGATCTCAGTTTGACCTTATCACCTCCATAGAATTACTTGAGCGGAAGCCATGAAATGAAGCCATGAGCGGATGCATCTTCATCTTGAGTTCACCTCACATGTGAGAAGCGCATTTTAACAGCTTTGAATGAATAAGACCAGGAATGCACTAAAAATACTGTGCTCACCATACACCATATTCACCACCAAAGGGGTCAGTTTGACATCAACACCTTTGAGTTGACATGCCTCGTGCCAGGCCTCTTTTGCCAGTTTTGTCTCAGCTGCAATGGAATCCAGAAAAGGTGCCTGTGTGATGATGAGACACTGATAAACAGAGCAAGCAGTTATGAGAATCTCTTTCGAGATTTTGTCAAAGTTGCTGGCTTTCATGCATTGACGCAAACCATCAGCATCTTTCTTGACCTTCAGCACCACGGTATCTTCATATGACATGTCATCGAATAATTGCTTGGTCCCTTGAGCTGCAGGCAACTGTTCATTGTTGTCGTCATCGTCATCAGCAGCATTGTTGTCGTCTGTTGACTCATCAACATTATGCAGCACTGTTTGATGAAGGGTTAGTAGTGTAGTTATATAAAGTAGAAACATACCTTTTGGTCCTTTAGTTATAGGTATGGATGGGTTGCACAACCTCAGAGGGATTTTCCCTGTACTGAATGTCAGGTTATTAGTGTCGGATAACCTTGTATCAACACTGTGATCAGAGAACTGGAAAAAAAAATGTCAGCAGCTGATTTAAGATTAGGAATGAAAAAAAAAAGCTCATACCATTGTATCTTCTTGCCTGTCCATGTTGCTAAGGAGCTCTGACAGCTCTTTCTCAAAGATGTCAGGATGACCTTGGTAGGCAGCCTTTAAGGCCTTCTTCTTCTGTTTTTCTGTCCGGGTTTCCTTGATTTCTTGGTGAGGGACAACATGTTGGGATTTGCTGACTGTAGAATGAGATGGTGAGTGAGTGGAACATAATATGCTGGTACTTACAACAGTAGTTCTCTTTTTCAGTTGGTCACTGCTCTCGACCACTTGCAGTGCACACCTGCTGTTTTGTGGCAGGTGGTGAGGGGGCGCACTTTGGCTTGGAGGTAGGCTTATGAGGTGCCATGGTTGTCTTGTCAAAGTACACTGTAGGTCAGCACAATTTATACCACTGTGAAACATACAAATAACTCACAATTGAACCTTAATAGTTCATTGATTGTTGATTTGTAGAATGAAGGGCTGAAGGCTGTGTCAAATGAGAGGGATGATAAAAAGCTATGATCATACTGTCACAATTTATTTTCACTGTTATGAATACCCCTGACTCGTCAAAAAAACGGTATGGAGCCTGCTTCAAAACTCACTGCACTCTGATGAATCTTGCAGCCCAATGTCACAAATTGCTAGTTACAAAGAGGCTGGCTGTGAAGACACGAAAATTGATCTCAAAATGTTAGTTGCCATTCCACATTACACTCAAATACTCACCGGCTTGCAGACCCAAGCTTGAAAGGTGTGATGCAGAGCCCATGTTCCTGTGCCCTCCATTTCGTCAAACACCTGGCCCTATCACAGCTTCCCAGAATTACATACAAAAACTAATTCTGGAGTGTTGGGAGGCAGAAGTGAAGGCCTGCAAGCAAGCAAAAAAACTGCAACTGTTAGAAGTAGCACCAGGCCCAGCTATTAGCATCTTACAAGCAAGCATACGAAGGCTTGTCATTGAGCACTGGGATGCAGAGGTGAAACAGTGTGGGGAAGCCAAATGGGCGCAGCTTTTAGAGGTACTTCTGGCTGCCCATGGTATTTCCAAACTAACATAGCACATCAAATTAGCTAGTATCAGAGACGAGAATTTAACATACTAGAATTGGTCATTGGCTCTCTCGATCTTGTTCTCTTGCTAGATGAGGAAGATTGTAATGAAGGTTGCAAACAACACACCATGACTCACAAGGTCATTGCTCTCTTGATCTTGTTCTCTTGATCTTGTTCTCTCCCTAGATGAGGAAGATTGTAATGGAGGTTGCAAATGACGTGCCATGACTCACAAGGTCATTGGCTCTCTCAATCTTGTTCTCTTGGGCTGTCTCAATCTTACCAGGGTAAGCACACCTCATGGGTCATCCTCAAAAAAAAAACCCCGTACCTGATTGCAACTTGGCGCATGGATTGAGTCTAAATGAGGCCATAACTTTGGCATTTTTAAGTCTAGACCAGGCCATTGAAAAAAAAAAGGGCATACAATGAGACAAGTCACACAAGACTGGGGCAACCTACTCACCTACTATGTCACACTGCTGTACATTTTGTGGCAAGGAGTTCCCTACAAGGGGGGGCATCAAGAGACACATAGCTAACTGGCCTAAATGCAGAAGGGCATGGGAGTTAACAATTGAAGAAAAAGACTTGGAAGACAATGCACCTTCTATGGAGAACCATAATGCTGGCAACTCATTTTCCCCACTTCGCCGCTCATGGTCCAACTCTTTCGAGGCTGATGAACATAATCTGCCAGTGCCAAAAAGTCAGCATGTGACAGTCAAGGATGTTGCTGACAAAGGTGAGGTAGTGGGAGGTGGTGGGCACTATTTCAAGCAATGTTCTGATGGTGGATGGGCACTGCAGGAAGGGAAAACTGAATTTGAAAGGTACCAGAAGTACAAAGAAGACATGGGTGAGGACAAGTGGGCTCCATTTTGTGACAAGTATGTACCCTATCATATTTATGGCCTCTGCCTGACTTTAGCTGCCAGGGAAGAGTGGGGTCTCGCTGAGTGGCTTGTAAAAAGCCTTGGGCAGACTCGAACCGATGAATTTCTAAAGTTACCAATTGTAAGTTTGGCATCAAGCACTGAAAAAATGTACTGACCAGCATGATAGACACGAAACCGAATGCAAACTTCATTCCACAACAACCAATCATTCCTCAAGAAGGTTGATGAACTCCCATATGGAGCCACCTGGAGCTGTAAGAAGATTAGCATTCAGGGAAATAGAACAGATGAAAAAGGCGAACTGTTGCACGAAGACATTGAACTGTGGATGCGCAACCCCATAGAGTGCATCAAAGACTTGATTGGAAATCCTTTGTTCAAGGATCAAATGGTGTACACACCTGCTCACGCATACACAGACTCTGCAGGACTCCACCAAGTGATAGACAATATGTGGACTGCAGATTGGTGGTGTGACATGCAAGTAAGCACCATATCAAAAAAACATCGAAAATGACAAGCACTGACCTGTGTTGTCCAGAAAAATCTGCCAGAAGGAGCAACCATCGTGCCAATTATTCTTGCAACAGACAAATGAGTCTGTCGCAGTTCTGAGGTGACAAATTGGCATATCCTGTGTACCTCTCTATTGGAAACATCGCTAAAGAAAAACGGCGGCAAACGTCAGCACAAGCGACAGTCCTGATTGGTTACCTACCTTCAGGAAAGCTTGACTGCTTTACACCTGATGAATGCTCCCTCGCCAGCTACCGACTATTCCATCATTGCATGTCCCTCCTCCTTCAACCCCTTGTTGCTGCAGGTGAAGATGGCATTGAAATGGTGTGCGCTGATTCGTTGATCCATTGAGTGTATACGATCCTTGCTGTGTATGTAGTGGACTTTCCAGAGCAGTGTCTGGTTGCATGCTGCAAGAAAAACCACTGTCCAAAATGTGTAGTTATTGCAGATGAAAGAGGTGATCCACTGGAATCGCCAATGTGGGATCCTGCAGTGATAAAGGGGATATTAGAGAAGTGAAAGACTGGTCACCATCCTGCTGAATTTGAGGAATTTGGACTATGCACCATCTATGCTCTGTTTTGGGCTAATCTCCCCCACTCTAACATCTTCCTGGCCTTTACACCCAACCTCCTACACCAACTCTACAAAGGCATCTTCAAGGACCATTTAGTTAAGTGGTGCCTTGATATTGTAGGTGAAGAAGAAATGGATGCACGGTTCAAAGCAATGCCTGATTATGCCGGTCTTCAGCATTTCAAGAAGGGAATATCTATGGTGAAGCAGTGGATGGGGACAGAACACAAAGAGATGCAGCATGTATTTGTTGGGCTACTTGCTGGCGCTGTGCCTAGGTAATCTTCAATTGCTGCTAAGTACAAGGTTGGTGCTGACATGATTGTTTTCATTTGCTTACCAGCCAAGTGTTAGTAGTTGCATGAGCAATTCTAGATTTTTCATACTATGCTCAGCTTCGAGTTCACTCAACTGAATCCCTCAATGGCCTGGAAAGTGCTCTGGCAATATTTCACACCAACAAGGATGTCCTGCAGCAACTTGATATTCGCGAGCATTTTAATATTCCCAAATTACATCAGCTCTCTCACTGTGTTCAGTCTATTCTATTGTTTGGCACTACAGACAGCTTTAACAGCGAACTTCCAGAATGATTGCACATCAACTTTGCCAAAGAAGCATATTGTGCCAGTAACAAGCGCAACTATGAAGAACAAATGGCCTTATGGCTCCAGCACCAGGAGGCAGTCTTCCTGCATGGTTCCTACCTCAACTGGCTGTTGGAACAGTCTCAGTTGGCACCAACCAATTTCACTCATGACCGCAGATATGACTTGGACTTGGACTTGGAGATGGAAGGGCCAGATGCTGTCCCTGTCAATACACTTCCCATCCTCCCTGAGCAACAAACAGTCCACTTTCTCACTAAGATGCCTGTGTACCCTCAGTGTTCAGTTCAGCACCTTGTCACTGCACATGGTGCATCCATGTTCCTCCCAGCCCTTAAGTTGTTTCTGCACAATCACATGCCGCATGCTATCATTACCCCTGGTCTGCAAGACCATTTTGATGTTTTTCAACAGGTAGTAATCACTGCTCTGCCTAATCCACTCATCAGTGAATCACCAAGGCAGTGGTGTGTTAGAGCTACGCCTGAAGTGCTTCCTGGACATGGATGCAAGCCTGGATCTCCTGCTAAGTTTGATATGGCCCTGACAAGCAATGGCATTCAGCTGCACACTTTAGAAGGTGAGTGACTATTAGTTGAGCCATCAGAAAATTCATGTTGATATTTTACTAGGTATGCAAGTGGGACAGGTTCGTGTTATTTTCACTCTGCCGCGTCAATTTGGGACCTACTCATGAGCCTTAGCTTACATTGAGTGGTTCACACCACTCAGGGAGCCGAACCGCTCATCTGGCCTGCACCAATTGTCATGTTCAACTTGTCAGCTGCACTGGAATGCAGCCATGATACACATCAATGAAATCACTTGTCCTTGCCATCTTATTCTGAAGATGGGACAAGCTGTTGACCATGGATGGACTAGTGCAAATGTCTATGAGTCCGCAAGTTATTTTTACTTAAATACCTTTATTGACCTTGATACATTCTGCATGTCCGCTATTGATTAGGTTTGTTGCTACTCAGCTACTATTGACTACAGACTTAAATTTGACTATTGTGCCTCCAAGTGTCTGCCATAGCCTGCTGTAGTCTGCTGTAGCCTGCTGTAGATCTATATAGTCTGAGTCATGGCTACATCAGGTACATAGAACTATGGTAGCTATGTAGCGCTACATAGCTCTCACCAGGGCTCTCACAAAATTTGTTTTTTCCTGATGTACACTTGGCTATTAGTTTAGATTCAGTTTCATATCACGTTCTCCCTGCTATGCCATTTCTGTTTTCCTACATCCAGAACTCATGTTTTCTGATGCTTCTAATTATTGTTAGTCTTTTTCTTTTTGAACTGTAAATGATTCACCTTCTCATGATACTGTTAATGCAGGCGATACTGTTCTCTGTGCAATCCACCAGCACATTTCTGTTGCCTCGAATGTGCTTGACTACAAGGACATTTCCAGTCACATCCATCTTGTTCCTTGTGATGCTTGCAATTTCTCAAATCAAAGCATTTGGTGGGCTGTCTGACATTGAGTGTTCTCTGAAGAATGTATATCCATAATGTGATCCAACGTTGTACATCTTCCGAAATTGGGCCATTGATGAGACAAACAGGTCTGGTCTAAGCTGATTCACCCAGTATAGGACTTTGAGATTGTGGAGGTCTCTTAATTTAGATACTCCATGTCACCATGGCACTGTGACTATGTGTGCTCTCTTTGTGTTTGTGGCATATAAGATCCTGATTTGTTTGCCTTGGTACACCTAAATACTGTTAGTCTTTCTTCTTTCCACTGTGATGCTTAAATACTTACAGATTTGTGCTGTTCAATTGCTGTTTCATGGTTATGAATGTCTTTGTCATCCTGCAGTATAGGTGATGGCAGGAGACACATCATATGCCTGTTCACTGCAGTGTTGTAGATGCAGAAAGAATTTGAGCAATCCAGACTAAGTCGCTGTAGGGACTCATATTTCTATGGGCACGTAATGGGCATATTCACACAAGCAGTCCATTTATCATTCGTGTAATGACTTGCACTTCCATTGGTATATCATGCAACACATTCCTGTATAATGCGCCATAGGCATGATGCTTTCCCACACTTGTGCATTGTATTCCCACACTCGTGCTTAGCGCACATTCTTGTGCATTTTTGCTATTCTCATGCATTTTTGCATTTCATCGTGCATTTTCATGTTTCATCACATTTCATTGCACATCATCACATGTCATTGCCTATTATCTGGGAGTGCCTATCCATGTCTGACCACCTCATTGGTACGTCATATTCCTTGCCTCATGGTTGTAACAAGCATTGCAGCATTATTACATGTTATTATGTACTATCAACGCGTTTTCTTCCTATCCCTTCCACATCTGACACAATTTTGCCTAGTATAAAGTTTGATGATCACACTACTACTCTCCCCCATTACTCCCCTTTACTGTACTTCCCTCACTATCGGGTTTTACTCTGAAGTAGTAGTCACCATTAGGGCGCACTTTGTGTTACCTATGGTTATTGTTATTGGACTAGACTAGATTAATCAGACCTCGCTTTTCACTTGCTTTGCATTGCGCTCGCTTTGCGTATCTGTCAATCTGTTATCTATCTGCCCCTCTATATCACTCCTTACTCTCCGCATTCCATCCGTGCTTTCCCATGACAACGCGCGTGCCTTCCCATGCTTCACTTACCTTAGAGTGACTTTTCCGCACTTCGCATTCTCATCACGTTCTTCACATTTCTTCACATTTCTTCTCGCACCTTTGCACATCCTTCAGACTACAAGGGTCTCTCATATATCTGGTTCTGTGTGCAGTAGCAGTCCCCTTTAGGGTCAAACACATCTGTCTCAGGCATAGCAGCCTAGGTGCAGCAAGACCCAACATTCTGCCTCACCAGCAGCATTGTTGATCCCACATCGAGAGAGTGATTGTGTGAGCAGCAGTCACTTAGTGCCTTCATCACCATGTTGTGCTTGATTGCTCGAGAAGTTTTTGGAGCAAGAATCATGAGTCCCACTTGGTTACTAGTGCACCTTGGTCCCAATCAGCGATATTGTGCCATAATGTAGGACACAAGTCAGCACAAGGTTCTTCCATAAAGTTCGTGTTCGCCTTGATTCTCCATTGCATTTGTTTGATGCAACCTATATTCTGATCTGAATCTTGAGAGCTGACAGTGTGATTGACCATTGCAATTCCATCCAGAGTCCATGTTGGATACAATGCTGCTATACCTCCTGGTGTCATGAATACCATATCAGCTGTCATAGGAGCAGCAGTGATGACTCTGAAAATTCCATGCATTTTTGACTTGGTTACAGTAATAAACAAGTTGTTCTGGTGAAATTTTGTGAAAGATTTGACTGCACCATCATATGAATAGTTGATGAAGGTGTTGTTGAGCACATGCTTGTATTGCAAGTGTTCTGTGATGAAATCATACAGAGTGAATGTGATGCTCTCACTGTTGGGGACAATGATATTCATGTTGTCTGTTACAGTAGTTTGAGCCAGCAACATGTTTCTCACACAGGATCCAGAAATAATCCCCAAGGTGACATGTAAGGCCATGTGCAGTTGTTGGACATGTTGTCCTACAAAGGGTGCAGTTATCTCTGCAAAGCATGTGTGTCCAATTGATTGACTCAATGCTTTTTGTTTTCACTCAGTTTTTGGTTTTTGTGATCTGTATTGTTTTTCATACCTGATTCCATTTTGAAAGGTGTGTGTACAGGTAAGGGGTGACGAGATATGGTACTCCTATCCAGTGGTTAGCTTCTGATTCTAACATGCACAAATAATACTTTAGCATGTTTAGTGCTCATGACATGCATTCAGGACACATGGTTTCAATCTAACAGAGATTTTTCAGTATATTGCATTGTGGCTATTACACATTGTGATAAAGCTATGATACTGTATCATAATTTATTTTGCTCATTGTACTGTAGTGAATATATTGGTTAGCATTTTTTATATAGTGCAAGCATCTGCTTAACATTTATGTATCCTGGTTGGTCCGATTGCTCATTATTTTGTTGACTATAGCTTCATCTTCTCTGAAAAGTAGAGTGGCATGCAATTGAAGGGCCAGATAGGATATAAGCACTGTTTGAGTCTTTAGTATGAACTTGTTTTAACACTTTGCACAATGTACCTTGCACAGTATCACTGTGGTGTATTTGTCTCACAATTGATGTGATATCAATTGCTGAACCCAGATCATGGATTATGCAACTGCAGTTGCAGTAGATGAGGATGTGTAATGATCCTTGTTTCTGGATCATTACTATGAGTAGTTAATGTCAGATCAGTAGTCATAAAGGATTATATGACTCCTTAAAAATGTTCCTAGGAGTATCTTGTATGTGGACTTGTGATGTATGGTGATATCAAGGAAGTTCAAAGATGCCATTAGATAGTGATTGAGATGTTAGGAGTCAAAGTTCCATGCATCTAAGATGAAATTTAATCTCTGCTTTTGTTTGGTTTGTGTTTGGCTTTCTGATGTTAGCCTAAAACTTGAATCTGCCCCATGTCAGTTTGAACTGTGCTGAATTACAATCTAATATAAGTATATTTGCACATACTTGAATGCTGATGCATCCTATGATATAATCTAGATGTCAACTGCAGTGTCACCTGTTGGTTCAGATGATGTTGCACGTGTTATGTGACTAGCAAAGAGTTTGACCATGAAAGAGATAATTAACCACACAGACGCAGGTGCTTTCACTCATATGCAACAGCAGAAGTGCACAGATCTTTTATGTGCCATAGAAAATTCTGCTTCAATTTGCATTGTGCTGTCACATTGAGAAAATCTTCAATTGTTCGAGATAATTTTGCCTATTCAAAGAAATCAGTCAATAGTGCCTTTTAATGACTTTGGTGTGAACTAATGAGATATGTTTCAGTGTCTGGTATTGTTGTGTGCCATACAAGCACAACAAGTTCTCCAATTATGGTCCATCCATTGAGAACTGTCCAAGGAACAAGATTTTGGACTAGGAAGAGCATTGCTTGTGCTAAGCTCTTGAAGTGTTTCCCAATAAGACTTCTTTTGTAGTAGCATATATAGTCGACATTCAGGGAGGGTGTGTTCATTCCATCACTGTCAACAGACTCAAGTTAGCTCTGAAATATATGCAGGACCTTTGCTTTCTCAAGGAGATACACAGTCTGACCTCAAAAGTATTTGACAACACCCAACAAAATTGTATGAAGGATCTCAGTTGGTGTGTCCAAGTGCATACTGATTCCTACCATCCAATCATATGAGCATGATATCAACAATACAGATCAAACATACCATTCATGCCAAGCAACAGATTGATGGCATCATCTAATGTGGCACCTTGCAACTGTTCCTCAAACTCTTTTTCAAGTGCAGCTATAACCTCACTTTTGGACTTTGCTTGGGAGCCTGGCTTGCACTTACAAAGTTTCTTGCCTAGTTCAACCAATGATTCCAGAATGGATGCTGAAGCACTGTCACAAATGCCAGTGAAGGACATACTGTTCTGTACTTTGGTCGTGGCAGCCAGTTTCATGGCAGCATCAAACTGGTGTCATATACCTTTGGTTGTCTTTTCAGGTGTTCATAAGTTTTCTGACTGCAAATATGATCAGTTTGGTTTGAAGATAGTATGACATTCACACACAGTGAAGATGCTATTATAACCTTCATTAGACATCTTGTATTCCTTCATACCACTGACATTGCATGTCCAACAGAAGTAATTGCAATTAAGGCCAGCATGACTGCATTCTTCAGCCTGCATTGTATTATCTCCAGCAATGAATAACCTGTATGGTATCAGCATCACCTCCTCTTGATCCTTGCAATCCCAAGCGATGATACCAGAGTCTGTTGCATCACTATGAACACTCAGAACAGATACATGGCATCCAGAAAGCTATATACAATAGTAAGTCTTTCATCCCTTGCATCAGTTCCATTGGTGCAGCATGGGAAGAGGATGTGACAAAGTGCACAAAAAACTCCTTCTCCAGCATCTCATGTGGTAGGTTTGCATTTGATATGTAGATTGCATGGTGCTTATTCTATTGTTTTGAGATGTTGCCTGCATTGTTTTGCTATTAAAGACCTGAGATATTTCTTTTCCGCCATCTTCAGGGTAGTCTTGCATCACAAAGTGAGTGAGTGGGTTTCCATAGTCCTAAAATATGATATTAGTGCAACTCAAACTTGAAACAAAATTCAACATACAAGTGTGATTGCTTTTGCAATGTTATTGATATAAAAGGTATTCCTAGACCAAGCAGTAACCATTTCTGTTGGTTGACCAAGGAGATCTTTGACAAATTTTTGACACTTCTTGATAGCATAGAGCAAGGGCACATTTCACACACCAAGCTCCTTGGCTCAGTTGAGTGTTGCCTTCTTCTGGGCATCAGAAAAGGGAAGACATGGGGAGCTAAAAAGAAGGGCAGTTACAAAATCCTCAAGAGGGCTGTAAGCATTCATTATGTGACTGAGGTGACAAGTGCTTGCTGCTTTTGATGGCCAAGGATATGTTGGACTGTCAGTATCAAGAATAGCCCTTGTTTCTGGAAAGTCATTATCTGTGAATATAAATGCCTTTAGACATGAAAACAGTTTGGAGAAAATGATATGCATGCCCAGAATTTCTATCCCAAAATCAGGTGTGCCATAATCAACTAACTTATCATCCTCAGTGATGGAGGCAAGTGGTGTCAAGAAAGAAACTTGTCCAGAGGTGAGAGTTTCTTGGAATTCAGAAAAAAGTCAGTAACACCTTCGCTAAACTCAACTGTCCAACTTCTGGTGATATCATCCAAAACTCGGACAATGGGATCTCCAAATCCATTGTATCAGGTATGTCATGGATGTCCATCTCCATAGAAAAAGTTGACAGCATCCATAAATCTATGCCTAGACAATCCAAACTCCCTAATAGAACAATTGCATTCTTTGAGACTCTTCTTGACTGGCTGGGCCTTGAAAACAGGATTCAAAGATGCTGTCTGGCCATTCCTGGCTGTTTCAACATAACACTCATGCCTTGCTGTCTCTATATATTTCTTGGTGAAGTGGAGCTCCATGGTATGATAGGTGCCAGATAATGTCCTGGGGCATGATGTGTAGAGGATATGTCTATGTGTGTGGTCACAGAATTGTAGAACTGTATCAGTTATTAACAAGTTCAGTAGATAATAACAAGCAATGGAATGTCAAACCTACTTGTACCATCAACAAAATCATCACAGTACACCATGGATGGAATTGAGTATTTGAGTTGACCAGTGATGACCAATGGAGTGTAAAGTCACATGGGATGGTGAATTCTTGCCAAGTCCAAAATCTCATGTCCTTAATAACAGTTTTTTAAGCTTCAAACAAACTCAATATGTCTAGTGTACTCATGCACCACTCCATAGTCTATCCTGATGTTGAATCCCAGGATGCGGACAATGCTACACTCCGACCAATGCTTCTTACAATTTGATTCTCTGGCAAACTTCCAAGGCATCTCATAGAGCAGACCATAGTCAGTATGAGTTCCACTGGCAACTGACAGGATTTACTTACATCATTTGGTGGCAGCCTATTGAAATATCAGTTTCAATCGCTGTAAGGAACATGTCGTCTACCTATTGATTTTGAGGTCCTACAGGCTCAAACTCCAATGCTCGAATCACCACGTCCAGCATGCGCGCTCGCATGCCTCACGCCTATCTCCACACACACCGTCCGCCCCTTGTCCTTGCTGATTTACTGGTAAGTTATCTCAATCGCTACGAAAGTGTTCACTTCGGACCTGAGCACGCGCCTTACATATAGTTACATACATACTAATTACTCGGGACCATGCGCTATTTGGCTCGGTACTGCACGCCTTCATGCTTATAGATACAGTATATAGAGACCTTACTGGACTTTTAGTTCACACACTTCACGCACTCCCCACTCCTTAGCCATAGTTAGATTCTAAGAGTACCAAGAATATGATTGGATTTATCGCATATCTGCGCTCACGATGACCTGCGCGTATAAACTATAATGTGCACCACGCCTTTTGCGTTCCCCGCGCCTTAGAGCACCCTCCCTCGTTGCAAGAGAGTCCCTTGCCCATATACCGAGGTTCTCCCTCTCAGTAGCTGTCCTATGGGTCGAGTATATACCTTGCGCCCGGGTCTTACTGCAGAGTTTCCCCATATTCAAAACTGCCTTTCCATCCCTGTAGTCGAGCCTCACCCTTCAACTGGAGCCCACCATGAGGGACACTTCTGAGACAACAGGTCAGGTACTCAGGCCCAACGACCGCAGAAAAGCGCGCAAAGACGCTATCGCCGCGTTCAATAAAGCGATAGAATCCACGCTTCCAGGACCTCTATTCCTTCCCGCCTCGCACGTACACGCGCGTAACATATCTGAACCCCCGTGCCCACATGCATCGCTCATTGAGCGCACACGCCTGCAACCCGCATCGCCAATCATGCCTTCACCAGAAGACTCAAATAAGGAGGACTCGTCAGATGAGTTTGAAGCCGTGGACCACCCAAGAAGCCAACTGCCTGGCGCATTTTTCCATATGCCAAACGAGCCGCCTTTCATTTCTTAAGCTTATCCCTCCTGACTGAATTATCTGACCAGAGTAGCGCTTTGCCTCAAGCGCCAACAGAACGTGCACGCATAACTACGCCTACCGAGCGAAACGCGCCAGAGATCAAACAAGAGTTGTTTGAAATGCCCCATGCGCCTAACTCAATTCCTGGAGGAAAGATCCTCTCAAACCTGCCCTTCGCATACGTGCCTCCTACATCGACTAAGCCTATCGCCTCCGCGCCTACAATAGCGCAGGACTCCATCATGTCTACAATGCTGTACGAAATGCCCTTCCGCAGTACTGACTGCACGCCAAAATTTGACAGGACGTCGGACACGCTCGCCGAGTTCATTGATGCATATGAAGAATGCACGGATAGAGCAGGACTGCAGGGGCTTGATAAGATAAAAGGAATAATTAAGTACCTTGAACGCGAGGACCGAGAACTATGGGCAGGCTTACCTGAAGCGCAGACGAGCGATTACGATGCATTCATGAAAGAGGTCAAAGTGATGTATCTGGGGTGGGATGGGAAAAGGCAATACGTGCCTGCGGACTTACAAGCGCTCGCGTGTGAATATGCGCAAAAGCCAATGTTTTCAGGCCAGGAGCTAAGTGCCTACTTATGCGCGTTTAGGAAAATTATGCAGCCGCTACTAAACAAGGACTGTATTGGAAAAGCGGAGTGCGATCGTATATTCATGGAAGGTATCCCTAGCGAGGCGCAGGCGCCTATATGAACGTGCCTTATGATCAAGCACCCAGATCACTACCCTCAAGATCCAAACCCGTACATGCAAGTATATGACGCAGGACAGTTCGTACTACCAGCAAACACGCCTCCGCCAACCTCTGCACCTAATGCACAGGAGGCGATACCAACACTCACTCCTCCAGTGCCTTTCGCACGCGACCAGACGCCTATGCCAGGGACAGTCATTAAGCGCGAATATAGGTGCGAGGCGTCTAGCTTTAACGACTGCGCCTTCTGTGGCAGTATTGAACACTTCTTCACGCGCTGTCTGGAAAGACAAAGGTACATAGATGCGGGGAAATGCAAGGTCCATGAGGAAATGCGCAAACTTGTCCTACCCAATGGTGACTTTATTCCTGGGCGCGGATTGATGAAAGACAAACTCGATTGATACTATGCCAACTGCGCTACGCAAGAAGTAAGGATGAGTGAAGGCATGACGGCCGGGTTATTTTACCATGCCAATTCAGAGATCGACGCCATAGTCGAGGTAGGGTCCTCCACGTTTGTACACACGATCGCGCACCCAGATGAAGACGAAAGCGATGAAGACGAGACCGTGAACCTGATGCAAGAAGTGCTAGCGTACGTCACTGCAAAGTGTGAGCAGAAACGCGGCGTGAAGGGAAAGATGGTGCGCTTTGATGGCATTGAGATACCGCCCAGTACGTGCCTGCGCCCACAGCCCACCTCGAAACAGGCGACGGTTGAGGATGAGATTATCTCGCCAGAAGTCCAAGCATCGAGCTCAAAAGGCAAAGGATTGGAGGTCACAAAAATCGTGCCGCATAATGTACAAATTGCTAACAATTCTACGGAGAGAACTACCATGGCGCCTAAAAGCACTGTGCCTGCACCCTCGCAATCAGCCCCATCATCCACCAGTAATTCTACGTCCCTGCCACCCGTGCCTCTGCTATCCGCACCTACCGCATAATCAACTACCTATCACTATGCATTTGCATTAGAAGACAAAGAGGCTGACAAGCGCATTGTCGAGCGCCTCCTCGATTCCAACCTGAATATCCCCGTACGAGAATTATTGGCAGTTTTGCCAGATGTTAGGCAACACTTCTGCGACCTCACAACAAAGAAGCGTGTTATGGTAGGCACAGTCTCAGTGCACAAACTATCGGGACAGCCTGCCACAGATGCATGGCTCAAGCAATACAAAGGTGTGTGCTTACGAAGCGATGATGGCAAGATAGTTGCGGATCACTTCGTGCCTTTGTGCTGTATACGCGCAACTACCATAGGAGGGCGCGCGCTCACATGCGTCCTGGACCAAGGCGCCGAGGTAGTTGTCATGCCTAGGGAGGTATGGAAAGAGCTAGGAGTCCCTCTGAGATTGGATCACAGTCTCAATATGGAGTCTGTTAATATGATGTGCGACTTGACATTAGGCGTGATCGAGAATGTCCCGCTCAACTTTGGCACGGGGCCCATGTACTTCCAAGTGCAAGTGACTGCATGCGCGAACTTTGACATCCTTTTAGGGCGCCCATTCTTCAAGCTAACTTCATGCCGAATGTTCGATCTACCCAATGGCGAACAGGATATTTTGCTAACCAATCCAAACGCGCGTAAGGAGTTGCGCATCCCTACCCTGCCTTGGGTCAAGCGCGTTCCGCCCAAAGAATCAAAGTGTGCCAATAGCGCACAGGTAGACGTTTCCAAAGAGGAGGATTTTTAATTGTCGATGATCTGCAATACTCGCGGGGAGGCGCCCATTTGCACTCGTTATTCCATCCACCTTCTTTAATGCATTCTAATTCATATTTTCCCATTTCACCGACACAATGCTTCATTTCACGCTTAGCGCCTAACGCGCGCAGAAGGCGCCTCTCAATATATGCTCCAAGTGCCTATGCTTCATTCACTTGCTATACCCAACGCGCAGTACTCCGCGCGTTACACGCACCTTACATCCATGCATTCTGTCCTAGATAAGGCGTCAATCAATGCTTTTAATTCTGTTTACACTTTCGACCCCGCGCATCACGCGCTAGTATACAAGCCTGTCGCTAAGAAAGTCAGAACCGTGCCTACTGCTATGCCCGCAGAGTATAGGGTAGTGCGCCAATTACCCGCTGACCCATTAGCTGGTTTACCCCCCCTACCCTCTTGCCCCCCAGAGTTTAGTCCAGGCACGCGCTTTACGCGTGAACGCGCAGAAAAACTAGATCTTGATCCCGCCAAATGGCTATGGCCTGAAGAACTCAAGTTAGTGCAATGGCTTGTGCGCGCGCATGAACACACTTTCGCTTGGAATGCCTCAGAGCGAGGACGCCTAAACGAGACATGTTTTCTGCCATACAAAATTCCTAGGATCCCTCATACGCCTTGGTCGCAGCGCAATATTCCCATTCCTCCAGCTACCTTAGGAGAGGTAGTGCGCATAATACAGGAAAAGATTGCGTCGGGCGTGTACGAGCCCTCAACGGCCGCCTATTGATCGCACTGGTTTTGCGTTGTCAAGAAGGATGGAAAGTCCCTGTGCTTAGTGCACGACCTGCAGCCACTCAACGCGGTTACTATACACGACGCGTCGCTCCCGCTGTTTGTTGAGCACCTTGCAGAATCATTCGCAGGTTACGCGGTATATGGTATGATGGACTTGTACTCAGGATACGATCAGCGTGCGCTTCACGAGGACTCGCGTGATTTGACGACCTTTGGTACGCCTTTGGGACCACATCACTTGACTATGCTCCCACAAGGTCATGCCAATGCTGTTCAGGTGTGTCAAGGCGACACCGCCTTCATTCTTCAACACGAGATTCTGGAATACATGTCACCTTTTGTTGATGACGTCCCAGTCAAATCCATGCAGACGCATTATCAGTGCGAGGACGGTACCTATGAGACCATCCCCGATAACCCAGGCATATGTCGCTTCATATGGGAACATTGCATCGTGATCAACCGCATTCTACAGTGCTTGGAGAACGTAGGCACGACCATATCCACATCTAAGTTCATGTTAGTGGCGCCTACCGCTACCATCATAGGGCATAAATGCACGTTTGAAGGACATGTGCCCAAAGAATCTAAGGTCCAGAAAATTTGTGACTGGCCAGAGCCTACCAACCACACACAAGTGCACGGATTTTTGGGGACTTGCGGTGTTTTGCACATATTCATTCGCGACTTCTCACGCATAGCGCGCCCCCTTATTAACCTTATGAAGAAGGATGCGCCCTTTGTATTTGGCGCAGAGCAACGCAAAGCCATGCAGATTCTCAAGGACGCGGTATTAAGCTCACCCTCACTTAAGCGCCTAGATTACGCGAGCGAGTGCGAAGTTATTTTAGTGGTCAATACCTCGAACATCGCCATTGGATTCATTCTGTTACAAGTAGGCAAGGATGGAAAGCGCTACCCAAGCCAATTTGGATCTATTGCGCTTACCGAAGTAGAGAGTCGCTATTCCCAAGCAAAGTTGGAACTATACGGCCTATGTCGCGCAGTGCGCGTTTTCATCTTTGGCATGAAGAACCTTACAGTGGAAGTCGACGCGAAGTACATCAAGGGGATGATCAATAACCCCGACTTGCAGCCAAACGCGACTATTAATCGATGGATCGCAGGGATTCTTTTATTCTCGTTCAAGCTCGTACACGTATCCGCGCTAAAACACAAAGGTGTCGATGGCCTCTCAAGGTGCCCACCAGTAGAAGAAGACCCTACGGAAGACGGCGATTATGAAGATTGGATAGACCGCGCTTATTCGTTCTCTATCGCGCTTTTGAACGATCACACTTATCACATATATGACGGGTGCGTAGACATACACTACGACGTGCATAACACGTGCTTCACCTCGCAAACTGTGTGCGTGCCTATATTGCGCATGTATTTCGACGCTACCCGCGCAGAAGATCCTAAGCCAGAAATCCCGCGCTCAGAACAAGCGTGTGCGCAAGACGCGCTATTGACAAGCTTCGAGCGCTTTTTGGTTACGCGCAAAAGGCCTTTGGATCTTACGGATGAGGAATTCGAAACCTTCATAAGACAGGCTGCGCGTTTCTTTGTCTTAGAAGATAAGCTATGGCACAGAGAGGCACACGGCAAGCACCAACTCGTCCTACCCCCCAGTAAGCGATACCGAGTCCTTGAAGAAGCACACGACGATTTAGGGCACAAGGAAATCTATATGATTAGCTCGTGCTTTTGGTGGCCGCACATTATAGAGGATATCAAGTGGTACGCAAAGATATGCCATGAGTGCCAAGTCCGGCAAACGCGCAAGCTGCATATTCCCCCTACCATACCGATACCAGGAGGATTATTCTGAAAGGCGCACATTGACACAATGAAGATGCCTAAAGCAGGTGGATTTGAGTATCTCATACAAGCGTGCTGCGCACTTACATCGTACCCAGAATGGCGCATGCTGCACAAGGAGAACACTCGCACGCTATGTGCCTTTATTTTTGAAGAGCTCTTGTGCAGATGGGGACCAATCACCGAGATCGTAACGGATAATGCGCCCACATATAAGATTGCAGTAGATGAGCTCGCGTGCAAATACGGGATTCACCCAATACACATCTTGCCTTATAATTCTCAAGCCAATGGTATCGTTGAGAGGCAGCATCACGATGTCTGAGAAGCCATCATTAAGACCTGTGAAGGAGATGAGATGCGCTGGAATCAAGTGGTACACTCAGTGTTTTGGGCAGAACGCGTAACCATACAGAAGGCGACAGGCTTATCGCCATATTTCATGATGCACGGTGTCGAGCCGATTTTTCCCTTTGACTTGGCTGAAGCAATGTTCCTTGCGCCCCTCGAGCGCCAAGGCGCGCTAACGACTACTGAGTTGATAGCTTGGCACGCGCATCAATTGCAGAAGCGCGCAGAGGATTTAGAAGCTATTAGAGAAAGGGTTGTAGCAGTGCACTCTAAATTGATATGCGAATTTGAAAGGCGCTTTTGCGCGAACATCAAATTGCACAACTTTCAACCTGGCGCCTATGTCCTGGTACACAATTCGAAGGTCAAATATGAGTTGAGCAAGAAGATGAAGCCGCGCTACCTTGGGCCAATGGTTGTAGTACGTCGTACAAAGGGAGGATCATATATGTTGGCCAAATTGGATGGCGCCATATCCAAACTTCGATTTGCCGCGTTTCGCGTTATTCCATACTACCCGCACTGCGACGAGCGCGTATCAGTCACCAAGATGACGGGTGTTGATGACGAAAGCATAGACGAAATGGAGGCAAACAAAACCGTAGAACCAGAAGAGGACGATCCAGAAGGCGCGCTTAACGGATGAGGCGCGCTATACATATTCATCCCCACATTTCAACCCTATCGCAAATTATTTCAGTCACGCGCACCCGTGTGATACCCATAATAGTCCTATCATACACTGTCTCGCCGCAATACGTCTAATCAGTCTCTCTATATGTGCATAAGACACTGAGTTTCCGTTGCAACACGCGCGCCGCGCCACACCATAATTCCTTCCTATCATTCCCTAATGCACGCGCACCCGACAAAGGCGCGTGTCCTCATATAATCAAGCGTGCAATAATTTTTTCAAGTTTATAAGGTTACCAATCATGTGCGCGGAGCATTTCCCCTGCGCGCGCGACACACGTGCGCCCTCATATTATCATCGTATAGTCATTCGCACCTTATTATTTTCATTTGCGCCTTATTTCACTCATTTGTTTTCATCTTAATTTGCAGCCAGTAAATCAGCAAAGGACAAGGACATGGTGTTACATTGAGCGCGCTACC
>Ga0310811_10003040_pt1 | contig 21097 bp, 21 predicted proteins | sample YCmetagenome_FD_207642 | JGI IMG/M metagenome (GOLD analysis project Ga0310811, IMG submission 207642) | Soil microbial communities from experimental microcosm in Duke University, North Carolina, United States - YC | ecosystem: Engineered > Artificial ecosystem > Soil microcosm > Unclassified ...
GCCGAACTCAGCAGCGCGATTGAGTTCTCTGGCAGTGCTTACGATCGCCGGCTGGTGCATCGCCAAGCGAGGCTCAGAGATCGCAGCCGAGTCTCATCACGCATGCCTGCCGCAACTTCGATCCCAAGGGCTTGGTGCTGCACTCCGACAACGGCAAACCGATGCGCGCCACTACTTTCGTCGCAACGCTGCAATGGTTGGGAGTCATACCGTCCTTCAGTCGCCCCCACGTCTCAGACGACAATCCCTACTCTGAGGCGCTCTTCCGCACTCTCAAGCACACCCCGGCCTATCCGCGTCTTCCCTTTGAAAGCCTCGCGTGCGCCCGACGTTGGATGACGGCCTTCGCCGCCTGGTACAACGGGGAGCATCGGCACAGTGCGATCCAGTATGTGACCCCGGATGAGCGGCACTTCGGTCGAGAGAAGGAGATCTTGGCTCGACGCCAGCGCCTATATGAGCTGGACCGACAGAGCAATCCTGAGCGATGGACCGGCGCCACTCGAAACTGGACACCGGTGCGCGACGTGACGCTCAATCCGACCGGTGTCTGCGAGGTGGCGAATACCTGATTAGCGGCAACTATCTTGACACCTGCCGGGCGATTGATTCCGCTCATCGGAAAATTACGCGATCGAGTCGTGTGGCCGGTTGTGGGCCGGAAACGTCCGGTTGTCACATGTAGTCTGCTATCAACCCGAAGTAGCCATCGCGGCCGCCGATGAGCGGACTCTCGGTGCTTAAAAGCGGACACTACGTTCGAGCCGGTTTAGGGCCGATCGAATCACTTGGGTTAAGCTGCCGCTTAGGGAGGCCTGCTTAAGACTTCCCGCTCAGATGTGGGCCACCAAGAAACCTGCCCCTCAGACGCCCGTGAACTTGAGGAGACAGCTACGCACCAGACTGGTCGCCAGCGCGGCTCTTGTCGAATGCGGTGAGAGGAAGAAGTGATTTTTTGAACGAGCAATTACTGAAGGTTCCCGAACGTCCACTTGAGGGCGTCCCGCAGCCTCTTTCCGAGAGCGGATTACAACCCCAAACGGCTGGTCAACTTCACCGGAAGCTACATTCCTTCGGTGTTCTGCTGCTCACGTTGTCCTGTTTGTCTCCCGTCTTTTCGATATACGGCGTGGGTTCCGATGTGTTACAGCACGCCGGCACCGGCGCTGCAGGCCTGTTCCTCCTCGGCATCGGCGTAGCTGCTATCTGGGCGGTCGTGTATGCGGAGTTGGGCTCCGCCTTCCCGTACGCGGGAGGCGATTACGTTGGAGTAGGCGCGGTGCTCGGCCCAGCTGCGGGCTTTGTGAGCCTCACGTTGTGGGCGGTCACCGTGATTCCAGTTGCGGCATTTCTCGCGAAGGTCGTGGCCGTTTACGTCGTTGACCTGGCCCCCGCTGTGCCGACGCAATTCATCACATTCGGCTCGCTGGCGGCAGCAATATTCGTTGCATTGCTCGCGGTGCGGACGAGTGCCGTCGTTACCGGTCTGTTTATTGCGGTTGAAATGCTGGCCGTATTGGCCCTCATCGTCGCTGGGACATGGAGTCCGGCGCGAAGCCTCATGGATGTCATCGCACACCCAGTGGCTCTCAATGGCGCCGGCACGCTCGGTCCGGCGACGATCGGTGCGCTGGCGCTGGGCGGAGTGAGCGCCGCCTGGGGAACCGCGGGTGGCAATCAGGCCATTGCTTTCGGTGAGGAGCTTGCCGATCCGCACAGACGCATGGGCTGGGTGATTCTCATCGCCGGCCTGATCGGTGCGTTTGCGACTGCGATTCCCATCGTCGCGGTCGTACTCGGGGCGCGCGATCTGGCGGCCATCTTCGCCAACCCGGCGCCTTTCAGTGCGTTCATGTCGTCAATGGCTGGATCTGCGTCCAGTCGCGTCTTGAGCGCCGGAGTGGCGTTGGCCGTGTTCAATGCGTTGATTGCGCAGATCATGTTTGCGGCAAGATTGTTTTTCAGTCTCGGCCGAGATGAAATCTTTCATGCGCGGTTCAATCGCATCCTGGTGCGCGTGCACGGTACATCGGGCGCTCCCCGTGCTGCGACGCTCTTAGTCGGCGGGCTTTCCGCGGTATGCTGCCTGCTGCATTCCCATCTGTTAGTCGTCTTCACGTCTGCACAAGTCGTATACAGTCTAGGCCTGGTGTCCGTTGCCGTACTGGTGGGACGTATGCACGGATCGACCGGGAAAGCGGGTTATTGGCGGTCGCCTCTATATCCGCTATCGCCCATTTTCGGACTAATCATTGCTTTGGTGTTTGCTGTCGCGGACCTTCTTGATGCCGACGATGGCCGCCCAAGCATATTGATTCTCGGTTTTGTGCTGCTCACGGCGCTGGTTTGGTACCACCTGGTGCTCAGGCGGCGAGCCGGAGGATGGGCGCCGAAACTAGTCGTGATTGGGGGCAGCGGACGGCCGAAAGGTTCTGCTCCGTGCAATTTCAGTGCAGCGTCCCAAGGGCGCTAACTGGCGGCTTTCGATCCGTTGCTGCCGGTCACCACCGTCCGCTTTGCGGCTGATCTGCAGCCGAAAAGGCGGGAGATCGTGACAAACAGAAGCGGCGTTGCATCGCGGCTTCAGGCAAGCTCGGTGTGAGTAGACCCTCTGAGGCACTATTGGGAGAGGCGCGTAAAGCCGTCGGCGCTCCATTCCTCGCTGCCGACACCGTGGTGGACGAAAAAGAGCCCGTCCGGATCGAATTTCGTCTTGATGGCTCTCAGCTTCGAATAGTTCTTGCCCCAGAACTCCTCCCGCCAGGAGGCATTGAAGAAGTTGCCTTCGTTGAAATACGAGCCAGAGTGAGGCGCAATCTTGCGCAGCTCGGCCGCGGCCATGTTGATCCCACGGGCTTTCTCTCGTGCCTTGGCCATGTCCAATGGCGACCGTACGAAGCCGGGATAGGCTGGCGTCCAATCACCGTCGGCAACTATGGCGAGCGTGAAGGCATCGAGTAGCGCGGGATGGGTGGCGGTTTGACTCACGTCCGCGAGCACTTCGGGCGGTGCCCCAGCCATCCCCTTGTTGATGTGAAAGCGCACCATTTCATGGCGACTCGCGGCGAATAGCGCCTCGGTCAGTTGGTTCTGGCGGCTCTTTTCAAGGAGCGATGCGGGCAACCAAAGCGAATCGTAGCCGTAAAGGAAGGCCCCGCACTCGTCTGTATTGCTCTTATTCCATACATGGTGCTTGGGGACGCCGTCGCGGAGGTCATGATTGTACGAACGATCCGAAGGATCCCACTTGCCCCGTGCGTCCCAGGCGTTTGCCCACAATGGGTCTGTGACAGCGAAGTCCGTCGGTCGGGCCTTTACCCAATCGAAGAACGGTCGCCACGTCTCAGCTACTTCCAAACTGTCAAGTCCTTCGCACGCCATCGAGATCTCGAGCGTGTTGTCTGCTTGGAAGTGGACGTTTTCTCCCCAGTGCGGATTGAAGAGCCTCTCATGATAGAAGTCGATAAAGCGCCCAATCAGCTGCGTGAAGGCTGTATCGGACTGTGCCTTGATTTTGCCCCCAGCACCGCCGAAATGTTTCGGGAGCTCATGTGTGCGTAGGGTCAACCGCGTCACGGCGCCAAACGTTCCGCCGCCACCGCCCTTCAGAGCCCAGAAAAGATCAGGCTCGGTGCATGCATTCACCACTCGTACGCGGCCGTCGGCAGTGACGATTTCCGCTTCGAGTAAACCTGCTGCGGCACTGCCGAAGCGCTTTGAATACGCGCCGAATCCTCCGCCGAGGAGGAGGCCGGCAACGCCCACTGTCTCGCAGCCGCCGCCTTGAACGTAGCGACCGCCCTTGGTTGTTACCGCATCATAGAGATCTATCCATACCGCGCCCGCGTCAGCACTAACTGCGGGAACCGGCGCGATGCGACCCGCGCAGCCTTGCCCCACGAACGCATCGTGCAGCGTTACCTTGTTCATCGCACGCGTCCAGATGAGCAGGGAGTCGGGAGCATTCGATGTGCCGTAGTAACTGTGCCCCCCGCCCTTGACGACGAGCCGCAGATTGTTTTCCCGGGCGAAGTTGACGCCCGCGACAACGTCGGCGGTGTTTTGCGCCCTGATCGCGTAGGTGCTTGGTGCCGGAGTCCACCCATCCAGCAATCCGGAAGTCTGCGTGCCAGCAGCTTGATCGCCGAGCCAATATGGGTTCTTGACGTATTGGGTCGCTTCACGACAGGCGGCGCCGTTCGGCTCGGTTGCGCACGACTCGAACATCGGCCGTACTTCGATCAGATTGCCTCCCACTTCCTCTTTGAGTTTTGTCCAACTTGCGGCACTTGGCCATGACGGATCAGAGGGCTTGACGCGCCGAATCGTCCGCCGTGCGCTTGCCTTTGCGGCGTTCGTGGGGGCGGATAGGAATGCGAAGCCACTGGACAGAAGTGGTAACGTGGCGGCCGTATGTAGCAGGTGCCTTCTCTTCATCAAACGCTCCGAGAATGATGAACGCCACGCGCCGGCGGGTGTCGGCCGCAATCATGACTGCTTGCGGGCTTTTCCGGCTAGTGTTCCAGCGTCTGGTTATGGCCCGGTCAGCGACCGCTACGACGAGTTCGACCCAGAGGAGGTTTGGGAGCGCGATCAGGTCGCCGGACACTCGTCCTCGAAGCCGCCCGGTTGTTCGGTCGCCGGTGCATCCGGCGGCGGGTAGATCTCGCGGAAGGTGAAGGCCTCGGAGTGTGGCCCCTTGCCGCGCAGCAGCTGCAGCCGCGTAATCGCCTCCTCGACGTTGGGGCGATGCCCACATGGCACCCACCACAGCACGAGGATCGCCTCGCTGATCTTCTCGAACCACTCGCGTCGGCGGCGCAGGATGTCAGCATGGGCGCTGCGGTACACGAACTTGCGCAGCGAGTCGGGGTCTTGCCACACCGACATGTTGATAAGCATATTCTCGTTCTCGAAGGGGCGGATCGCCGTCGCATTACCCTCGGGGGTTTGCAGCCGCCACACGAAGCCGGGTGAGCTCTCGGCGAGCGCGTTGATGCGGTCGAGGTTGGCCGCGAACTCCGCCATGATGGGCGAGTCCATCGGTCCTCTGATGATGCCGATGTTCAGTTGCGCGAGCTCGTAAGCGGACATGACTGCCTCCCGCCAAAGAGCATAGCCGATGCCAACGTCACTCGACACCGCGGCGATTCAAGCTGTGTTCCCCAGGACGCCACGCTGACGAGATCCCAGTCTGGCTAGAATCGCGCTGCAGTAGCAACCTCTCCGCCACGAGCATGGGACCAGTATTAGGGCGCAGGGCTTCCTCCCCCACGATTCCAGAGGGTCGGTCTACTGTCTGGAAAATCAGGGCGAGGCGCCGAACGGCAGATCCTGGGCCGAACGCGGACCGTCAGGTATCGGGCCCAGAGCGGAAATCCGAGTTCCTACAAAGCGGTCATCGAAGCCAATCAAAGCGGACGTCCAGCCGTCGAGAAACTCGAGCCTTTTTCACCCAGGATTAGTGGTGATAGTGGCTGTTCGCGGGGGTCGTCTCGAAAGGCGCTCTCTGTACATGCCATGTGCCTGTGTGGCTGGCGATTCTGCGGTTCTGATAAGTGCCGCTGATAAAGGTCCCATCGAGCGATAGTGTTGCGGGGTAATCACCCAACTGGCCAGTGATTACGAGAGTTCCGGTTGCGTCTATCGTCCCGGTCCAAGACTCATAGTCGTTAATGTGAGAGGAACAGGTTGCCGGGTCTTGTGTTATATCCCAGCAGAAGAAGCCAGTGATAGTTGATCCCTCCTGCGTTTGAACGACGAAGGATTCAGTACCTGTTGTGATGTTGTTTGCGTTCGTCCATGTCCCAGTCCACGTTCCGAGGATCAACAAGATTTTGCCGCTCGTACCGCCTGACCCAACCGCGCTATGCAGAACGACCGGCATCAGCGTTGTGGCCAGGAAAGCAATCACCCCCGGTAGCCGAACCCTATATGCCTTGAACATGCCGGCCCCTAGCGTACGCGCCACTATGTTTACGCGACAAGGCCGTCATACGGATCCGCACGGACATTCGCACGGGCCGGCAGCCTCAACGGCTGCTCGTGGCCGACAGCGGTGGTCGGAAGGACGTTACCTATCGGATCTTTGTCCAATGATCCACAAAGTCACCGCCGATGCTTGCGGTAAAACCCTCCGACCCGTAGCTGACCTCCACCCCTTCGCCAGGCGGCGAAAAGTTGAATCGCCCGTCCTTTGAGGTGACAAGCGCACAGTGGTCGCCTATCGGCGGCGCTTCGTTAGTGACACCGGGCTTGTCGAGATCTTTTCTGATCGTATAAATGATCCATTCGCAGTATTTGTCGGCACTAAACGTGAAGCGGCCGACGGTTGATTCGGACGCGATCGTCCCGTCATCTTTCTTTACGAATATGTTCAGATTGAAATGTCCGGCGGCCTGCGTGTACAGGCCCGCGATTGAGGGAGACCGAAGCACCGCGCCGCTTGCCATCACGCGCTCAGTAAGTTCGTAGGTCCCATCTATGGATGCCGCCGTTGATGATTCGGACTTGGAGTGCACCGCTGACCATGCCAGAGCGCTCAGAAGAATCGGCGCGCAGGCGCCCAAACTTGCAAGGAGGATTGCTTTCATCGGCTGACCCACATCGAGTGTCCGCTTAGGGCGAGTGTACCCTGTTGGGCTGAAAGGCCGGTTCTGGCCGCCTGCTTCTGCAGCGACTTGCGCCAAACGTACTGTGCCGTCGATAGGATTCTTGAGCTCGGTATCGCTCATTCGCGCCGTCGCGTTGGCTGCGAGCTGCGCGGCTCCCTCGTAGTCGCCGAGTGCGTAGCGTACGTCGGCGGCAAGGTCCCGTTGCTGCCGGAAAGTCATCCGGATAGCGTGCCGCCAGAGCTTCCGCAATGGGCTGTGCTTCCTTCGCTCGACCCAGGGGTGGCATCGGATGCAACGTTCAGCTCACTGGTGGCGAGCACACGTTCGGTTGCTCCATCGAGCACGGCCAGACTCACGGTGCTCCCTGAGGCCGCGCTCGCTACCGTGCCGCGGATAAGGAAATGCACATCGAGGTCCCTCGAGAGCGCTGCCGCGTTCGTCAGGCGGTTGGCAGAATCCTGGACGCTCCGCCGGGGAGCAACATGCGCCCAGAGCGGCAAGGCTTCGAGTTTTGCCGTCACCGCTTCTGCGGTTGCCTTGGCGACCTGCTGAGCGTGAGGATCATCCGACGGTGCGGAGAAGGGCAGGACCGCGAACGTCATGCGCCGGTACTCGAGAGAATAAGGGACCACTGCCGCACGGCGCGACGCGAAACGCGTTGCCACCCAGCCAGCCGTGGCGAGGAGCGCGATAGAGACGAGCCCGAGCATGATGAGCGTGATGGCGCTCTTTTTCTTGCGAGCATGCTCACTTGAGCCACCCGAAGCCGGGGTCGCGGGCCTGCGGACGCCTGCAGCCGGCAGTCCGCTGCCCCACCGCTCCACCATCTAGTGGCACCCCATAAGCTGCAAAGCGCGGGAGAGGTTCTTAACGGATCCTCAAGCGGCAGCTTAACCGAAACGCTGCGATTTGGCCGAACACCTGGCGGCAATGTAGGGGCGACCGGTGGGCTCGAGCTTGCATCCCTCGTGGAACGAGAAGCGCCCACTGAGGGGCCGCCGAGATGGCTGCCAGGGGGCGAACCGGTGCGACTCACTAACAGGTCGGCGAGCGCCCGTAGTCCTTGCGTACTTGCTGGACCTTGAGAACCCCGGACAACGCCGCGTTACGTGCCTTGTCCGTGCTGCCGATCGCGGGATCGGCTTCCACCAGACGCGGGTAGACCGCGGCGGCACTTGCTGTATCGCCCTTCTCTTCTGCCGCTACCGCTTCGATCATGAGAGCGTATCCTCGACGCTCCTGCGTGTCGGCAGAGCCATACGCACTGCGCGCCAACTCGATTGCGCTGTTGTGCCTGCAGAGCGCGAGCATTCGGGCCGCATCGAAGTTCGCAGGTCCGATCTTCTTCTCGAGGGCCTGCTGCCGTTCGAGCAGTTTCGGATCGTTGGGCGCGGGACTCCCCTGGGCCTGAGCGGATGTCGCTGCCGCGCCCTGCGGCGTTTTCGGCGTCATTCCCCCGATCGCGGCCCCGGCAGCCGCTGAGGCGGCTGCGCCAGCGACCATGCTGCCGCCGATATTGCCGGTAAAGACGCCAAGTACGGCCCCGGCCACGGCACCACCCACGGCACCGGACTTGGCGCCTTCCGCCGCATATGTGTCCGCACAACTTGCTGTGAGGAACGCGACAGCGCAGATCAGCAACCTCATGACATTCGAATGCAACATAGAATTATCCGCAAGAAGCAGTGCGCGGCACTGGGACCAAAGACAGTTGGAATCGCTAAGTTACATGATGAACCCGGCCGCACACGCTTGCCATCTGAACTTGGGTGTACATCACCGCTATAGTGCCGGGCAGTAACTAGAGCTCCGCCATGAGCGAGCCAATCAATCCGATGGTATGGACGCCCCTCTTCATAACGGCATTACGTGTGCCAGAGTGGTTGTGTGACCAAGCCACTTAAACGAAGAGGAGCGTCCAAGATGAACACTACGACGGTCGGACTGGACATTGCAAAGAGCTATTTTCAAGTGCACGGGGTAGATGAGCACGGTAAGGCGACGCTGCACAAGCAGCTGCGGCGTGCTGAGGTTCTGAGGTTCTTCGCGAACATGCCTGCGTGTCTGATAGGGATCGAGGCGTGTGGGAGTGCCCATCACTGGGCTCGTAAGCTCGGCGAGCTCGGTCACCAGGTGAAGCTGATGCCGGCGCAGTTCGTGAAGGCCTATGTGAAGACGAACAAGAACGATGCACGGGATGCCGAGGCGATCTGTGAAGCGGTGGCGCGGCCGAACATGCGTTTTGCAGCGGTAAAGACGATAGCGCAGCAGGAGCTGCTGATGCTGCATCGTGTACGGCAGCGCTTGGTGATGGACCGTACGGCGAAGGCTAACCAGCTGCGGGGGCTGCTGGCGGAGTTTGGGATTGTCATGCCGCAAGGCCTGCATCGCTTGCGGGATCTCATGCCTGAGATCCTGGCCGATGCCGAGAACGGACTCTCGTGTCGTTTACGAGAGCGCTTCAGTGACCTGTTCAGTCACCTGCGCGAGCTCGATGTCACCGTCATCGAGTGGGAGCGGCAGATTGTGGCCTGGCATCGCGAGAACCCCTTGAGCCGACGGCTGGATAAGATCCCTGGGATCGGCCCTTTGGGCGCGAGCGCTTTGGTGGCCAGCATGGGCGATGTGCGTACCTTCAAGAACGGGCGGCAGCTGGCCGCTTGGTTGGGACTCGTGCCCCGCCAGGACTCCTCAGGCGGTAAAACGCGCCTCCTGGGGATCAGTAAACGAGGCGACCGGTATCTGCGTACGCTCCTCATCCTGGGAGCACGTTCGGTGCTGCGGCAAATGCAACGCCATCCGCCTCGAGCGCAGAGCTGGCTGGGTCGTCTTACCGCGCGCTCCCATCCCCACATCGCAGCGGTGGCTCTGGCGAACAAGAACGCCCGCATCGCCTGGGCGCTGCTCGCCCACGAGCGCGAGTATCAAGCCGATTACCGCGGCCGCGTGGCCCTCGCAGTGGCATAAGCCGCCGGACACTCGGCCAAGTAAACTTCCCGCCACCGATTGCTGAGGCACTCTCGAGCGTGATGGCATGACAGGTCAGACCGGAATCGACTCAACCCGAAAGTTTCCGAGGATTTCATCCAAATCCGTCAATCCGATGGGGTGTCGATTCAGCAGATTCCATCAGGGCCCGCGGTCTTGATACCGCACTCACAGGCCGGATCTACGGCTGCAGTCTCTCCTGTAATCGCCGATCGCAGAAAGACCTTGCGCAAAGAGGGGCGTCCATCTAGGGAAACTTCAATTCCCGCAGCACTGCCTGGAAGCGCGGCTCTTCGCGCAGCGGATCGGTAAGCGGGTAAGTCTTCACAAACTGTAACCAGGGATCCCGACTGCGCATGGCGGCTTCAAGGTAATCCAGTGCGCGGCCGCGATCACCCCATTGTGCGTAGACCCACGCGTATGAGACCGCGCCGCCCTCCCCTTGCGCAGCGCGCAGTTTCGCCAGCGCGTTCGGCATCTTCCCGCTGGCCGATCCGGTCGTAGGTGATCGCGGCACAGATGAGTTCGGAGATGTCCGCAGCACCCTCACACACTTTGAGGGCATCGGGCAAATTGCCGTTCAGATAGTAAGCGACTCCGAGCCAACCGTTGTTCCAGCTGTCACCCGGTGCCAAGGTCTTGGCATCCCTGAAAGCTCGAATCGCCTCGCTGCGCGCCGCGCCGCCGTGAGCGAGTTTCCGAGCCAGAAATGACTATTCAAATTGAGCGGATCCAGCTTCACGGCGCGGCGCGCGAGCGGCAATGCCGGCTTCAATCTTACCCATGCTTACGGCAAAGAAACCGTAGTCGCGCAACACTCTGGCATTGCCGGGTGCGAGTGCCACCGCACGCTCGTATGCCAAAGTGGCGGCTGTGAAGTCGAGAGTCTCCTCGGAAATAACGGCCAACGCCAAGTGTCCATCGGCAAGGTCTGGTGCCAGCGCGATTGCATGGCGTGCGTCCGCTCGAGCCCGTTCGAGGGAGTCGCCCGCCAGTGGCTGCTTGGCGGAGAAAGCCAGCGACCGGCCGGCGTACGCGAGCGCGTAGTCGGGATCGAGGCGAATCGCCTCGCCGTAATCTGCCATAATGGCGTCCGCGTCCTTCTGGCCTTGACTCGCAAGATACAGCTGCGATGCGCGCAGATACGCATCGAACGCCGCCGGATTGCGCGTCCCGCCCACGTCGATCTTCGTCACCGTGTCGGCAAGCAGGCGCACCTTCAGCGCGCTGGCAACGGCACCTGCAATTTCGGATTGCAGTTTCAGCACATCGGTCAGATCGCGGTCGTCGGTATGCGACCAGAGGTGAAATCCGGTCACCGCGTTGATCAGCTGCGCGGTGATGCGCACAGTGTTACCTGAGCGGCGCACGCTCCCTTCCAGCAGTCGTATTAGGAATTATCACACTGGTTTACTTGACTGATCGTCCAAGCGAGGCGCGCTGGCTTTTTCCAGCGCGGAATCTTGCATTCGTTCTACCCTACCTTCTGGTCACTCCCCACGATCATATTGAGTGACACTGCAGCAGCGGCTTCTTTCGGCTTGATTGTTTCGCTGTCGCAGCTAGGAGGCATCATCGGGCCGTACGTCGTCGGCTTTCTCAACGACACGACCCATTCACTCACCCTTGGATTCGGGTTCATCGCAGCCACATACCTGATGGCGGCGACCTTACTACTGGTCGTCAGCGTTCAGCAGGCTACACCGAATATAGTTCGACAACAGGAGGCGCCACAGCCCCGCCTGTGAGCGTCGCGTGCGGCGCCGGCTGTTTGGTCCTCGTGGACCCGGTGACAACATGAGAGTGAGATGGCCGCAGCAGAGGAGTATGCTGACCGAAGGGTCGGTGACCTATGCGCGCAAGCATCCCACTGGCCGTTTGTGCGCTGCACATCAGACGATGCCGATCGAAGTTTTTCCAGGGAGCGCTACATGAACACATTAAGGCGATCAATTGGGGCGGCGATTCTAATGGCACTGGCAGGCGGGACGATGAACACCGCCATCGCCGATGACAGCGTGGCGCTCGCAACCGGCGGCTATGCGACGTCTTTGCGGACCATGGAAATGATGCACATGATCGATGCCAATAAGGATGGAAAGGTCTCCAAGGACGAATGGGTCGCCTACCAGACCCGTCTCTTCATGGCCCTCGACAAGAACGGCGATGGATTCCTGGACGTCGAGGAGTTCTACGGTAATCCCAAGGCGGTCGACTTCGCGACCGGCGGCTACGCACGCGCGCTAGAGACGAAGCAAATGTTTGGGAAGATCGACGCCAACGGAGATGGGAAGGTCTCCCGCGAGGAATTCATGAACTTTCAAATGAAAGTATGGGACATGATGGACACCAATAAGAAGCAGGAGCTTGGTGTCGCTGACTTCATCATGAAGACACACTGAGGCGAAGCGAGGGATCCGAAGCGCACGCAGACACGCTGTTATTCATCTCGATCGCGGATCCTCCGTATCAGCGCGTCCTAGGGCCAGGAGAATGTCATACCTGGCGTAATCCAACCGACCTGCAGCCTCGGTACTGGATCGGTACGCGAGTGCCTGTTAGCGTTTGCCTCCGCGTTTCGGTCGGAGGACTTGCCATGGCTGCCAAGACATTCAAACGGAAATCGAGGCACAAGAGATCCACTGCCCGGAAGCTCAAACGCTCATCAAAAGAGTCCTCTAAGCGGGTGACGCGCAGGGACCGCCCTTCGAGCGTTACGCACTGGACTACGATCGAGGGGGCGGACGATTCCCACTACGATGGGGACGACGAGCTCATGAGCATTGGCGCGCGACTTGGCCAGCACTTAGGACTCACTCGCCTCGGCATCCACCATGAGCGCCTACTGCCGGGTCGGCGCACGTCCTATCCCCATGCCGAGAGTGCCGAAGAGGAGTTCGTGTACGTAATCGCGGGCACGCCGGATGTCTGGCTCGATGGCGAGTTGCATCGGCTGCAGCCCGGCGATGCTGTCGGATTCCCGGCCGGCACCGGTCTCTGCCACAGCTTCCTCAACAACAGCGCACGCGAAGTACGTCTGCTCGTGGTCGGCGAGGCGCGCAAGCCCGAGAACCGTGTCTTCTATCCTCGTAACCCGGAACAGGCCACACGCCAGGATTGGTGGAGCGATGCGCCCCGCCGGGCCATGGGGGACCACGACGGCTTGACCGACCAAGTCCGCGCGCGCCGCGGACGTAAGCCTAGATCTCGTCAGCAATCGTAGGCTGACGGCTTCGTATACTGCATTCCGATTGACTGAGCGATCTTGCTCGGTGTCCTTATTCTGGATCCGGACTGAAGGGCTAAATGGCTCGAGCATCCGGAGCCGGAGGGTGTATGCGCAACAAGCCTCTGCGGCAATTCGTTTTCATCATGATGCTGGGCTGTTCCGCCTGGTCCCTTGCGGACGAAACCGCCACTGGAACGTCCAGCTCTTTTGATGTCGCCGATCGCATCTTCGCGGACTTCTGCCTGGATGCGCATATTCCGGGGCTCGTCTATGGGGTGGTCGCGGATGGCCAGCTGGTGCACGTCGGCACCTTCGGCGTGCAAGACCTGAAGTCTGGACGGCCGGTCACTGCCGACACGCTCTTTCGAATTGCGTCGATGACCAAGGCGTTCACGGCGTTGACCGTGTTGAAGCTGCGGGATGAGGGACGATTGCGGCTGGATGCGCCCGCTGAGGAATATGTGCCCGAGATGCGAGGTTGGAAGTATCCGACAGAGGACTCGCCGCGAATCCGGGTCCGCGATTTGTTGAACCACACCGCCGGATTCGTAACCGACGATCCGTGGGGGGACCGTCAGACACCACTTCCTGAAGCAGAATTTACCCAGTTGCTGCGCGCGGGCGTGCCATTCACCCGCTCGCCCGAGATAGCCTACGAGTACTCGAATCTCGGGTACGCCATTCTCGGGCGCATCATCACGAACGTCTCGAAGCAGCCATACGCTGAGACGATTACCCGGAGCCTGGTGCGGCCGCTCGGCATGGAATCTTCCGGTTTTGTTGCCGATGCCGCACCGCCCGAACGACGCGCGATCGGCTATCGGTGGCAGGATGACGCCTGGCACCTCGAGCCGACGCTCGGTCCGGGAGCGTTCGGCGCCATGGGCGGCCTGCAGACGAGCGCCAACGACTATGCCAAGTGGGTGCAATTCCTTCTTGCCGCATGGCCGCCACGCGACGGCGCGTCCGCGATAGTCGCGCGTGCAACGATTCGCGAGTTGGCACAGGGGTCGAATTTTCCGCGCTTCCGCGACCGCTATGGGCACAACCCGAAAGCCTGCCGCCAGGCGATCACCTACGGCATGGGCATGATCGTGGCGATGGACTGCGATCTTGGTCTCACGCTCAGTCACAGCGGCGGTTACCCAGGCTACGGCTCGCACGTACTGCTGTTACCGAACCGCAGCGTCGGGATCTTTGCTTTTGCAAGTCGCACCTACGCCGGGCCATCTGCACCGGTGTGGGATGCGGCGCTCGCGCTTGACAAGGCGGGCCTGCTCGGCCGGGATCGTGCCGTGCCAGTGGGAGCGGATCTCGCAAGGGCATACCGCACGGTGGGAGAGATCTACAAAGCCGGTGATGTCATGGCCGGCCGCGACTTGCTCGCCATGAACTTCCTGCTCGACCGCGATGCCGATGGCTGGGGTCGGGATCTTTCGAATCTGAAGCGTCAGGTTGGAGATTGCCAGGCGGCCGAGCCGCTGAGCGCTTCGGGCCAATTGGCTGGCGAGTTTACCTGGCGCTGCACGCACGGACGCGTCAGGGGCAGCTTGGAGCTCGCGCCAACTCACCCGCCACGGATACAAGCCCTGGAGCTCAAGCCGATCACACCGTAACGGTCATGCGGCCAATCGCAACCGCGGGCTGCGCCTGCAGACTCTCTATCAGTGGCCGACGAACGCTCCGCTCACCAGCACCACGTAGCCAAAGCCTGTGATCGTTCCATCTACAGGCTGGTTTACTGACCGATACCCTTGTCATACCTGGCAGCGGTGTGGCGAGTACGCGCTTGTTACTTATTCCAGATGCCACCAATCAAGTGGCAGGTAATGGTCGCGAAAGCTCGAACGCGCTGCATTGTTGGCATGCTCGCAACATATTGCAGGTCGCTCTCCGTCTGCTCACAGCCGGCGGACACTTCGCAGCTGGAATCTGACAGTCGTGTTATTTTGAACTGATCCGAGCTGCCGTACCCTCGATGAAGTGTCCTTTGGAAAAGAGACATAGCAACAGGAGGAAGACGGATGCGTAAAGCCTTCTTCTTGTCATCTATCGCCTTGCTGGTGCTATCGACTCCGGCACTCGCTACATGGCGCGAAGCCAGCACGGAGAAATTCATCGTGTATAGCGATGGTTCGGAGAAGGATCTGGTTGAATTTACCGAGCGCGTGGACAAGTTCGACCAAGTGTTGCGTGTGATCACCGGATTCAAGGGCGAACCTTCGCCCGTCAAGGTGCGCATTTACCTCGTCGATAAAGAGCAGACCGTCCGTGAGCTCTACCCCTGGCATATCCCCAACATCGCGGGCTTCTACCATGCGAGCATAAGCGGTGGGATCGGAGTGGCCGAGCGGACGCGCGCCTTCAGGGAGGGTCAGCTCGATGGCGAAACGGTTCTGTGCCACGAGTACGTCCACCACTTCATGGCTCAGTACTTTCCGTATGTCTATCCACACTGGTACCAGGAAGGGGTGGCGGAACTCTTCGCCAATACGGAATTTCTAAAAAACGGTCACATCCGGGTGGGTGCCTCCGCCAAGTACCGGATGTGGGATCTGTTCAATTCCGCGTGGATCGGCACCGGCCGATTGATGCAGGACACAGGAGGGAGTTCCGGCGCCGGACCCAAGCTGGAGGCGTTTTATGCGCAGAGCTGGCTACTCGCACACTGGTTCTTCGAAAGTCCGGAGCGCGCAGCGCTGCTTCAGCAGTACCTGCAGATGCGCAGCCAGGGAGTGGATCACGCCGCGGCACTGCAGAAGGCATTCGGCTTATCCGATAGCCAACTCGACCAGCAATTCCGCGCATACTTCGACAAACGCAAGATCGGCGTAATTGAGTTCACCTCGCTCAAGCTCCTCCCGCCGCCGGTATCGGTCCGAGTGCTTCCGCCTTCCGCCGATGCGCTGCTGCTTGCGGATCTGCGTATGGACGTTGGCGTGCCCGATAAGGAGACGAGCGAGCTCCTGGCGACGCTACGCTCCAGTGCGGCACGTTTTCGCGACGAAGATGCGCGACTCGCTCTCGCGCGAGCTGAGATGCGTTACGGCGATCGCGATCGAGCCCTCTCATCGCTCAATGAGCTGCTGGAAAAGGACCCCACGAATCGGCGAGCTCTGCTTGAGCTAGCCTTATTGCGGCTATCGGGTAAAGAAGAGGACCCGGATGCGCGGCTGGCTGCGGATCGCAACGCGCGCTCACTGGCCGTCCGAGCCAACCGCCTCGCGCATGATGATCCGCAGGCGTTGTTTCTCTTCTACAAGAGCTTCGCTCATGAGGAGGGCGGTCCAAGCAAAAACGCGCTCGATGGGCTCGCCGCGGCATACGTGAATCTTCCCCAGTACTCTCCGGTCGCGATGAGCTACGTGAAGGAGCTGCTGCGTACGCATGACACGGCGCATGCGGTCCAGATACTCCGGGGCATTGCGTATGCGCCCCATGGTGGCCAGAGCGCGCAGTGGGCTCAGGCGCAGCTCAAAGAGATCGAGGACACACAGCCGCACACGGCGACAGCGGCGAACGACAAGCCCTGAGCGAGGCAGCGCTCACTCCCGATTGGAGCTTAGGGGTCCAATGACGCCGCGTAGGCGGCGAGCGAGATCATGTCGTCCATAGACAGACTCTCGACGATCGGCTTCATCTCTTCTGGCCTCGTTGAACGCTACCCAGGGGAACGTAGGCGATCCAGCGCGAGCGTCCGTCGCGCCTCTCGAACTGCTCAAGGTTCTCGGGAACCTCGATGATGCGGCGTCCGAGTGGCTCCGTCCCGGCGGTTGAGGACACCGCGAGATGCCAATCAACAACCTGGGTCTTTGGTGCGTTCGCGACTCGAGGACTTTGATCGCCGATCTGAGCGTCAGGCGGAGAAGTATGCGGCGGCTATCTTTTCCGGGAGTAGGGATCACTTGCAGGCTCACTAGCCGAAACAATGATGCAAGGCGTCATCTCCGACGCATTCGGCGACCAGAGAAAGGATCGCGCTTTCATGACCGAGTGGTGCAAGCGGTGGAATAAGAAGGTGATCGACGCACTACCCCGTGAAAGACTGCTGGTGTCCTCACCGAACGAGGCTGGGAACCACTTTGCTCCTTCCTTCGCGTCCCGTTGCTCGCTGAGCCTTTCCCACGGATAAATCGGCGTGACGAGCTCAGCGCGCGATTGGAGGGCGGCATTCCTCCAGATCCCGAAACAGCGGAGAGATCCGCGAGGGACTGCATTGAAAAACTGAAGGCCAGGGCTTTCATAAGCTAGTTAACGCACTTTGAAGGACGTGGCAAGAACAGGCTCGTATGTGGCGTCGAAGATCTGTGGTTTGCAGGGATACAACTCGCCTTTCACGCCTCGGATGATCCAGTCACCAGGCTCGGCGGTCATCGTGCCCTCAGGGGCTTTGATCTTCAGCAGCGCATGGTCCCGGTCGCTCGGATGCACCGCGACAGTCCCGTTACTGAGGGCCTCTTCCAGCCATTGGGGGAGCACGTCGCATTTGAAGAGCGAACTGTTCCAGGTTTTCCCGTTGTACACAGCCGTTGCGAATTGCACGGCCTCTATGACGACTGGCTTCTTGCGGTATCTACCCATGCTCCCTCCGTCGGCATCGATGAGTCATGTGCGCAGGAACGTGCTCAATCAGCCGTCGCATCCGATAAAGCGGCCGTTGACTCGCTATCCAGGTGATCATGTGAGTTGCGGAAGGTTGTGGCAAAACCGCCTCGGGATGCGCAGAGTGTCGGATGCAAGGAAGAAAACGATAGAACCTTCACGAGAGTGTCCCTGGATCCGAGACCCTAAGCCCTTGAGTCCATCTGTCTGGTCGCCGGAAATCCTCTCACGGCTTCCGTGGCAACAGCTTAGCCCAAATGGGTGGATTTAGCTGAAGCAGGCCATGGATAGACGTGATATCCCGTCCGACGAGCCTTCGCAGGCCACGGTTGCGCGAACGTGACTGCGCACAGCCTAGTGCAACCGCTACCAGGAATGGTGGCGAACCGCGTTGTCGCTCAGTCCGGGAATTTCAACTCCCGCTCGATCGCCTGGAAGCGTGACTCGCCGCGTAACGGGTCCATGAGTGGGTCAGTTTTCAGATGACGGAACCCTGGATCGCGGAGACGCAGCGCTATGTCCAGCCACTCGAGCGTCAGGCGCCGATCGGCACGCTGCGCCTGGATTTGCGCATACTGATACGCAAATGCATCTCCCGAGAACCCGACAAGTTTCTGTACCTGCGCTTCGGATTCGGCTCGCTCTTGTCGAACCAGGTCTTGATGCCCGCGGCTCGCAATGAGTCGCAGATGCGTTCTGCCGCCTCGGCGTCCTCCGAAGCGTAGCTAAAGGAAGACAGCCCCGCTCGGCGCTTCCTGGCGGTTCGCTGACCCCGCCCCCATACGGCCCTCTTGTGTCGTTATACGAGCGAGAATGCCCTGAGGAGCCACTCTCAGGCAACGGGGCAGCGCAAACATTCGCTTTTCCCCCCGGCCGGTCGCCCACGAGAGCGCGTGAGATGGTTCAGTACGCGCTCGTTCGCTTCTCTCGCCTGTCCGAACGTCTGAGTCGTGCTGTGCGCCGGCAGGATTTCACCACTTGCTAAGAACTCCCTAAGGATCTGAGCTCGGTCGGTAACTAACTTAGCTCCTGAGGTTTCAAGACTGATGACGAACCTACCGTCCAGAGCTGGAGCAAAGGTTCTTAACTACCTGACCTAAGGAGATTGTCATGAATTCAAAGGTAAAGACCGATGACCGACCTTTCCTTGCCTGCTCATTCGCAATCCTGGTGGCGTGCGTGTTGTCCGTTTCCAACGCGGTTGCTGATGACCAGGTCCGCAGCGAAACCATCAGGTTTGCGGATCTGAAAGTGAACACGGCGGCAGGCGCGGAAGCACTCTACCACCGCATTTACGGAGCCGCTCAACGCGTCTGCGGCTACGAAGCTACATCTGTATGGAGCCAAACCGTCTGGCAGAACTGCGTTCGGCCCACGGTCGACGCCACCGTAGCCAAGGCGAATAACCCGCTGCTCACCGCTTTGCACACAGGTCGCAAACCTGCGCCGGCGACGGCAATGATCAACAGGTGAGGGCGGGGTTCATCGACGCACCCACTCGGGTGATCAACCGAGTGGGTGCGCACGGACGCCGCTTTGTGTGAAGACCTGCGCGATCGCCGATGGGCTGACGACCGATCACTACTGCCGTTCAATCCGTATTTCAACGGGACCGGTGTCAGCCGTACTTGACATCGGTGCTCTGTCCGACCTCGATAATATATCCGTCGGGATCGCGGATGTAGCAGCGCGTCTCACCGTACTTGGGGATCGGCTTTGTAATGAACTCCGCTCCCCGGCTTTTCCACAATTCATAACATGCTTGAATATCCGCAACGCGGAAATTCATAAAGCTGTTGATGTGATTCGGGTCGGGGACGCTGAGCGTTACCGTCGGCTTATCCGGAGTTGGCCCGCCTCCAAGATTCAGAATCATCCAGATATTCGCAAGCTGAAGGTACCCAGGCGCGTTGCCGTCACCCAGACTCAGAATGCGAGCGCCGAAGACCTTTTCGTAATAGCGGGCCGATCGCTCGATGTCGGCGACAGTGAGAAAGTGCGCGATGCTGATTCCCTCCCGCGGGGGCATCTCATAGCTCTTCTGCTCGATTTGCACGCTGCTCATTGGTGACTCCTTGGCGTGATGACGTCCCTCGCAGAAACTCACGAGGCTCGGCTGCGACGCAATTCTGTCGCATTACGCGAAGTCCCTGCCATCACAAGTGTTACGACGCATCCGGAAGCTTAGGCGTCAAGGAGGCAGCGATCGGAACTCAGGTATCGATCGAGACCCTGGGGCCTAAAGGAACCAACACAGCAACCCTGCTGTCATCAGCTCCAACGGGCGCGGCCTCATGTCGTAGGAAGCACTGCAGAACGAGCAGCGAAGGTCCTTTGAGAAGGCGGGCGTAGAGGATTTGTCGGTGCGGATTTTGGAGGACGCGTCACGAGACGCTCTGGGAGGCGTCCCATGAAGGCGATAGTGGTGACGGACCAGGCTGCGGGAACGGCCGGGATGAAGCTGGTGGAGCGGCCCGAGCCGCAGCCATCGATAAACGACGTGGTCGTTCAGGTTTATGCGTCGGGCTTCGTCAACACCGAGCTGGATTGGCCTTCGACCTGGACCGATCGCCTCGACCGCGACCGAACACCGTCGATCCTCGGGCACGAGCTAGCCGGAGTGGTTAGCGCCCTCGGTTATGGCACGACGGGACTGTCGGTCGGACAGCGGGTGTTTGGCCTCACGGACTGGTATCGAGACGGCACCCTCGCAGAGTACGCGGCCGTCGAGGCACGCAACCTCGCGCCGCTGCCGGACGACGTCGACTTCACGGTGGGCGCGAGCCTTCCGATCTCGGGACTGACCGCGTGGCAGGGACTGGTCGTGCACGGCCGTGTTTTGGCTGGACAGAGGGTCATCGCGCATGGTGCAGCCGGCGCGGTCGGGTCGATGGTGACGCAGCTCGCATGTGAGCTCGGCGCCTACGTAATCGGCACCGGACGTGCCGCCGACCGTCAATCGGCGCTCGACTTCGGAGCGCAGGAGTTCGTCGACCTCGAGACTGACGCCCTCGAAAACGTCCGCGGAGTCGATCTGGTGTTCGATGTCATCGGCGGCGACATCGGGAAGCGGTCCGCAGGTCTGATTCGAGCCGGAGGTACACTGGTGTCCGTCGTTGGGCCGCCCGAGGCGCGGCCCGCCGACGGCTTGGCGGTCGATTTCGTTGTCGAGTCCGATCGTGCCCAACTGAGTGAGATCGTCCAGCGGGTGCGGGACGGACGATTGCGGACGAACATCGGCAACGTCTCGACCCTCGACGACGCCGTCGCCGCTTTCAACCGGACCGAGCGACGCAAGGGGAAGACGGTCATCCGCGCCCGGCCGTGAGCGACACGCGTCCATCGATGCACGCGGCCGGCCGGCGCTGTCCAGATCGGCCGGCCGCGTCCTATTCGTCACGATTCGATGTGTTTCTTTGCCCGCTACGAATCGCGTGATTTGGTTTCGTCGGAGTTAAAGGGGGGAACAGCAAACATTGGCGCCGGGGTCCATTTGGACCAAGTGTTTCCTGGCTTACACGTTCGTGCAAATGTCACTGCTGATTCCCAGCGCCGCAAAGCGGACATCCACCAGCGGCAGGTATGGGGTCGACGTCGGCAAAGGAGAGGTCGCCGCGCGCCAATATGAATTCGAATGGCTGACCGTTCTTGCCCAGGCTCCACC
>Ga0310811_10003042_pt1 | contig 21091 bp, 19 predicted proteins | sample YCmetagenome_FD_207642 | JGI IMG/M metagenome (GOLD analysis project Ga0310811, IMG submission 207642) | Soil microbial communities from experimental microcosm in Duke University, North Carolina, United States - YC | ecosystem: Engineered > Artificial ecosystem > Soil microcosm > Unclassified ...
CTTGCAGGCTGCAGACGTCAGGGCCATCGTTGTTGAGACGCTGGCCGAGCAGCAACGGCTCCATCACGACGATATCGACGCCGTCGTTTTGAAGACCATTGCTTCCACTTTAACCTCGTTCGGGATCGAGGAAGAGGATCGCCGCGAGCTGCGCGCGGATTTTCAGCATCTGCGACGTTGGCGCAGAAGCGTGGAGCAGGCGCAGAGCTATACCTTCAAGGCAGTAATCACCGTAATCGTCACCGGTTTTGTCGGAGCGGTCTGGCTTGGTGTCAAGACGACGCTTGGAAAATGATTCTCAGGTTGACCAATGTACTGGATTCGCGAGGTCGACGGGCATGACGATGAGATTGTGGATACGCTCACGGAACTCCATGCCCTCACGTTCTTCGACAGCGCCCCCGTTCCGAAGTTCGATCACGGCCATTGGTGGCTCGTTCGTTATGCGGCAGATCCGGTTGCGTTTGCGGGTGTCATCCCCTCGACCCACGCATGCAACGCCGGTTATTTTTGTCGTGTCGGCGTGCTGAGAAGACATTGCGGGCGCGGACTCCAATTACGACTGATGCGCGCGCTGGAGGCGCGGTCACGCCTTAACGGATGGCGCTCAATCGTTTCGGACGCGACAGACAATTTGCCTTCCGCCAACAATTTCATCCGTGCCGGCTATCGGTTGTTTCAGCCGTCAATTCCGTGGGCGTGGCCAAACACGCTATACTGGCGAAAACCGATCGGATAGCGTCGCGTTCGTTTTACGCGTTTTAGCCGCGTTTTTTGCCCGGTGGCCTCACGGCCGCCGGGCTTTTTTCGTTTTGGGCCGGTCCGACCGCCTCGCTCATCGGCTGAGTGGGTTCGCCATATCGATTGGGTCCTTCCGTCCCACGGAGGCAGCCGATTTTCGACAAATCCCCCGCCCGGTCGGCTCCGCATGGGTGCTTTGCTTAGAGGCTTGTTTTCACCTCAACCCTAGCCGAGGTAATGCCGATTATGCTTTGATGCGATCGGGCTGATGCCTGAAAAACAAACCGTTCAAAGCGGGACCGGCGGGGTTCGCTGGCGTCAATCAAGGGGAGGGCGTGCTTTGGCAAGCTGCGGCCGTACGATGCTGGCCAAGATCTGGGATCAGCACGTGATCGCGCGACTAAGCGATGACACTGATCTTCTCCATGTCGACCGTCATTTGCTGCACGATCTCGGCGGATCAAGTGGGCTTCTCGACCTAAAAAGCCGCGGTCTCTCGGTTCACAATCCGGAACTGACGTTTGCAACGCCCGACCACGCGATTTCGACGGCGCGCGGGCGTGCCGGCACGATCAAGATTGGGCAGGAATTGCTGGCGGCTTTGCGGGTCGAAACCTCCGCTACCGGCATCCGGATGTTCGACATCGACGAGCCCGGCCAGGGCATCGTCCATGTCATCGGGCCCGAACTGGGATTGAGCCTGCCGGGCTGCCTCATTGTCTGTGGCGACAGCCATACCTGCACCCATGGCGGCTTGGGCGCGTTGGCCTTCGGCATCGGCTCCAGTGAGTTGACGCATGTGCTGGCGACGCAGGCGTTGATTCAGCGCCGGCCAAAAACCATGCGGGTGAAGTTCGAGGGCAAACTGTCACTCGGCGTCACCGCCAAAGACCTGATTCTCGCATTGATAGGCCATGTTGGGGCTGCGGGCGGTACTGGTTATGCCGTCGAATATGCCGGGAGCGCCATCCGCGAGATGCCGGTCGAGGGACGGCTCACCATCTGCAATCTTTCAATCGAACTTGGCGCCAAAATGGGCATGGTGGCGCCGGACGAGAAAACCTATGAGTATCTGCGGGGGCGTTCCTATGCACCGCACGGCGCGATGTGGGAGCGGGCGGTCGAGGCGTGGCGCGAACTTCCAAGCGATGCCGACGCCGGCTTCGACCGGGAAGTGCTGATCGATGTCACGAAGATCATCCCGCAAGTGACGTGGGGCATCAGCCCCGAACATGTCATCGGAGTCGACGGCCGTATTCCGGATCCGCAAGCGATTGGCGATCCCGCCCGCCGCGCGGCGGTTGAGACCGCGCTCGACTATATGGGTCTCAAGCCCGGTGCGCCGATCGCCGGCACCCCGGTCGACTGGGTCTTCATCGGCTCCTGCACCAATAGCCGCCTGAGCGATCTGCGCGCCGCAGCCGAAGTCGCGCGTGGCCGAAAGGTGGCGCCGGGTGTGCGGGCCTGGATCGTACCGGGCTCGGAAACGGTCAAGCGCGACGCCGTTGCCGAGGGGCTCGACAGGATTTTCATCGACGCCGGCTTCGAGTGGCGGGAGCCTGGATGCTCGATGTGCCTTGCCGCCAATGGTGAGACGGTAGCTCCGGGGCAGCGCTCGGTCTCCACGTCCAACCGTAATTTTGTCGGCCGGCAGGGGCCGCGTGCTCGAACCCATCTTGCGAGCCCGGCGAGTGCGGCGGCCGCCGCGATTGCCGGTGCCATCGCCGACGTACGAATGCTGGAGCGCTGACATGCCGAAGCCTTTTGGCAAGTTGACGGCAATTGCCGCGCCGATCATGCGCAGCAACATCGATACCGATGTCATCATCCGCATCGAGCGGCTGGTCGGAAATTCCATTCGCGGCACGCTTGGAAAATGGGCGTTCGGCGCGCTGCGTTATCTGCCCGACGGTTCAGAGAATCCCGAATTCATCCTGAACCGCGAGCCCTACCGGCAGGCGGAAATCCTGGTTACCGGACCGAATTTCGGTTGCGGGTCTTCGCGCGAAGGGGCGGTATGGTCGCTGCAGGAGATGGGTATTCGCGCTGTAATAGGTTCGGGCTTCGGCGATATCTTCTTCGCCAACTGCTTCCAGAACGGAATTCTGCCGATCGTCGTCGACAAGGCGGTTGTCGATGGGCTCGCCGCGGAGATCGAGATCACGCAAGGCGCGGGGCGCATCGCCATCGATCTCGAGGAACAAACGATCATTTCTCCGGCCGGAAAGACGCACCGGTTCGAGATTGATCCGCGGCGGCGCGAAGGCTTGTTGCAGGGGCTCGACGAGGTTGCGTTGACGCTGCAGCGGGATAACGAGATCCGGGCCTTTCAGGCCGCTGACCGCGCAACGCGGCCATGGATCCATTTTGCAGGGAAATCGGCATGAACACCCGTTCGAACATGGTAAAAATCGCCGTCGTCGGCGGCGAGGGCATCGGCCCTGAGGTGACCGCGCAGTCGCAACGAATTCTTAATTGGTTCGCCGCCAAGCGCGGCGTGCCGATGACGCTGCGGGAAGCCCAATACGGCATAGTTCCATATCTTGCGACGGGTAAGGTGATGCCCGACGATACCGTCGAGGCAATGGACGAAGCCGATGCCATTGTTTGGGGCGCGACTGGTGGTCCCGAAACAAAGGAGGTGCCCGCGGCGGCGCGCAAGGCAGGTAGCTTGCTTGGATTGCGGAGCAAGTACGATCTCTATGCCAACTTACGTCCGATCGTCGCCAATCCGGCGCTGTCCGACTCCGCACCATTGAAGGCACATGTGCTGAAAGGTGTCGATTTCATCATCATCCGGGAACTAACCGGTGGTATCTATTTCGGCGAGCCGCGCGGCATTGAAACCCTGCCCGACGGACAGCGCCGCGGTTTCAACACCGAGCAATACACGACCAACCAGATCCGCCGGGTGGCGCGCTCGGCATTCGAACTGGCGCGTACGCGCCGGGGTAGGGTGTGCTCCGTCGACAAGGCCAATGTGCTTGAGACCAGTGTCGTGTGGCGCGAAGAAGTCATTGCGTTGCATAAGGAAGAGTTCTTCGACGTCGAACTCACCCATCTCTATGTCGACAATGCCGCCATGCAGATTGTTCGCGAGCCTGCGCAATTCGACGTGATGGTGACAGGCAATATCTTCGGCGACATCCTTTCCGATTGCGCGGCAATGGCGTCGGGTTCGCTCGGCATGCTGCCATCAGCCTCTTTGGGACCCGTGGACAAATTCGGTCGTCGGAAGGCGCTGTACGAACCGGTTCACGGGAGTGCGCCCGATATCGCGGGCAAAAATATCGCCAATCCGCTTGGCTCGATCCTGAGCGTCGCGATGATGTTGCGCATGACGCTGAACCGGCCCGAGGATGCGGATCTGCTTGAGAAGGCCGTGGATGCCGCCCTCGCTGCGGGGGCCCGAACGGCCGATATTGCCGAGCCGGGCGCGAGGAAACTATCGACGGTGGAGATGGGCGACGCGGTGCTGAGCGCCCTGGAAAAGGTCGTTGGCAAAGAGAGGGAGCACGCGTAATGGCATACGTATCGAGGCGTTCAGCATTGACTATTATCGCGGGCGGCGGTGCGGCCTTGGCGGCCGGTACGGCAAGGGCCGAAGAAAAGGCAGGCCGGGTCATTTATCCGGTCGCGGTGCCCGTCTATCAAACGCAATTTATTGCCGACCGGATCGGGTATTTCAAGGAGGCGGGTCTGGACTGCAAACTGATTCAGGGTGGGAGTGGCGTCAAGACGCGCGAAATCATCGCTTCGTCGCAAGGCGATATCGGCATCGGTGACATCACCCATCCGATGCAACTCAGCAATCACGGCCGCGCCGGGCGCGTGCTGATGCCAGTCGATACCCGCTCCAGTTCGGTGATGTTCATCATCCGAAAGGACCTGTTCGACCAGGGCATCAACACGCTCGAAGCGCTGACGGCATGGAAGCGACCGGACGGCCGCAAGCCGATCGTCTCGGTTTCGTCATTGGGCGGCACCAACCATGTCTGGGCCTCCTATTACATGGAGACAATGGGGCTTGATCAGAAAGTGACATGGATCGGGACCGGTAACGTCGACACCATGCTGGGTTCACTGAAGACCAAGCAGGTGGATGTGCTCGTGAGTTCGTTGTCGCTGTTGAACGACTCCAAAGACCAGGGCTGGGGTACCCTTTTGTTTGACGGAACGGACGAAACGATCTGGAACAAGTATATTGGCGGCAAGGTACCAGTGACGTCGCATTTCACCCTGCAATCGACCATCGACAAGGACCCGGCCAAGATGCAGGCCTTTGTCACTGCGATTTGGCGGGCGACGCAATGGGTGAAGACGCACACGCCCGATCAAATCTACGACGCGATCGAACCCTATGTCGGGAGTACCTCGCGCGGAGCCAATATCCTCGAAATCACGGCGCTGCAAAAGGTCGCGGACTACGATGCCACAATCGATGCGGCAGGCTTCGCGCGTGGTGAGAAAGTCTGGTTCCGGGAAATGACCGGCATCAAACCGCTCACGATTGCCGATGTCGTCAGTCCGACTTTCGTCGAATCGGCGCGAAAGGCGTATCCCGCTTGAACGCACCGACGCTATCGCCGGCGACTGTTACCCGGACGAGCGATGCCGAGCGTATCGACGTCAGGGGTCTAAGCAAATCGTTTCAACTAGCGGGCACGGCTATTGAAGCGGTGCGCGATGTGTCCTTTAGCGTCCGACGCGGCGAATTCGTCGCATTGCTGGGGCCATCGGGCTCCGGCAAGAGCACGATCCTCAATATGATCGCAACGCTGCTGAAGCCGAGCAGCGGTCAGATTTTGATCGACGGAAAGCCGGTCATCGCCGGCAAGGCGACCCCGGATGTCGGCTATGTGTTCCAGCGCGACACGCTTTTTCCCTGGCGTACCGTCGCGGATAATATCGGCTATGGATTGCAACTGGCGGGCGTTCTCGACGCCGAGCGAAGGGAGCGCGTCGCCGCCTGCGTTGCGCAAGCGGGCTTGCGGGGCTTCGAGCAGGCTTATCCTTCGGCACTTTCCGGCGGCATGCGCCAGCGCGCAGCCCTGATGCGCACCCTGGTGGTGGAACCGCAGGTCCTGCTGATGGATGAGCCGTTCGGCGCGCTCGATACCCACACCAAGATTGATATGCACGAGGTCCTGTTGCGGATATGGGACCGTGAACAACAGACCGTTCTGTTTGTGACGCACGATCTCGGCGAGGCTCTAACGCTGGCTGATCGCATCATCCTGTTCTCGGCGCGTCCCGGCCAGGTTAAGGATATGTTTGAGGTGGACATTGCACGGCCGCGCGATGCGGTGAAGGTGCGAGAGACCCCGCGCTATGCGGAATTGTTCCAGCATATCTGGCACTCGCTTGGCGAAGAATTTGTCAAGGGGCGCAGTCCATGAGAAAACCGCGACACCGGACAAGCACACTGGCATGGCAGATAATGATCTGCGTCGGTGTGCTTTCGATCTGGCAATGGGGATACGACCTGCATGCCCGATTCCCGTCGCTGGTACCGGACTTGCTCGATCCTTATTTTGTGTCGAAGCCGTCGGATATCTTCGATCACTTCCTGATCCTGAGCTGCCTCAAATCCAAGTTGGGCGTTTTCAATGGCTGGTTTAACGGCGATTTTGCCAAGTGCATGGCGCGGAATGAGAACAATCTCTGGATTGCGACCGCGATCACGTTGAAGAATACCTTTTTCGGATTTGTTATTGGTGTTTCGTCCGGTTTCGCGGCGGGTTTGCTGTTGGGCCGATCCGACCGGCTTAGCGATGTCTTCCAGCCGTTTATTACCGCGGTGAACTCAATTCCTCGTATTGCGCTGGCGCCAATCATCGTGCTGGCCTTTGGAATCGGCGACACGTCTAAAATCGTGACATCGTGGATCGTTGTCGTGTTCCTGGTGTTTTTCAACACTTTCGAGGGGGCACGCTCGATCGACGAAGGCTTCATCAACGCCGCGCGGCTGCTGGGAGCGAGCGAATGGCAAATTACCCGCACCGTGGTGATCCCCTCAACCATGGCTTGGGTGTTTGCCTCGTTGTCACCGGCGATATCCTTCGCCCTGATCGGCGTCATTGTCGGTGAATTCATCGGTGCGGAACGCGGCATCGGCCGGCTGATTATCGAGTCTGAGGCGCGCGCCGAAGCCTCGGGCATGATGGTTGCCGTCATCGTGCTGATGCTGGTCGGCGTGGCGCTATCGGCGGTAATATGGCGGTTGCAGGCCTATCTATTGCGCTGGCAGCAGCACAATATGGCCGAGTAGCCATGTTCGGTGCGTGCCTTGATCATTGGTGATCAGGGGGTAGACTGGCGAAGCTCGGCTGCAGCAAGGTCGCAAGGGACGGATCGGGCAAGGAAGCTCCAATGGCAGGAGACGACCGCAGGTCAGATGCAAGTTCGCCCGCTGGGCCGGGTACGGACAGCTATGCCGCCATGGTTGCGCGCGCGAAAGCGCTGATACCAAGATTGCGCGAACGTGCCTCAAAGACCGAAGAGCTGCGGCGTCTTCCGCCTGAAACCGAGCGTGATTTGCACGATGCCGGCCTGTTCCGGATCGTGCAACCCAAACGGGTCGGCGGCTCTGAACTCGATTACGTCGCGCTGGTCGATTGCGCCGACGCACTGGGGCAGGCCGATGCTTCCGTGGCATGGAATTTTGCCAATCTCTCCAGCCATCACTGGATGCTTGGCATGTTTGACCGGCATGCGCAGGACTCTGTCTGGGACAAAGACGCCAACGCGCTGATCGCCTCGTCTTTCATCTTTCCGGCCGGCCGTGCCAGGAAGGTTGATGGCGGTTACGTGCTGAACGGCCATTGGCCGTTTTCATCGGGCGTCGAGTCCTGCGATTGGAATATGCTCGCCAGCGTGGTCTCGTCCGAGGATGAGGCCGATGGCATTGAATATCGGATCTTTCTGCTCAACAAGAGCGACTACAAGATCAACGATACCTGGAATGCGACCGGCCTGTGCGGAACTGGATCGAATGACGTCAGGGTCGTGGACGCGTTTGTTGCGGAACGGATGACGATCGCCGTTAGCGACCTTACCGGTGGACCGACACCCGGAAGCGCAGTCAATCCAAATGCACTCTATGCGCTACCGGTGTTCTCACTATTTCCCTACGTGCTGTCAGGTGTCGGTCTGGGCAACGCGCAGGCCTGTTTGGATGATTATGTCGAATTCGCGCGTCACCGGGCCTCAACCTATAACCGCGCCAAGGTCAGTGATATGCAGACGACCCAGATCAAGATCGCGGAGGCATCGGCCAAGATCGACGCGGCGCGCCTGGTCATGCGCACGAACTGCATCGATGCGATGGCAGATGCCCGGCGCGGCCATGTCCCCGATATTGCGGCCAAGACGAGGCTGCGACGCGATGGAGCCTTTTCGGTGAATCTCTGCACCGATGCTGTTTCGCTGCTATTTGCGGCGAGTGGCGCACGAAGCCTGTTTACGTCGGGTGCGTTGCAGCGTCAGTTTCGCGATGCGCACGCGGTCAATTCACATCTCGCATTCAACTTCGATGCCGCGGGAACGAACTATGGACGCGTGGCGCTTGGCCTGCCGTCCGAAAACCTGACGCTCTGAGGCTCGGCGGATGTCTGACGCACCCAAACATCCGGCCGATCCGGCCAACGAATTTGCCAGCGACAATTCGGCGATCGATCCCCGGGACTTTCGCAATGCGCTGGGCACGTTCGCCACGGGCGTCACCATTGTTACCGCAATGGCGGTCGACGGAAAGCCATATGGCGTGACCTGCAATTCGTTTGCCTCAGTCTCGTTAAATCCGCCGCTGGTGTTGTGGAGCCTCGGCATGTTTTCGCAGGGCCTAACCATCTTCCAGAATGCCAGCCATTTCACGGTCAACATTCTCGGCGCATCCCAGGAGGCGCTGGCGACACAATTTGCCAAATCTTCCGGTGACAAATTTGCCGGCGTGAGCTGGACGCCGGGACTCGGCAACGCACCTGTGCTCGCCGACAGCGTCGCCAATTTCCAATGCCGCGCTGCCAATCGGTATTACGGTGGTGACCACATCATTTTCCTCGGAGCCGTCGAGGCCTATACTTATAGCCGGCAGGAGCCGCTGTTGTTTGCACGCGGCGGCTTCGGCCGGTTTCTTGCTGGCGACGGCAAAGAATCCTGATGGGCAGGAAAGAGCAACCCATGCGTGCTGGCGGCAAGCAAAAGCGGCTTTCGCCTGGCGATCGCCGGCGGGAGTTCGTGGCGAAAGCGACCGAGTTTTTTTCAGAAGAAGGATTTGGTGGCGGCACGCGTGCGCTGGCGCGACGGCTGGGCGTAACCCAGCCGTTGCTCTATCGCTACTTTCCGAGCAAGGACGATCTGATCAAGGAAGTCTACCGTACGGTCTATCTTGATCCCCTCGAAACCGGCTGGGAGAAGCTGCTGACCGATCGCACAAGGCCGCTGCGCGACCGCCTGCGGGAATTTTATCGCGCCTATACCGACGCGATTTTCACCCGGAAATGGCTGCGTATCTACCTCTATTCGGGCTTGAAAGGGCTCGATATCAACCGTTGGTATGTCGGAATGGTCAGAGACAAGATCCTGACCCGGATCATCCGGGAGTGCCGCCATGAGGTCGGGCTCGCGGTGCAAAGCAAGCCAACCGCCGCAGAACTCGAGTTAGCTTGGGTGTTTCATGGCGGAATCTTCTATTACGGGGTTCGCAAATACATCTACGAGTCTCCCGTGCTCGAAGACAAGGAGCGGATCATCAGCGATGCGCTGGACGTCTTTCTGGCCGGTTTTGCGCGGGTTGCCGAAACCTCGACAGAAGTCCGGCGCGCGCCGATGAAAGTCGCAGGATAGATCAGAAGCCCACTATATCCTGGCCATCTCAGAGCGATACCAGTCACCAATCTCGCTTGCAGTCATGAGCGCCACGCCGTCATGGCTGATGACATGGTCGAGCAGCGCCTCCAGATATTTGATGCGGTGCGGCACGCCGGTAATGTAGGGGTGAATCGAGATCGCCATGATTCGTGCGTTCGAAGCGCCTTCGAGATAGAGTCGGTCGAACTGATCCGTGCAACGCTTCAGGAATTGTTCGGATGGCAGATGTTGCAGCGCATGGATGACGATATCGTTGGTTTCGACCGAGTAGGGGATCGTCGTTATGGTGCCGTACGGCGTGACGATGTCCTGCGGCAGATCGTCGATCACCCAGTCCGCCAGATATTCGATGCCACTAAGGCGCAGGAGATCGAGCGTTTCCTCGGTCTCGGTGAGGCCGGGGCTCTCCCATGATCGCGGTGCCTTTCCAGTAAACTTCGCGATCGTCTCGACCGCGCGCCTGATCGCATCGGCCTGATTGTCGAGCTTGTGCATCGGGCCCTGCAAGAAACCATGGCCCATGAACTCAAAGCCGGCCTCAAGTGCAGCAGATGCGACCCGCGGATAGCTGTTGCAGACATTGGCATTCAGTGCCAGCGTCACCGGTATCCTGCGGTCGGTCAGCGCCTTGAACTGCCGCCAGAATCCTGCGCGCATTCCGTATTCATGCCAGGACCAGTTCGGTACGTCAGGCAACAGCGGCTGCCCCATCGGGGGGCTCAGCACGGTACGTGGCATTGCGTTCTCGATCCGCCACTCCTCGACATTGAGAATGACCCACACTGCGAGTTTCTTGCCGCGGGGGAGTGTCAGTCTTGGCCGGTCGATTTGTGCCTGATAGGGGATGCGATCGCTGAGAGCCACGGCGAGTTCCTTGGATGAGTTGGCCTACCTGGTAGCCTTGGAGCGACCAGAGGTGCCCGCGTTGACCAGCGGTATAACATTTTCCGCCATCAGGATCATCGATCGGCGCCCGAGTTCGCGATCCTTCCAATCCTTTCCGGCATAGAGCAGCGTGCCGAACGGTCCAATCTCGTCCTGAAAGGCCAGCAGTTGATCTGCGACGCTGTCCGGCGTCCCATGGATGATGAGCCTGTCGCAGATCGATTCGAGTGTCACCTCGTCGTCGGGCTGATCGCGTCGGGTCTTGAACAGTTCGATACGGCCGCCGCGCTTCAGCTTGGTGAACAGCGACCGATAATAATAGAAATACGGTCCGTTTGGATCGGTGGCATAGGCCTTTGCGGTTGCGGCATCCTTGGCAACGAACACGCTTTTAGCGACCCGCCAATTCGCGGCATCCGCGACGCGGCCAGCGCGCTCACAACCTTCGACATATTTCGGCCAGTGGCTCTTTACCCAGGCCGGCATCAGGAAGTTCGCCGAAATAGGGTCCCAACCGCGGGCGGCGGCTTCCGTTACGCCTTTTGAGAACGGCGCCACAGCGGTTACTACAATCGGTGGATGCGGTTTTTGCAGCGGACGCGCGATAAAGCCCTGACCAATATCTTCAATCAGCGTCTTTTGCACCGATATGTTCCAGTAACTTCCTTGCAGATTGTACGGTGGCTCGCTCGCCCAGATTTCAAGGACCTGATTGATCGCCTCCAGAAACATCGCGTTGCGGTCCGCCGCGAGATTGCCGAAAACTTCCGCGTCTGACAGCAACCCACCGGGGCTGATGCCGAATATCAGGCGACCATCGAGTATGTGATCGAGCATCGCGATCGAGGCTGCGAGCGCGGCCGGATGGGTGTTCGGCATGTTGATGGTGCCGGTACCCAATTTGATCTGTTTGGTTGCCGCGGCGAGCCAGGCAATAAAGGCGATACAGGACGTGATGTTTTCGGCCTTGTCGGTGACGTGCTCGCCGACATAGGCCTCGCTGAACCCCAGTTTATCGGCCAGCAGGAAGGCCTCGCGATCTTCCGTGAGGGACTGTCGCCAATCCTTCTCGACAGGATGGATCGGCATCGTAAAGAACCCGAGATTCATGGTCTGCTCCTCCCCAAGGGCAGGCTTTTTATTTGGCAGCAATCGTGCGTCGTTCGCAACATCATAACAAGTCCAATAGTCGAGGTGTCGAAATAATCGCTCGATAAACAACAAACTTGACCTTTAAAAGCTGTGGCCGTCTAATCCAAAGAGGATGCCAAGATCGGCCGGGGAGGCCACGTCGAAATGAAGGCTGCGGCTTTCGCCTACGCCCGCGCCGCCAGCGTCGTGAATGCGCTGGAGTTGTTGGCCGCGCATGGCGACAAGGCCAAGGTGCTGTCGGGCGGCCAGAGCCTGATGCCGGCGATGAATCTGCGCCTGATCTCACCTGAACTCATTGTCGATATCGGCGAACTGGCCGAGCTGCGCGGGATTTCGGTGGACGGTGACCTGCTTACCATTGGCGCGCTGACTCGCCATGTGGATGTGCTGAAATCTCCCGAAATCGCTGCCTATGTCCCGTTGCTGAGAGACGCTATTTCCCATGTCGGTCATCCCGCGATCCGCAATCGCGGCACGCTCGGGGGGAGCCTTGCCCACGCGGACCCCGCCTCCGAACTGCCAGCCTGCATGGTAGCGCTCGACGCAACCATTATCGTTCGCGGACTCCGCGGCGAGCGGCGGATCCCGGCGAATGAATTCTTTACCGGCATTTATGAGACCGCACTCTTGCCGCAAGAATTGCTCGTCGCCGTTGAGTTGCCTGTGGCGCGCAAGGATTCCGCGCACTTCTTTCATGAATTTGCCCGCCGCCATGGCGACTATGCCATTGTCGGCCTGGCGGCGCAGGCGATCGTCCGGGGCGGACGGTTCGCTGACCTCCGCCTCGGCTTCTTTGCCGTTGGCGATCGGCCGTTGCTCGCTGACGCCGCTCGCAAGCTTGTCAACGTGGCGATTACTTCGGAAGTATTGGCCAGCGCCTCTGCCGTGCTGAGCGAAGAGTTCGATCCGCAGCAGGATCAACAGGCGAACCCGGCCATGCGCCGGCATCTGGCGACTGTATTGCTCTCGCGCTGTGTGTCCACCCTGCTTTCCCGCCCCGATCTGTATGCTGGAGCAATGGTGTGACCCCTGTGCTCATATCCCTCGACGTCAACGGCGAACGCGTCGATGCCCATGTACTGCCGAGGCTGAACTTGGCAGATTTCCTGCGGGAGCATTTGAAACTGACCGGCACACATGTCGGTTGCGAGCACGGGGTTTGCGGCGCATGCACCGTGCGGGTCAACGGTGAAATTGTTCGCGCATGCCTGATGTTGGCGATACAGACGCATAACGCAGCCGTTGAGACGATTGAAGGACTGTCCGACAGCGGCGAGATCGCCGACCTGCAGGCTGCATTCCGCGACCGTAACGCCCTGCAATGTGGCTTCTGTACGCCGGGAATGCTGATGGCGGCCCAAGATCTTTTGAAGCAATCATCGATGCCGGACCGTGAGCAGATTCGCGAACACCTTTCGGGCAACTATTGCCGCTGCACGGGCTATCAGGCGATTGTCGATGCCGTTGAAAGCACCGCGCGAGCGCGGACAGGGCGTGGACAATGACGTCGGTTCCCTCAGATCCCCCGTCGCTTTCGTTGCTTGACCGGCCGAACTCTTATATCGGCAAGACGGTGCCGCGGCCGAACCTCGATCGGCTGATGCAGGGGCGCGGGCTGTATGTCAGCGATATGGAACTGCCGCGAATGGTGCATGTGGTATTCCTGCGTTCTCCGCACGCGCATGCAAAGATCGCTGGCATCGATACGTCGGTGGCGAAACGCATGCCGGGTGTAATCGCCGTCGTCACCGGCCAGGACCTGGCTGCCGTGATCACCCCCTGGGTTGGCGTGCTCTCGCATCTGAAAGGCCTCAAATCCGCCCCGCAATGTGCGATTGCAATCGACCGTGTGTGCTGGCAGGGCGAAGCGGTCGCTGCAGTCGTCGCGGCTAGCCGGGCCGCTGCTGAGGACGCGGCAGAACATGTCTCGGTCGTGTATGAAGAACTCGACGCCGTAACGGACATGCGCACCGCACTCGATCCGGCGACGCCGGTGATTCATCCCACAATCGGCGATAACCTCGCTTTTGAGCGCAATCACGACGCCGGTGCCGTTGATGACGCTTTTGCTGCTTCGGAAGAAGTCGTCGAAGCGGAATTCGTCTTTGGCAGACACACCGGCGTAACGCTGGAGCCGCGCGCGGTGGTCGCCGACTGGAATGCCGCGGAAGCGCGGCTTACGATCTATCAGGGCACGCAGGCGCCGCACATGGTGCAGAACATTGCGGCACTGCATCTCGGCCTCCGGGAGTCGCAGGTCCGTGTGGTTTGCAAGGATGTTGGCGGCTCGTTTGGCATCAAGGTCCATATCTATGCCGACGAGATGGCGACTTATGCGTTGTCCAAGCTGCTGCGGCGACCGATCAAATTCGTTGCTGACAGGATCGAGAGCTTCAACACCGATATTCACGCCCGCGACCACCGCTGCAAGGGAAAGATTGGCGTCAAGCGCGACGGCACCATCACCGCCTTCGAGATCGACGACCTTACCGGTATTGGCCCATATTCGATGTATCCGCGCACCAGCGCAATCGAGGCCAACCAGGTCGTCAATCTGGTCGGCGGACCCTATGTCACCAAAAATTACCGGGCCCGCGCGCGTGTCGTGTTCCAGAACAAGAACGTCATGTGTCAGTACCGCGCCGTCGGTCATCCGATCGCCTGTTCAGTAACGGAAGGCCTCGTTGACCTGGCGGCGATGAAGATCGGTATGGATCCGATCGAAATCCGCCGGCGCAATCTGATCGCCGACGATGCCTATCCCTGTGCCTCGCCGGCGGGTTTGCGCTTTGAGCAATTGTCGCACCACGCCGCGCTGACGATGCTGATCACGATGATGGACTACGACGCTTTGCGTGCCGAACAGGCGGCGTTGCGGGCCAGAAATATCTATCGCGGCATAGGCGTTGCCAGTTTCATCGAAGTCACCAATCCAAGTGCGGCATTTTATGGCGTTGGTGGCGCCAAAATATCGTCGCAGGATGGTGTTGCCGTGCGGCTCGATGCCCAGGGGGCGGTGGTCTGCCAAACAAGCATCACCGAGCAGGGGCAGGGATCGGAATCACTTACCGCGCAAATTGTCGGCAGCGTGCTCGGTGTCTCGATGGACCGTGTGCGTGTTATCCTGGGCGATACCGACAACACACCCTATGGTGGCGGTACCTGGGCCTCCCGTGGTGCCGGCATCGGCGGCGAGGCCGCGCTCCAGGCCACCAAAGTGCTGCGCAAGAACATCCTAGATGTCGCTGCCGCCATCCTGCAGTCGACGCCTGGTGAGCTCGATATCGTCAACAATAGCGTTGTGAATATCAGTGATTGCGCTCCACGCATCGAATTGAGGGAACTGGCCAGGATCGTTTATTTCCGTCCCGACACCCTGCCGCCCGGCCTTCAGCCAGAACTGATGGCGACGCGGCACTTCGTCCCGCGCGAATATCCCTTTGCATTTACCAATGGCGTGCAGGCTTCGTGGCTGGAGGTCGATACCGATACCGGCTTCGTCAAGTTGCTGAAGCATTGGGTGGTGGAGGATTGCGGCACGATCATCAACCCGCAACTGGTCGATGAGCAGATCAGGGGTGGGGTGGTGCAGGGGCTCGGCGCCGCGCTGTTCGAAAAATGCATTTATGACGACCGGGGCCAACTCACGAATGCCAACATGGCCGATTATCTGGTTCCAATGTCCGGCGAAATGCCGGACATCGATATCGGGCACGTGGTCTCACCGACGCTGGAATCGGAACTGGGGGCCAAGGGTGCAGGCGAGGCCGGTACGGCAGGAGCGGCCGCGGCCGTGACCAACGCAGTCAATGACGCGCTCAAGCCGTTTGGGACCGTCATCACGGAGATTCCCTTGACGCCTCAAATTGTCCTGACTGCGCTGGGCCGAATCTAAGCGAGGGCGGCACTGATAACCCTAGGGTGGCCTTATTCGGCGGCAACGTTGGCGATCGCGCTCACTTGCCGGTTGGTGACCACCACTTTGATCGCATCGTCGAGGCGTTCGCGCGCATATCTTAACGCGGTCGGCAGATCGGCAAGCGGGAATGAATGCGTGTGAATCTTCGTCGCATCGAAGCGCTTCTCCGCCATCAGCATCATGGCGCGGTGGGTCGCGCTGCGGCCTTCGCCGCGAATGCCGTAGGCGTAGATGTTGTTCTTCACGAGATGCGCCAAATCCATCGTGACGGGATCGTGCGGGAACGCGGCGAGGCAGATCTTGCCACCGCGGTTGGTCATGTGGATGGCCTGATTGATCGTAGTCTCGGTACCAGCACATTCAACGACATAGTCCGCGCCAATGCCGCCGGTGAGCTGTTTGACCACCTCGACGGCATCCTCGTCGTTGATATTGATGGTGCGGTCGGCGCCGAGCTCCTTGCCGATCGAAAGGCGTCGGTTGCGCGTTCCGGTGAGAATTACCGGAATTGCGCCGAGCGCCTTGGCGACCGCTACGGCAAGCAGGCCGATCGGTCCCGGGCCGATCACCACGACGCTCTCGCCAGCTACCAACCCTCCTAATTCGGTAAGTCCGTACATCGAGGTGCCGGCCGTGACGACCAGCGTCGCCTCGGCGTCGCTCATCGTGTCAGGCACCCGCGCCAGCGTGTTGATGTGATTGATCGCATATTCGGCAAAACCACCGTCGGTGGTGAAGCCATTGGCGCGATGGCCTTTCTCAGGCTTTCCATAGTTCAGGCACGAGGTATACATGCCCTGGCGGCAGCGCTTGCACTGGCCGCAGCCGGCGTGGATCTCTACGCTGATCCGTTCGCCGATCTTGAACTCGTCGACGTCAGGGCCGAGCGCCGCGACGGTGCCCATATATTCGTGCCCCGGCGTGAAATTCTTGTTGAAGGGCAGCCCGCCCTGAATGCTCGCCGGCGAACCCGAATGGATGATCTCAAGGTCGGTTGCACAGATCGCCACCGCATCGATCCGGACCAGGACTTCCGCGCGGGCGGGAACGGGTACCGGCTTATCGCGCAAAGATAGCTGATCCGGATCGCCCAATACCCAGGCTTGCATCCGGTCGGGGATCGGAAGCTCGGGGGAAGTCTTGACGCCGGCGGGTCGGTACATGGGAGGGTCCTCTGGCGACGAAGCTTAGCGGAATTCGCGAACTGACGAAATTCCCGGATACGGGTGACGCCGCTACAGGCATTTGCTGCATAGCAAAATGCTCGTCGCAAATCCTTTATACGCAGCCTATACTTGCTCACCGGTTGGTGCTGATATCCAATTAGCCATGATAACCGGAGTGAGCCATGAAGACCGTCCGCTTTGTTCTTGCCGTGTTGGCGCTGTCGCTGATCGCGCTTGGGCAATCCGCCAAGGCGGCCGACGTGATCTGCTACAATTGCCCGCCGGAATGGGCGGACTGGGCCTCGATGCTCAAAGCAATCAAGGCTGATCTCAGTTACGATATCCCGCACGACAACAAGAACTCCGGTCAGGCGCTGGCGCAGATACTTGCCGAGAAAAGCAATCCGGTCGGCGATATCGGCTATTTCGGCGTCACTTTCGGGATGAAGGCCAAATCGCAGGATGCCCTGGAGCCCTACAAACCCGCCAATTGGGATCAGGTCCCAGCCGGTCTGAAAGACGCTGACGGCTACTGGACGACGATTCATTCGGGTACGCTTGGCCTGTTCGTGAACAAGGATGTGCTCGGCGGCAAGCCAGTGCCGGCCTGCTGGAAGGACCTCCTGAAGCCCGACTATAAGGGCATGGTCGGCTATCTCGATCCGTCGTCGGCCGCGGTGGGCTATGTCGGCGCGGTCGCGATCAATCTGGCGCTTGGTGGATCCGCGTCGAATTTTGACCCCGCGATCAGTTTCTTCAAGGACCTGCGGAAGAACGACCCGATCGTCCCCAAGCAGACTTCCTATGCCCGTGTGGTTTCGGGTGAGATGCCGATCCTGCTGGACTATGATTTCAACGCCTACCGCGCGAAATATTCCGAAAAGGGCAATTTCGAATTCGTCATCCCCTGCGAGGGCTCGGTGGTGTTTCCTTACGTCGTTGGCCTCGTCAAGAACGCGCCCGACAAGGACAAGGCGAAGAAGGTGCTGGATTATCTGTTGTCCGACAAGGGGCAGGCAATCTGGACCAATGCCTATCTCCGTCCTGCGCGACCGATTGAACTGCCAGATGCCGTGAAGAAGAAGTTCCTGCCTGACAGCGATTATGCGCGCGCGAAAAGTGTCGACTGGGGACAGATGGAAAGCATGCAAAAAGGCTTTGTCGACCGCTATCTCGCCGAAGTCCGGTGAGGCAATATGGTGCTCCGCCAATCGCCGGGGCGCCCGCTACTGATGTCACACAGGTCCTTTGTCTGGTTGTGCCTGCTGCCGCTTGCGGCGGTAACGGCAGCATTTTTCCTGCTCCCGATGGCGCGGCTGGTGGTGACGGGGGCCGAAGGCCCGCAAGGCGTTGCGGGTTATCTGGCGATCCTGACTGAGCCGCGTTACCGGGCGACCCTCGTCAATACGGTCCTGCTGGCCGCAGCCACCACGGTCGTGACGCTGATCGTGGCGACCATCACCGGAATGTTCCTGCAGCGCCATCGTTTCCCCGGTCGCTCCGTGCTGATTGCGATGCTGACCTTTCCGCTGGCGTTTCCTGGTGTCGTGATCGGCTTCCTGATCATCCTGCTCGCCGGGCGCCAGGGTCTGATCGGTGATTGGTCCAATCGTCTGTTTGGCGAAAAGCTGGTGTTTGCCTATTCGATCTACGGGCTTTTTCTCGGTTATCTCTATTTCTCGATCCCGCGCGTCATTCTCACCATCATGGCGGCGGTCCAGAAGCTCGATATCGGCCTGGAAGAAGCGGCGCGTTCGCTGGGTGCCAGCCCATGGGCGGTGCAGCGCGATGTCGTGCTGCCGGCGCTGGCGCCGGCCTTCGTAGCCTCCGGCGCGATCGCCTTTGCCACGGCGATGGGGGCGTTCGGCACGGCATTTACGCTCGCGACGAACATCGATGTGTTGCCGATGCTGATCTATACCGAGTTCACACTGGCCGCGAATTTTTCGACCTCGGCCGCACTGTCGGTCGGGCTCGGCATCATTACCTGGTTCATCCTGGCACTGGCCCGCTCCTTTAGCGGCAGCGCAGTTGCGGCGGCCGGATGAGACCCATGCGCGATCGTTTGATTTTCACCAGCCAATTCCTCTTCACATTGATCGTCGCCGCATTCCTGGTGGTGCCGGCGATTCTGTCGATTTCCGCCGGTGTCACCGTGAACTATTTCCGCGGTATCCAGTCCGGCGTGACCCTGCAATGGGTAGCCCAGGTCTGGGAACTTTATGCCGGCACCATCCTGCTATCATTCGTGATCGCTTTCGCGGCCCTTGGCGTGACGCTTGCCGTGGGTGTTCCCGCGGCTTACGCGCTGCACGTGCGGGGTGGGCGGCTGTCGCGCGTGGTTGAGGAAATCATCACGCTGCCGCTGGCCATTCCCGGCCTCGCCATCGCGCTGGCGTTGCTGCTCACCTATCAGGGCTTCAGCGACTTCCGCCGTTCTTGGCTTTTCATCCTCACCGGCCATGTGATCTTCACCATGCCGTTCATGGTGCGCTCGGTAATGGCGGTTTTCGCTACCGTCGATATCAAGACGCTGGATGAAGGAGCCGCTTCACTTGGCGCTTCGCCATGGCGGCGTTTCCGCGACGTCATCGTGCCCAATGCCACGCCCGGGATACTCGCCGGCAGCTTGATGGTGGTGACACTGTCGCTTGGCGAATTCAACCTGACCTGGATGCTTCACACCCCCCTGACCAAGACGCTTCCCATCGGACTCGCGGACAGCTACGCCTCGATGCGGCTGGAGGTCGCGTCCGCCTACACGCTGATTTTTTTTGTGATGATCATCCCGTTGCTGGTTGCCATGCAATTCTTCGCCGAGAAGGAGCAGAAGAGATGAATGCGTCGGTGGGGCATGGCGCATCGGTACGTATCGAGGCCTGCGGCAAGACGTTTGCCGACGGAACGCGCGCGCTCGAACCCGCAACGCTTGATATTGCCCGTGGAGAGACACTGGTGTTGCTTGGTCCATCCGGCTGCGGCAAGACCACAATGCTGCGGATCATTGCGGGCCTCGAATTGCCCGATGCCGGCGGCAAGGTACTGTTCGACGGTAAAGACATGACCTCGGTGCCGATCGAGCGGCGTAACGTCGGCATGGTATTTCAGTCCTACGCCCTTTTCCCCAACATGAGCGTGGCGGACAATATCGGCTATGGCTTGAAGATCCGCGGCGTACCGGACAAGGAGCGTGCGGCGCGCGTCGCCGAGCTGGTCACGCTGACCAATATTTCCGGGCTTGAGAACCGTCGCATCGACCAGCTCTCCGGCGGGCAACGCCAACGCGTGGCGCTGGCGCGTGCGGTTGCGATCCGGCCAGGCATCCTGTTGCTCGATGAGCCCTTGACGGCGCTCGATGCCGCGTTGCGTGATCGTCTGCGCGGCGAACTCAACCGCTTGCTTCGCGCACTTGGCATCACCACAATTTATGTGACGCACGATCAGGCCGAAGCCATGGAGCTTGGCGATCGTGTTGTCGTCATGCAGAAGGGAACAATTGTTCAGATTGGAACGCCGCGCGAGATCTATTTCACACCGAAGGATCGCTTCGTGGCTGTGTTCATCGGCGCTGCTAATATTATCGAAGCGCCCGTCGAGAGCGGTTATCTCGTATTACCGGGCGGGCGACAAGCGATCGGCGGGCATGCAAGCATACCGGCCGCGCTCGCCATGATCCGACCTGAAACCATCCGTGTGGTTGACGCCGGAAGCGCGCAAATTTGCGGCGTGATCGACAGTGCCAGCTTCATCGGCGACCGGCAACGCCTGGTCGTCAGCGGCGCATCCAGCAAGCCGCTTACGATTGATGCCCCGAATACGGTACAAGTCAGGGCCGGCGAGCGGATCGGGCTCCTGATTTCACCTGAGGCCGTCCGCTTGTTGCCGCCTGAAGATTGAGAAACACCGATCATGTCAAATCCGGTGAGAATCGCCCAGATCTCCGATCTCCATATCAAGCCGCCTGGCTCGCTGGCTTACGGTCGGGTGGACACCGCCAAGGCGCTCGAACGCTGCGTGGCGGCACTGAACGAATTCAGCCCAGCGCCCGACTTTGTGGTGATATCGGGTGATCTTGCGGACACCCCGACAGCCGAGGAGTATCAGTTTCTCGAGCGGCTGCTGGCGCCGCTCAAGCTTCCATTCGCCGGCATTCCCGGCAATCACGATTCGCGCGAGTTGATGCGGGCCGCTTTCCCCGCGTCATACGCCTTTCCATCTGGGCCGCTCAACCAGCGGATTGAGGTAGGCGGCCTCGATATGCTGTTGCTGGACTCAAGCGTGCACCGAAAACCGCATGGTGAGCTTGAAGAGCCCACCCTACGCTGGCTTGATGTGACACTGGCGTCTTCGTCAGACC
>Ga0310811_10003043_pt1 | contig 21090 bp, 20 predicted proteins | sample YCmetagenome_FD_207642 | JGI IMG/M metagenome (GOLD analysis project Ga0310811, IMG submission 207642) | Soil microbial communities from experimental microcosm in Duke University, North Carolina, United States - YC | ecosystem: Engineered > Artificial ecosystem > Soil microcosm > Unclassified ...
TCCGTATGCTGGTGCAGGATGAAGGTGAAGGTGCCCGTCAGGCACATTTCCAGTGCGGTGATGCACACCTCGCCATCGCCTTGCATTCCGTGGCCGTCGCCGACGAAAAAATTCGCGCCGGGGGTGAGGACGGGCAGGAAAAGAGTACTGCCCGCGACCAGCTCCTTATTGTCGAGATTGCCGCCAAAACTGCGCGGCTCCTTGCTGGAGAGCGGCCCGAGCACGGGGTCGGGGGCCACGCCCATCACGCCGAAGAACGGGGAGAGCGGTAGGGCCGGGCCCCAGGGGAGCTGGGCGGTGCGGGCCTCGCGGTCCACGCCGATAAAGGAGATGTCGCGGAGAAAATATTCCTGCGGCAGCGTGCCCAGCATCGGCAGCACCGCGGTCCAGCCCCAATCGGCGCCGGGCTCCACCGCGTCGATCCGCACTTCCAGCATGTCGCCCGGCATAGACCCGGCGATGGCGATCGGTCCGGTGAGGATATGCGGGCCGATACGGGGCAGTTTTTGCTCCTGAATCTCGCGCAGCGCCGGCGGCACCTCGAAAGGGACTTGGGCCAGATCCAGGCTGCCGCCGGAGACGGTTTGGATGGTCACCGTATCGCCGGAGGCAACGGTGAGGACCGGAGGGATGGCGGCGTCAAAAATCCCGAAGCTGACGGTCTGCGGCGATGCCGGCAAGTAATGCGTCGTCATGGCGAAACTCCCGGATGATGTTGGGGCTCAAGCACTCAGGGAAGCTAGAGGGAAGGCTTCTTTTTGTGAACAAAAAGAAGCAAAAAACTTTCGTTAGCCGGGCCAGGGCGCTCCCGAGAACCCGGCCTTGCCTCGGCCAACACCATGGCTATACCTCGACGGCAAAGCAAAGGAGCCGCCCATGTCAGCCATCGCCGATATCACTGCCCGCGAAATCCTGGATAGCCGTGGCAACCCGACCATTGAAGTGGATGTTGTGCTGGAATCCGGCGCATTCGGCCGAGCCGCGGTGCCGTCCGGCGCGTCGACCGGCGCGCATGAGGCGGTGGAACTGCGCGATGGCGATAAGTCCCGCTATGGGGGCAAGGGTGTGCGCAAGGCCATCGCCGCGGTGGAGACCGAGATTCTCGATGCGATCGGCGGCATGGATGCCGAGCAGCAGATCGCCATCGACAATATCATGATCGACCTGGACGGCACGCCGAACAAATCGCGCCTCGGCGCCAACGCCATTCTTGGCGTCTCCCTCGCGCTGGCCAAGGCGGCGGCCGAGGATAACGGCATGCCGCTCTACCGTTACATTGGCGGCGTCGGCGCTCGGACCCTGCCGGTGCCGATGATGAACATCGTCAATGGTGGCAAACATGCCGACAATCCGATCGACATCCAGGAATTCATGGTTCAGCCGGTCGGCGCCGCTTCGCTCGCCGAGGCCGTCCGCATCGGCGCGGAAATCTTCCACACGCTGAAAAAGGCGCTCTCCGAGGCCGGCCATAACACCAACGTGGGTGACGAGGGCGGTTTCGCGCCAGGGCTGAAATCGGCGGACGAGGCGCTGGGCTTCATCGCCCGGGCCTGCGAGCGTGCCGGCTACAAGCCCGGCGAGGACGTGACCTTTGCCCTGGACTGCGCGGCCACGGAGTTTTTCGCCGATGGCGTCTACAACCTTGAAGGCGAGGGGCGGAAGTTCGACGCGGCCGGGATGGTGGACTATCTCGCTGACTTGGCCGCCCGGTATCCGATCACCTCGATCGAAGACGGTTGTTCGGAAGATGACTGGGACGGCTGGAAGCTGCTCACCGACCGGCTGGGCGCGAAGCTGCAGCTGGTCGGCGACGATCTGTTCGTCACCAACCCGGCGCGGCTGCGCCGAGGCATCGGGGCCGGCACCGGCAACTCGATCCTGGTGAAGGTGAACCAGATCGGCACTTTGACTGAGACGCTGGAAGCGGTGGACATCGCGCATCGTGCCGGTTTCACCGCCGTGATGTCGCACCGTTCCGGCGAGACCGAGGATGCCACCATCGCCGATCTCGCGGTCGCGACCAATTGCGGGCAGATCAAGACCGGCTCGCTGGCGCGCTCCGACCGCACCGCGAAATATAACCAGCTGTTGCGCATCGAAGCCGAGCTAGGGCCGGTGGCGCGCTTCGCCGGGCGGACGATTCTGCGCCGCTAAAGGGATGAACTCGAAGGAAGGGGCCGCTTTATGAAAAAAGCGGCGGGCCGGGGCCGGTGAAACCGGCAAGGCCCAGTTTAAAGAAGTTTTTTGCTTCTTTTTTTCAAAAAAGAAGCCCTTCCTTCACTTCCTTACCCAGACTTGCCGTTCGGGATGCGGATTTTCCTTGTGGGAATTCGCATTGCGGTGTTGTGCGAAAACCCGTTAAACTAGGAATCGTGGCGGGAGTTCGATTCGAATACCAGAGTTAGGGTCGGTCGCCACGCTTTCGTCTCTATTTTGGGCAAGGAGACTCCTATGTCGAGCCTCGACCTCTCCTCCAACAAGTCTTCCGTCGCCAATCCGCTCGACCTGGTCGAGCAGGTGATTTCCGCCAATGACTGGGTTTTTGACCGCCGTTCGGAGTCGGACATGGCGGCGCAGGTGCCCGGCAAATGGTGCGATTACGGGCTTTATTTCTGCTGGTCCAACGAGATTTCGGTGATGCATTTCTCTTGCGCTTTCGACCTGAAGGCGCCGGAGAAGCGGCGTTCCGCCTTGTATGAGCTGCTCGCCAAGGCGAATGAAAGGCTCTGGATCGGGCATTTCGGCATCGACGAGGACACCGGCATGCCGATTTACCGGCACGCGGTGCTGCTGCGTGGCACGCCGAGCGCTTCGGCGGAATCGATCGAGGACCTGGTCGACATCGCGCTGACCGAATGCGAGCGCTTTTTCCCCGCCTTTCAGTTCGTGCTGTGGGGCGGCAAGACGCCGGCCGAGGCGCTGGAGGCGGCGATGCTGGAGTGTGTCGGCGAAGCGTGACATATCCCGTGTCATGACAAAGAGCCTTCCTTCTCTTCTTCTCGTCGGCGGTGGCCGGATGGGCGGCGCCATGCTCGCCGGCTGGCGCGAACAAGGTTGCGGCGCCGTGGTAGTGGTCGATCCGGCCCCCGGTGCGGCGTCTCTCGCCGGCGACGGCGTGACGGTCGTTGCCTCGGTGGCCGATGTCCCCGCCGGCTTCGTGCCTGAAGCGGTGGTTCTGGCGGTCAAGCCGCAAATGGCGGCAGACGTGCTGCCCGCCTATGCCCGATTCGCCGGCCATGCCGTGCTCATTTCCATCATGGCAGGCAAGACGATACACGCGATCAGCGCCATGCTGGGGGTGAAGGCGGCGATTGTGCGCGCCATGCCGAACACGCCGGCCGCGGTACGCCAGGGCATCACCGTGGCGGTGAGCAGCGCCCATGTATCAGCACGCCAGAAGGAGCTGGCGCAGGATCTGCTGGCCGCCACGGGCGCCTTCGCCTGGGTCGAGGACGAAAATCTGCTCGATCCGGTGACGGCGATTTCCGGCGGTGGCCCGGCCTATGTGTTTTTGCTGACGGAATTGCTGGAGCAGGCCGGGCTCGACCAGGGCTTGCCGCCGGCTCTGGCGCGCGAACTGGCGCGGCAGACGGTGATCGGCTCCGCCTCCTTGCTGGCGGCTTCCGACGAGGAAGCCGCCAATCTGCGCATCGCCGTCACCTCGCCCAAGGGCACCACGGAACGCGCCCTGGCAGTGTTGCGCGCCGATGACGCCTGGCCGAAAACTTTTCGTGATGCCATCCAGGCCGCGACAGATCGGTCTCGCGAGCTCTCAGCTTAATGGACATATGACAAGCCGGTTGCTAAACCGCGCCCGACTCCAAACGATCTGACTAACCGGAAAGCCCACTTCATGAAGATTGTCGCCTGCAACAGCAACCGCCCGCTTGCAGAGGCCGTGGCCGCCGGTTTGAACCTTCCGTTGGCCCGCGCCTCCGTGCGGCGCTTCGCCGACATGGAGGTTTTCGTTGAAATCCATGAGAATGTGCGTGGTGAGGATGTGTTCGTCATCCAGTCCACCTCGTACCCGACCAATGATAATCTCATGGAGCTGCTGATTACGCTGGACGCCTTGCGGCGTGGCTCCGCCCGCCGCATCACGCCGGTGATCCCGTATTTCGGTTATGCAAGGCAGGATCGCAAATCCGGCCCGCGCACGCCGATTTCCGCAAAGCTGGTGGCCAACCTGATCACCGAGGCCGGTGCCAACCGCGTGCTGACCATGGATCTGCATGCCGGCCAAATCCAGGGCTTTTTCGACATCCCGGTTGATAACCTGCCGGCCGCGCCGCTCTTTTCGCGCGACATCGAGGAGCGTTTTGCCGGCCGCAACATCATGATCGTCAGCCCCGATGTCGGCGGCGTGCTGCGCGCGCGCATTATCGCCCGCCGGCTCAATGCCGACCTCGCCATCATCGACAAGCGCCGCGAACGTGCCGGCGTCTCTGAGGTGATGAACATCATCGGTGAGGTCGAGGGGCGGGACTGCATCATCGTTGACGACATCGTCGATTCGGGTGGCACGCTGTGCAATGCGGCCGAGGCTTTGCTGGCCGATGGCGCGCGCTCGGTGAGTGTGTATGTCAGCCATGGCGTGCTCTCCGGCGGCGCCGTGGCGCGCATCGCCGCGTCGCCGATCGAGATGCTGACCATTACCGACTCCATCGCCGCGACCGAGGCCGTGCGGCTGGCCCATAATGTGCGCCAGCTCTCCATCGCCCCTCTTCTGGCCGAGGCGATGCGGCGCATTTCCACGGAAAGCTCCGTCAGCTCGCTGTTTGATTAAGGCTGGCGGCCGGATCAAAGAAAGTGGCCGCTTTTTGAAAAAAGCGGCGCAAAAACTTCTTTTATGCTGGGCTGTGGGCGTTGTCCTCACAGTGCCCATAGCCCAGCATCATAAAGTTTTTTTGCTTCCTTTTGTTCACAAAAAGAAGCCTTCCCCTTCATTTCGTTGAGCGATATTCCTTTGCTTCACCAACAGGGGGACCGAAATGAAACTCTTCTACGCGCCGAACGCCTGCTCGATGGGTATTCACTTGCTGCTGGAGGAGATTGGCGAGCCCTACCAGCTGGAAAAAATCGATTTCGCGAGCGGCGCCCAATACAAGGAGCCGTTCGTTGCGATCAATCCGAAGTCCAAGGTTCCGGTGCTGCAACGTGACGACGGCAGCTACCTGACCGAGTTCCCCGCCATCGCTCTGTATCTCGCGCGCGCCAAACCGGCGGCCGGCCTGCTGCCGGCGGGCTTGGAGGCCGAGGTGCGGGCGCTGGAACTGCTCGATTACCTGATCGCCACCGTGCATATGCGCGGCTTCACGCGCATTTTCCGTCCCGCACTTTTCGCCCCCGGCGCTGCGGATGAGGAGGGGGTAAAGCAGGCCGGCAGAGACGTTATCGCCAAAGGCTTCGATCTTCTCGTGCCGGTGCTGGGCGAGCAGGAATATATCCTCGGAAAATTCTCCATCGTCGATGCGGCCTTGTTCTTCCTGGAATACTGGGCACGCATGCGGGCCAAGATCCAGCTGCCACAAAAATTCGAGGCGCATCTCGACCGGTTGCTGGCGCGGCCGGCGACGAGCCGGATGCTGAAGGCCGAAGGGCTGATTTAGCCCATGTCTCTGCCGCGCACGCCGTTCTGGTATCTCCGGCACGGCGAGACGGATTACAATGCCAAGGGCTGGAGCCAGGGCGCGATCGAAATGCCGTTGAACGCCAATGGCCGGGCGCAGGCGGAAGCGGCGGGACCGTTGCTCACGGGGCAGGGGATTGCCGCCATCGTTTCTTCCCCGATGCTGCGCACGCGCCAGACCACGGAAATCGTCAATGCGGTGCTGAACCTGCCGGTGAGTTACGAGCCCGATCTGCGCGAGGTGGTCTTCGGTGGCATGGAAGGCAAGCCGCTGCAGCCCTGGTTCACTGAGTGGATGGAAGGAAGGGCGACGCCCGAGGGCGCGGAAAGCTTCGCCGCACTGACAGCACGCGCCGAAGCGGCGATGGTCAGGGTTCTGGCCTTGCCGGGGCCGCTTTTGATCGTTGCGCATGGTGGGATATTTCGTGCCATCCGTGACCTGATGGGCCTGGCCAAAGAGGGGCTGACGCCGAACGGCATGCCGCTTTTCTGCGAACCGACAATCACGGGGTGGAAGGTCTCCACGCCTTAGGAGAAGTAAGGGAAGGCTTCTTTTTTGAAAAAAAGAAGCAAAAAACTTTTTTGAAACTGGGCTGTGGTGGTTTCAACATCACGGCCCAGTTTCAAGAGGCCGCTTTTTTCAAAAAGCGGCCTCTTCCTTCAAAGCGATACCGTGACGCTAACCGGCACGTGATCCGACGGTTGCTCCCAATCCCGAGCTTCCTTGAGAATTTCGTAGCTTTTCAAGTCGTTAACGAGGTCTTTCGTCACCCAGACATGGTCCAGCCGGCGCCCGCGATTGGACGCCGCCCAGTCGCGGTTGCGATAGGACCACCAAGTGTAGAGCTTCTGATCGGCTGGCACGAAATGCCGCACGGCATCGACAAAGCCTTGCGCCATCCAGGCGTTCAGCCCTTCGGTTTCCGGCGGCGTGTGGCTGACAATGCCGAGCAGTTGTTTGTGGCTCCACACGTCATGTTCCAGGGGCGCGATGTTGAGATCGCCGACCAGCACGGCACGCGAGGGCGGATAGGCGGCGAAATGCGCGCGCGCCTCTTCGATGAAGTCCAGCTTATGCGCGAACTTGGGATTCTGTTCACGATCAGGAATATCGCCCCCGGCCGGAACATAGAAGTTATGGACGGTGAGCGGGGCGCCATTGGCGCTGACTTGCGCAGCGAGGTGCCGGCAATCGTTTTTCTCGCACCAGTCGGGTGTGTCATCCACCAAAGTGAGAGGAAAGCGAGACAGCGTGGCGACGCCATTATAGCTTTTCATGCCGCGCTTGAGCACATAAGGAAAGCCGATGGCGTCGGCCACGGCTTCCGGGAACAGATCGTCGGGTACCTTGGTTTCCTGTAGGCAGATGACGTCGGGCTTGAGCTTGTCCATCACCTGATGCAGCAGGCTCTGCCTCAGGCGCAGCGAATTGATGTTCCAGGTGGCGATGGTGATTTGCATGCGCCCTTCCTAGAGCATGATTGCTTTGGATCAATCATGCTCTAGTCTTTTTTCACGAGCGATTGCATGGCTCAATCGAACCGCTCCGCGATTCGATTTTAAGCCATATCGCTCTAGAGCATGACGGCCCTAGATCAATCGGGCGCTTCAAGCTTTTTGCGAGCGCGATACAGACGGGAAAAGCTAGAGCTGCGTTTATAAGCACGAAAAATGGCCGCGCGCGTTTCAGCGCGCCGGCCAAATTTTAAAAAACGGCGCTAACCACCGGGACTGATCGGCGTGGTGCCGGTGCTGTATTCGAACAGCGAGTTCGGATAGGGGCCGCCCGGCTTCACATTGTACAGGGTAACGCGGGTCTGCCGTCCTTGCGCGTCATTCACCAGCCATTGCCGCAACTCCAGAGGGTCCGTGCTGAACGTCAGCGTCAGGCTTCCTGCGGCGGCTTTATCTTTGCGGATGAGCGTAATGTCATCCTCGCCCGGCTGCTGCTGGATATTGGTGATGACGACATTGCTCGACAAGAGATCAACGTGCTGGGCGAGCAGGATGCCAAGCGGCGTGCTACCCAGCGGAATGTTGGTGGTCTGGTTGAGTTCCGGGTCGTGATAGACGAGCAGCCCGTATCCCGCCACCAGCAGTTGCGGGTCAGGCGGATCGTATTGGAAGCGCATCCTGCCTGGACGCTCCAGCCAGGCTTTGCCGGAGCGCGTCGAACCGTCAGAGCTGACCTGCAAAAAATCCGCAGTCAGGCCTTGTTGGTCGTTGAGATAGGCTTCAATGCGCGAGACCAACGCCCGATCGGCTGCGGACATGGGCATCGGCTGCGGCGCGGTTTGCGCCACAGCCGGCATGCTCCCTGCCAGCAAAGACACGACCACTGCCGCGCCCAAGGCGCGGCGAAGCAGGAACGGAACGGGGATGTTAGCTCGCGACGCGGCGGCTGGCCGCTTCGGTTTTGTTGGCGGTAAGGGCATCACTCATAATATGCCGGGTTTCGCGCAGAAAAGCAGCCCCTTTGACCGTGCGTTGAACCAGCACGCTGCGGCGGTCTGCCGGATCGACTTTGCGGCGCACGAAGTCCAGTTCCGTCAGACGGTCCAGGGCGCGGGTGATCGCCGGCTTGGAGACATTCAAATCCTGGGCCAGACCGCGCACCGTGTGGCCGCCTTCGTTCAGATAGCAGGTGAGAAACACCCCCAGCTGGCGGGCGGAGAGATCGACGCCGTCGCGGCGCACCAGAGAGACGATCGTGTCGCGAAGAATGCCGACAAGCTGATCGGAGGAAAGCTGCGCTGCCATAGTCTTAAATCCTTTAGTCCTAGAAAGCCGAAAATGGTTTCAAGCAAAACCGCTTCGTCCTCTCGATACGGATATCGTATGATACGAACCCGGCTTGATCGGCCAAACTTCATGACGATCAACAAATCAGCATAAACGATTTGTAGAAGTAATGATGCGTGGAGGGATCGTCGCTGTAAAAGAGGAAGAAAAAGCCTTTGCTTAAAAAACAACAAGGCCCTGGTAGTTATTCGTCTGGGCCGCGCTGCACAAGCCGTTGAAAGATGAAAACATTGCAACTCGTGGTAACATTACGGATGCAATTCTCTTCAGCCTATGTCGGGCGAGCTTCCGCGCCCTTGGTTTCGATCGCCGCGAGGAGGGCGCGCAGGGTCTGTGCTTCACCACCTTCGGGCCGTCCGGGCCGGGTGGAATCGTTCCACGCATAGACGTCGAGATGCGCCCAGGCGATGTTTTTGGCGACGAAACGTTTGAGAAATAAGGCCGCAATGATCGCGCCCGCCATTGGCTTGCTGGCGACGGTGTTGAGGTCGGCGACCGGGCTGTCGATCCAACTCTCGTATCCGGCGAACAAGGGCAGACGCCAAACCGGGTCACAAACCGTTTCACTTGCGGTCAGAATCATTGCGGATAATTCATCATTTGTACAGAAAAGGGCGGGCACGTCAGGGCCCAGCGCCACGCGCGCCGCGCCGGTTAATGTGGCCGCATCGATCAGCCAGTCGGGGCTTTCGCCGGAGGCCTCGGCGAGCAGATCGCACAGGACCAGCCTTCCCTCGGCATCGGTGTTGCCCACTTCCACGGTGAGTCCCGCCTGGGTCGTCAATACATCGGAGGGGCGCATGGCGCGGCCGGATATGCTGTTTTCGACGCAGCCAAGGCGCAGTTTCAGCCGTACCGGCAGATCGAGCGCCATCACGGCCTGGGCGAGGCCGAGCATGATCGCGGCACCACCCATGTCCTTTTTCATGCGCAGCATTCCGGCGCTGGGTTTGAGGTCATAGCCCCCCGTGTCGAAACAGACGCCTTTGCCGCAAAGCGAGATCAGAGGGGCATCGGCGCGGGCGCCCGAACCCTGCCATTCGATCAGCACGGCTTCGGGGGAACGGTCCGAGCCAGCCCCCACCGCGGCCATCGCCGGGAAGCGTTTTTGCAAGGCCGTGCCTTGGATGCGCGTGACCTTGGCCGTGAAACGCGCCGCCACTTCGGCCGCAGCATCGGCGAGCTCTTGGGGGCCTAGCAGGTTGGGCGGGGTGTTGATGAGATCGCGAGCAAGGCACATCGCCTCGGCGACCGCGACGGCGCGTGGGCTGGCCGCCCCTGCCGCCAGCTTTGCGAGGGGCTGTTTCTGGCGCTTCAGCCGGTCGAACCGGTAGGCGCCGAGCAGGAAGCCGAGTGCCGCGTCATCCGCGCTGTAATCGCCCGGCTGCGGCCACCAGGCATAGTCGGCGGGGAGGGACGTAGCGGCGGCGCCGAACCCATGCAGGGCCGGCCCGTCGCCAAGGCCGAGAACGGCACCGGCCAGCGTTGCCTCCGCGCCCGGCAGCAGCACGATGCTGCCCAGCGCGCCGGAAAAATTATTCAGCCGAACCACCGCCGCATGCGCTGCGGGCAGCCGCCCCAACAATGCCTCGACGCCGTTCGGGCGGACCGCATAAACGGGCAGAGCCACGGCAGCCGTGCCGCCGTCGCTCTGCGTCGCTAAACCAGCCAAATTCCGCGCCATGCCTGACTGCCCCATGCCCGTCTCCTTTCTCGCCGGGCGGATATATCAGATGGCGCGGTGGAAAGCTCTAATGCAGGCGTTCGATGCCGATCGCTGCGACTCGGCCTTCGCGTTGCTGGAGCGCGAAGCGCACGCGCTCGCCCTCATTCAACTTGCGCAGACCAGCGTGTTGCACGGCGCTGATATGCACGAAAATGTCGTCACCCCCGGCGTCGGGGGCAATGAACCCATAACCCTTGCCGGGATTGAACCATTTCACGATGCCGGTATGCGGTTTCTCTTGCCTTGATTTTTCGTCTTGAGTCGTTTCCATTTCGACACCTCTCATGCCGGGTTGATCCCGGGCGCGGGTCATTATTGATGCCGGCTCGTTTCGCCGACCGCGGTAATTAAACGCAACGAGCGGCAAACATCAATTGCAAAACATATGCTGCATTGCGAGAGAATTTTGCATTCTACGGCAGGTTTTGGCGCCGTTCAGAAGGCAAGGGGGCAACTTCTTTTTTGTAAACAAAAAGAAGCTGCCTGCTCCCTTCGGCGTGCTGGTTACACTGCCGCCGGCGCAGAGGCGCAAATGCCTCTTGCGCCGTTTTTTTTGAAAAAGCGGTCGCTTTCTTGAAAGCTAAGCGGCGTCTTCCCGGCGGTCGCGCAGGCGGACATAGGCGATCCCCGCGTGCTCTTCGCAATAGGGTTTGCCGACCGAAGCGGGGGCATTGCAGAAATGGAAGCTGGGCTTGCCAGGTTCGCCGATTGGCCAGCAGCAAGGGGTCGCGCGGGGGGCGGATTTCGGCGCCGGCATGATGGCCCGCAAGGTGGGCACGGGGCTGCCGATCGAGGCGGAGAGGGGCGGCAAGGTTGGGCCCTGGGCGCGTTTGGGCGCGCTCGGTCGTGCCGCACTCTGGCCTTCCGTGCGGCGGATGGGCGAAGGACGCGGGGGCAGATTCAAACGATGCGCCTTGCCGACGACAGCGTTCTTGGAAATGTTCAGGCGGCGCCCGATTTCCGCCGTCGACAAACCTTCGGCCCATAGCGTCCGCAATTTGGCGATAGCTTCTTCCGTCCACTCCATGTTGCGGCCCTCCTTCATCTACTACAAGATAAAGTATAAGGAGGCCGGACTACCCGCAATATGTAGGGGGCGCAGAACGAGTCGTTTTCTGTGGAAAACTGCTAATTACTGCAAGTTGTAAAGGCCGAAGGCTGGGGGCGGCGCTATTTGACGGTCTCGCCGGGGAAGGCACCCCAAAAATCCGCGCGCGCCAGGTAGCCGGTTTCGTGAGCGGCGGAAACCCGGCAGTACGCGCTATCCGAGTCGCAAGTGAGCAGCACGCCCACAACCCCTTTGTCGAGGTAAGCGACGATGCCCGCGTCGGCGCCGGGAGAGCCGCGCAAGAGCGCCTGGGGGGCGGTGACGATGAAGGTGCGGCGCGCCCGCAGCAAGGCTTCATGCACCCAGCCTGTGCCGCCATCCGGTGCCAACACATGTCGCCAGACATCGAATTCGCCGATCACTTCCACCGGCAACCCGTCCCGCTCATAAGTCCAGGTCGCCGGATATTGGAAGCCGGGGCCGGCGCGGAAATTCACCTGCGCGGACCGCAGCGACACGAAGCGAGGCACCGGCAGCTTGGTTGACGCACCCATCGCCGGGCCGGGTCCGGTGCCTTGCGGGGCGGCGGTCCAGCCGCAGAGCAGCAGCAGGCAGAGCACGCCGGAGCGCAGACCATTGATCCTCACGGCGGCGCCGATTTTAGGGAGACCCGGCATTTTCACGCGTTTCTCAGCCGATTCCGGCGCCAGGCGCGTGGCTGTGGCCGCAGACGGAGCATGAAGGGTCCTTTCTCAAGCGGATTTTGCGGAATTCCATGCGCAGAGCATCCCAGACCAGCAGCCAGCCGGACATTGACTGGCCGATGCCGCAAATCTCCTTGAGTACCTCGGTTGCTTGCAGTGTGCCCAGCACGCCGGTCACCGAGCCGAACACGCCGGCCTCCGAGCAGCTGGGCACCAGCCCTTCCGGCGGCGGTTCGGGGTAGAGGCAGCGATAGCAGGGCCCCTCGGCGTCGGCATGCGGCTTGAACGTGGAAAGCTGCCCCTCGAAGCGCAGCGCCGCGGCGCTGACCAGCGTGCGCCGGGCGGCGACGCAGGCGTCCGCGACCAGAAAGCGCGTGGTAAAATTATCAGTGCCGTCGCAAATAATGTCATAGTCCGCCACCAGGGCGGCAACGTTGTCGGCATCGAGCCGCTGGTTGTGCGTCTCAACCCTGACCAGCGGGTTGATGCGCGCCAGGGTCTCCGCCATCGATGCAACTTTGGGATGGCCGACGCGGTCGGTGCTGTGGGCGATCTGCCGCTGCAGGTTGGAGAGCTCAAGCGTGTCGTGATCGATCAGGCCGATCGTGCCGATGCCGGCCGCGGCCAGATAGAGCCCCAAGGGCGAGCCTAGCCCGCCGGCGCCAATAATCAGCACTTTCGCCGCGCGCAGCTTCGCCTGGCCGGTGCCGCCAACCTCGGCGAGCAGGATATGCCGCGAATAGCGCCGGATTTCTTCTTCCGAAAAATTCAAGTTCATCGCCGCCCTTATAGGCTGGGACGCGCACCGGGCCAATTGCCGGACCGGGGCAGGCCACGGGGGCGTGGGCAGTGAAAGCATTTTCAGTCGTACCTTGAACGCTTTTGCGGCGCAGCCCACTTCACGTGGTGTATCAATCTGGTAATAGAACGGCGCGAGAGGGACGTGCATTTTTCCGGGGGAACCCGGTGGGGTTAAGGTTTTCATCATATGAAGCTCATCAACGCCATCCGGATGGGCGGCACAGAAATTCTGCCGCTGGTCGAAGGCGGCAAAGGCGTCGCGGTTTCCAACGGGATCAGCTGCGGCCATTGGGCTGCGTGCGGCGGCGCCGGCACGTTTTCCGCGGTGAATGCGGACAGCTACGACGCGCAGGGCGAGCGTATTTCGCAAATTTATCATGGCCGCACCCGGCGTGACCGCCATGAGGAGCTGATTGCTTATGCGATCGAGGGCGGTGTCGCCCAGGCCCAGCGCGCTTACGACATTTCCGGGGGGCGCGGGCGCATTCACGCCAATATCCTCTGGGAAATGGGCGGCGCGGAGCGGGTGATCACCGGCATTCTCGAACGCACCAAGGGGCTGGTGAACGGCATTACCTGCGGCGCCGGCATGCCCTATCGCCTGGCCGAGATCGCCGCCAAGTTCAACGTTCATTATTACCCGATCGTCTCCTCGGGCCGCGCCTTCTCGGCGCTGTGGAAGCGTGCTTATTCCAAGGTGGCGTATCTGCTGGGCGGCGTGGTGTATGAAGACCCCTGGCTGGCCGGCGGGCATAACGGCCTGTCCAACGGCGAAGACCCGACTCGGCCGGAAGATCCGTATCCCCGCGTGGTGGCGCTGCGCAAGACGATGCGCGAATTCGGTTTGGGCGATACGCCGATCATCATGGCGGGTGGTGTCTGGGCACTGGAGGAGTGGGAGGATTGGATCGACAATCCGGATCTCGGCCCCGTCGCCTTCCAGTTCGGCACGCGCCCGCTGCTGACCCGGGAAAGCCCGATTCCGGCGAGCTGGAAGGAACGGCTGCGCACGCTGAAGCCAGGCGACGTCTTCCTCAACCGCTTCTCGCCGACCGGCTTCTATTCCTCGGCGGTGAACAACGATTTCATGATGGAACTGCGCGCCCGCAGCGAGCGGCAGGTGGCTTACACGCCGGAGCCGGTTGGCGAGCATCTGGTGGAATATGGCGTCGGCGCCCGTAAGCGCTCGGTCTATCTCACCGCGCCGGATTATGCCCGCGTGAAGGACTGGGAGGAGGCCGGCTTTACCGAGGCGCTACGCACCCCGGATTCCACGCTGATTTTCGTGGCGCCGGAAAAGGCCGAGGAAATCCACACCGACCAGGTCGACTGCATGGGTTGCCTCAGCCAGTGCCGCTTCTCCAACTGGAGCCAGCATGGCCCGGATTACGATAACGGCAAGAAGGCCGATCCGCGCAGCTTCTGCATTCAGAAGACCCTGCAGAACATCGCCCATGCCGGGCCTGACGACGAGGCGGCGCTCGACCGCAATTTGATGTTTGCCGGGCATAATGCCTATCGCTTCGCCACAGATACCTTCTATTCGAATGGCTTCATTCCGACGGTGAAGGAATTGTTCGAGCGGATTCTCACCGGCAAGTAACCGCCCCGGCCGCCGAGCCGCCCCGACACACTTTATGAAAATTGCCGGAAATCAAAGGGTTTCCGGCAATTTTCATGTGCGGCAGGCCCCGGCTTTCTGGCGCGACTCGCAATGACCGGGCAGTGTGCGGGTGTCTTCTATCCGAGTCGGAGCGCCGCATGGCCAGTGTCACCGCATCAAATCGTCCGCATGTCATCGTTCTCGGCAACGAGAAGGGCGGCTCGGGAAAATCCACGACCGCGATCCATATCATCGTCGCTTTGCTGCGCGCCGGACACCGTGTCGGCGCCATGGATCTCGACGCAAGGCAGGGCACGCTGGCCGGGACGCTGGCGGCGCGGCGCCATTTCGTTGAGACCAAGCAGGTGACGCTGCCGCTGCCGGAATTTTGCGCCGTGCACCGCTCGACGCTGGATCACCGGCTGGAAGCCGAAGCCGAAGAGCGCGCGCAGTTCGACGCCGCGTTGGCCGGGTTGGCGGCGGCGGATGTGGTCGTCATCGATTGCCCGGGTGCGGATACTTATCTCTCACGCTATGGGCATTCCCACGCGGACACGCTGATCACGCCCATCAATGACAGTTTCGTCGATTTCTCCATGCTGGCGAAGGTGGAGCCGGAGAAGCACGACATTGTTCATCCCAGCATCTATTCGGAGATGGTCTGGGAAGCCCGCAAGCAGCGTTTTTCCCGCGATCGCGGCCGCATTGACTGGATCGTGATGCGCAACCGCCTCGCCGCCGCCGAGGCGCGCAATAAGCGCGATGTGGGCGAGACGCTGGAAAGCCTCGCCAAGCGGATCGGCTTTCGCACCGTGAAAGGGTTCGGCGAGCGGGTGATTTTCCGCGAACTCTACCTGCAGGGTCTGACCCTGATGGATGTGCGCGAAGCAAATGTCGGGATTGCCATGGGGCTCTCCCATGTCGCCGCGCGCAATGAGGTGCGGGCGCTGGTCGACGCCATCAATGTGCCGGCACCGAAAATGCCTCTGGTGGCCTAGGGCCGGCAAGGCAAGGCTTCTTTTTGTGAACAAAAAGAAGCAAAAAAACTTTATTTGCTCTGGGCCGTGGGCGTTGTCGGCGACACAGACTCAGGCCCAGCATGACAAGAGTTTTTGCGCCGCTTTTGATCGAAAAAGCGGCCACTTTCTTTGCCGGAGCACCGAGTAGCCGCCCGATCGAGGAAAGCGGGGCTTTTCAAAAAAACTTTTCTTTTTTTTTGGCCTGTGGCGTTGAAACGGCGCGGGCCGAAGAAGCAAAGTTTTTTGCTTCTTTTGGTTGACGAAAAGGAAGGAGCTTTCTGCGGCGCCCTCCACCACAGAAGCCATTGCTCCGGCGCAGGAAGAACATGCGTTTCGCAAGCATGAAACGGCCTGCGAAGGGCGGATAGATCCCTTGCCAAGCCGGAAAAAACTCATTTTACCCAGGGCTATGCCTCGCACAAAGAACACGCGTGTATTCCTGATCGGCGCGGGCCCGGGCGACCCGGAGCTCTTGACGCTGAAGGCCGCGCGTCTGCTGGAGGCGGCCGAGGTGGTGCTGCATGACAGCCTGGTCGATCCAAGGATCCTGGCCGCTGCACCGCGCGCACGGCTGATCGATGTCGGCAAGCGTTGCGGGCGCCACGCGGCGCCGCAGCAGGAAATTTGCCGGCTGCTGGTGGAAGAGGCGCAGGCCGGCCATGTCGTGGTGCGGCTGAAGGGTGGTGACCCGATGGTGTTCGGCCGCGCCACCGAAGAGATGGATGCGCTGCGGGCGTATGGCATCGGCTTTGAGGTGGTCCCGGGAGTCACGGCGGCCACCGCCGCCGCCGCCTCTTTGAGCCTCTCGCTGACCCGCCGCGGCATTTCCCGGTCCCTGCATTTCCTGACCGGTCACGGCGCCGAAGACGGGTTGCCGGCCCATGACTGGGTGGCGCTTACGCGCGCGGGCGGTACGCTGGTCGTGTATATGGGGGGCAAAACATTGTCTGGCCTCGCTGCGCATTTCATCGAGGCGGGCATGCCAGCGGATATGCCGGCGGTTGCGGTCGAGGACGCCAGCCTGGAGACCCAAAAAATCATACGCGGCACCATGGCCAGCCTGCCGAGCCAAGTGGCCGCCGCTTCGCCGCGCGGGCCGGTGCTGGTGCTGATCGGCCCGGCCATGCAGGATGAGGAAGCTTTCAGCGCCTCCGTGGCGGCGGTTGGGGCCTAGAAGATAAGATTAAGATAAAGAGAAGGCTTCTTTTTTGAAAAAAAGAAGCAAAAAGACTTCTTTAAATTTGGCCGTGCTGGTTTCGCTGCCACAGGCCCAGCTAAGTAAAAGTTTTTGCGCCGCTTTTTTCAAAAAGCGGCCTCTTTCTTTCCCTCAGTACGCGGTGATCGCATGCAAGATGTTCAGGCAATGGTCTTCGACGTTTTCGGAACAGTCGTTGACTGGCGTGCCGGCATAGCCAGAGAGGCCGGAGCATTTCTCGCGCGCCATGCATCAGTTGCCGATCCGTACGCTTTTGCCGATGCGTGGCGGCAACTCTACGTTCCCTCCATGGAGGAGGTTCGGTCCGGGAGACGCCCGTTCACACGCTTGGATGTTCTGCACCGGGAAAGCCTTGCGGCCATCCTTCCTTTGTTTGGTGTTGACCCTGCATCCGTACCGGCTTCCGAATTGGACATGCTCAATCTGGCATGGCATCGGCTTGACCCCTGGCCGGATTCGGTTCCCGGCCTTGAGCGCCTCAGGCGACGGTTCATCATTGCCCCGCTTTCGAATGGCAATATTCGCCTGATGGTCGACATGGCCAAACGGGCAGGACTGCCTTGGGACGCTATCCTCGGCGCTGAAGTGGCACACGCCTACAAGCCAGCACCCGAAGTCTACCTTCGCACAGCGGAGGTGCTGATGCTGAAGCCTGAACAGATTTGCCTTGTCGCGGCGCATAATGGCGATCTCGCGGCTGCGAGGCGATGCGGATTACGGACCGCTTTTATTGCCCGGCCGACAGAGCACGGCCCAGCACAAACCACCGATCTCGCGCCCACGGAGACTTGGGACATGGTGGCTGCGAACATGGAGGATCTTGCAGATCAGCTCGGTATTTGATCGGCGCTATCTGCAAGCTTTGCAGTTAGCAGATTTTTACGGGTTGCATTCCCGTGCGCGAGTTCCTCAATGATCGCGGACGCCCACAGCCTTGATGCCACTGCGATCCAGACGGTGGGTGAAAAGGGCTCGAATGGCTTTGCCCTGGCCGTGGTGAAACCAAAGCAAGGGGCTGTTTCAGCGCCACAGGGCCCGGGCCGCCGCGCGCGTATGGCTGCCTCGCGGCAGCCGCGTAGGCAAGGCCCTGGCGCGCGTGTAACAACCATCACAAACCGGACAGCTGTGTTGACGCAGCTCTTAAGGCGGCGGGTGCTTGTCGGCGGGCTGATTGTGCTGTTTGTCATACCAACGCGCTATTATTGCAAACCAGGAGTCTGCATGTCTTCACCCGCTGGGTTCCGTTCACGACTGCGCGCAAGCGCTGCTTTGATCCTCGGGATGGGCACGCTCTCGGGCTGCATGGTAGGGCCGAATTTTGTGCCGCCCCGGCCGGCCGTGCCGGGCCATTATCTTTCCGATGCGCCTGTCACTCATGGTGCACCCTATGTTTCCAGCGGTGCGATCGACACGGAATGGTGGAACAGTTTCCAAGACCCCGAGCTGACCGCGCTGGTACGCCAGGCGGTGGCGCAGAATCTTGACCTGCAAATCGCCACACAGCGGCTGCTGGAGGCTGAAGCACAGGCGCAGATCGAGGGCGCGGTGCTGTATCCAAACTTGATCGGCGGCGCTTCCTATACCCGCGAGCGGCCGAGCAAGGAGGGCATTTTTACCGCCTTCGGCAACCCCGTAGGCACGAGCACTTCCGCGGCCAGCGTCGCCAATGGCACCAGTTCGGCCCCCGGTGGCGGCGCTATCCCAGGCGCCACCATCGCGCCGCTGGACCTGTACCAATACGGGCTGCAATCGACCTACGATCTCGATCTCTGGGGTAAGAACCGTCGCGCCGTCGAGGCCGCAGTGGCTGCCGCCGCCGCCTCGGAAGAGGCGCGCCGCGCCTCGCTGCTGAATGTCGAAGCACAGGTGGCCAACTATTATCTGCAGCTGCGCGGGACCGAGCGTGTGCTCGAGATCACCCAGCACAATCTCGCTTTTGCCCACCAGCTGGTTTCGCTGACGCTGGAGCGGGAGGCGGCCGGCCTGACCACCGCGCTCGACGTCGCCAATGCCCGCGCCACCGAGGCACAGATCCAGTCGCAAATCCCTGGCCTGATCTCCCAGCGCGACGACCTGATCAACCAGATCGGGCTGTTGCTGGGCGAGACACCGGATGATTTGCCGCCCGCGCTGGTAACCCCGGCCCCGATCCCGGTGACACCGCCGACCGTGCCGGTGGGCCTGCCGTCCACGCTGCTGCTGCGCCGGCCGGACGTGCGCGAGGCGGTGGACAATCTGCATGAGACGACCGCCGAGGTAGGGGTGGCGGTGGCATCGTTCTTCCCTGACATCGCGCTCTCCGGCTCGGTCTCGTTCCAGGCGCTGCAGTTCAAGAACCTGAACGAATTCCGCGCCATCACCTACGCGGTCGGCCCGGACGTGACGATCCCGCTCTTCCAAGGCGGCCAGTTGCGGGGGCAGTTGAAATTGCGCAAGGCGCAGCAGAAAGAGGCCGCGGTGAGCTATGCCAGAACCGTGCTGACCGCCTTCTACCAGGTCAACACCTCGCTGGTGGCTTATGCCCAGCAGCACGCCACGGTGGAATCGCTGAAAACCTACGTGCGCCAAAGCCAGATCGCGGTCACGCTGGCCGAGGAGCAATACCGCGAGGGGCTGGTCGACTACATCACGGTCCTTAACGCGCAGCAAAATCTGCTGTCGTCGGAGCAGCAGGAGGCGCAGGCCGAACAGCGGCTCGATACCGATCTGGTGACGCTCTACCAGGCGCTGGGCGGGGGCTGGCAACAAGTTTACCCGGCCGCGAAGTAAGAAAGCGGCCGCTTTTTGAAAAAAGCGGCGCAAAAACTTTTGCTACTCTGGGCCGGTGGCCGTGAAACCAGCACGGCCCAAACTAATAAAGTTTTTTTGCTACTTTTTGTTCACAAAAAGTAGCCCTTCCTTTGTCTTTTTGGTCCGGCCGGCGGCCGGACCAAAAAACTACTTCATCGCCTTCTGCAGGTTGGTGTCGAGCTTATCCAGGAAGTCCTGGGTGTTCAGCCAGGGGGCGTCCTTGGAGATCAGCAGCGCCAGGTCCTTGGTCATGAAGCCGGCTTCCACGGTCTCCACGCACACACGCTCGAGGGTCTCGGCGAAAGCGGTCACGTCCGGCGTGCCGTCGAAACGGCCGCGATAGATCAGGCCGCGGGTCCAGGCGAAGATCGAGGCGATCGGGTTCGTCGAGGTCTGGCGGCCCTTCTGATGCTCGCGATAGTGGCGGGTCACCGTGCCGTGGGCGGCCTCGCTCTCCACCGTGTGGCCATCCGGGCTCAGCAGCACCGAGGTCATCAGGCCGAGGCTGCCGAAGCCCTGGGCCACGATGTCGCTCTCCACGTCGCCGTCATAGTTCTTGCAGGCCCAGACATAGCCGCCGGTCCATTTCAGCGCGCTCGCCACCATGTCATCGATCAGGCGGTGTTCATAGGTCAGGCCCGCCGCCTCGAACTGCGCCTTGAACTCGCGGTCATAGATCTCCTGGAACACGTCCTTGAACATGCCGTCATAGGCTTTCAGGATGGTGTTCTTGGTGGAGAGATAGACCGGGAACTTGCGGGCCAGGCCGTAATTGAAGCTCGCGCGGGCAAAGCCCTCGATTGAGGCTTTGGTGTTGTGCATGCCCAAAGCCACGCCCGGGCCTTTGAAATCATGCACGTCCAGCACCATCGGGGCGCTGCCGTCGGCCGGGTGATAGGTGAGCTGCATCTTGCCCGGGCCGGGAACCTTGGTCTCGGTGGCGCGGTAGATGTCGCCATAGGCATGGCGGCCGATGACGATCGGCTCAGACCAGTGCGGCACCAGGCGCGGCACGTTGCGGCAAATGATCGGCTCGCGGAAGATCGTGCCGTCCAGCACGTTGCGGATCGTGCCGTTCGGGCTGCGCCACATCTTCTTGAGCTTGAATTCCTCGACGCGCGCCTCATCCGGGGTGATGGTCGCGCATTTCACGCCGACGCCGTATTGCTTGGTGGCGTGGGCCGCGTCCAGGGTCACCTGGTCGTCGGTCTGGTCGCGATGTTCAATGCCCAGATCGTAATATTTGAGGTCGATGTCGAGATAGGGCAGGATGAGTTTCTGCTTGATGAACCCCCAGATGATCCGGGTCATCTCATCGCCGTCCATCTCCACGACCGGCGTTTTTACCTTGATCTTGGCCATATAGCGCTCCTTTATTAGGTGAGGACTTCTCTATCATTCCCGCCCATGGTGACAATACTGGGCGGGTGTCCCGGGCGCATGGACGGGTTGCGCGTGCCGCGATAGGAAGCCTCTGGAATTCAGAGGAGTTGAACATCATGAGTGGTCGGATAGCGGCGCGGATCGATTGGGCAAGCGATTGGGACAGGGATGCCGCGCTGACCACCGCAAAATTGCTGCTGGAGATCAAGGCGGTAAATTTCCGCCCCGAGGAGCCGTACACGCTGACCTCGGGCTGGAAGTCCCCGGTCTATATTGATTGCCGCAAGATCATTTTCTTCCCCCGCGCACGCGCGAAAATCTGCGATCTCGCGGTGGAGAAGATCAGCCGTTATGTCGGCTATGAGGCCA
>Ga0310811_10003045_pt1 | contig 21082 bp, 19 predicted proteins | sample YCmetagenome_FD_207642 | JGI IMG/M metagenome (GOLD analysis project Ga0310811, IMG submission 207642) | Soil microbial communities from experimental microcosm in Duke University, North Carolina, United States - YC | ecosystem: Engineered > Artificial ecosystem > Soil microcosm > Unclassified ...
GCGGTGGTGCTCGCCGGCGCCGTCGAACGCGAGGACCCGCCTGGCGTCGGTCACCGCGATGCCGGCGGCGCCGGTGAGCGCGCGCAGGTGCCGGATGGCCTTGCCGGCGGCGGCCTCGGTGAGGCCGTTGCGCAGCGGCTCGGCGGCGAGCTCGGCGATGTGCAGCACGTCGTACGTCGCCCGCTGCGCCGCGGTCGCGATGGCCCGGCGCCCACGCAGCCGGATCACTGCGTAGACGGCCCCGGCCAGCCCCACGGCGAGCACGACGACGACCACGGCCGCCACAAGATTGCCACCCACGCGGCAATGGTGCGGCTAGTAGGCGCCTTTGCGGAAGGCGACGACGCCGATCGTGCGCCACATCGTGTGCAGGTCGAGCACCAGCGACCAGTTGTCCACGTAGTACAGGTCGAGGCGCACGGCGTCGTCCCAGCTCAGTTCGCTGCGGCCGGACACCTGCCAGAGGCCGGTGATGCCCGGGCGCACGAGCAGGCGGCGGCGCACGTCGCCGAGGAAGTCGCCGTCCTCGGCGGGCAGCGGACGCGGGCCGACCAGCGACATCTCGCCCATGAGCACGTTGAGGATCTGCGGCAGCTCGTCGATCGACGTCGCCCGCAGCCACTTGCCGACCCGGAAGATGCGGGGGTCGTTCTTCATCTTGAAGAGCAGCCCGTCGCTCTCGTTCTGGTCGTGCAGCGTGGCAAGGCGCTCCTCGGCGTCGATGTACATCGTCCGCAGCTTCCAGACCCGGAACATCTTGCCCTCGCGGCCGATGCGCGGCTGGCGGAAGAAGATCGGGCCCGGGTCGGAGAGCTTGATGGCCAGCGCCACGAACGGGAACAGCGGCAGGACGAGCAGCAGGCCGATCAGGGCGAGCACGCGGTCGAGCACGTTCTTGAACAGCCAGCCCACGCCGGAGAGCTTGGGCTCCTCGACGTAGAGCAGCGGGATGCCCTCGATCGGGCGGATGTGCACGCGCGGGCCGGCGATGTCGGTCAACTGCGGCGCCACGGCGAGGTCGATGCCGGTGCCCTCGAGCTGCCAGGCCAGCCGGCGCAGCTCCACCGGCTCGGCGCTGGCCGAGCCGCAGACCGCGATCGTGTCGGCGTTGAGCTCGCGGACCAGGGAGAGGATGTCGCGGCCGGCGTGCACGGGCACCGGCGTGACGATGCTCGGCTGCGGCGCGTAGCCCTCGGTCAGGTGGATGCCGACGGGCACCAGGCCGGCGGCCGGGTCGCGGGCGATCGCCGCGTGGACCTCCAGGGCCTCCTGCAGGGTGCCGATCAGCAGCATCCGGTGCGTCGCCAGGTGGAACCTGGTGCGCGCGAACGCGAGGCCCTTTCGGGCGATGTACCGCAGCACGAGCACGTAGACGAGGCCGCCGACGAGCGCGACGCCGACCGAGGTACGCGAGACGTCGACCTTGAAGGCGAAGGCCGCGAAGGCGACGATCGCCACGACCGTCCAGGAGCCGCGGACGACGCGCTTGAACTCGTCGGTGCCCGAGCCGAGGTAGCGGCGGTCGTAGGCGCCGTGGCCCCACAGGACCAGCAGCCACGCCGCCGGCATCACCGCGAAGGCCATCAGGTTGAACAGCCCGGGCTGGCCGTGGAAGCCGGCGGTGATCTTGTCCGGGTCGAGGCCGGCGCGGGCGGTCAGCGAGGCCAGGGCCACGGCGCCGGCGTCGAGCAGGAGCAGGATCGCCGCGTAGGGCCGGTGCCACCGGGCCGCGCGCTTGGTGCGCTGCCAGGCCGAGCGCGGCACGCCGCTAGCCACGACGGGGGTCACCGCATGGTCAGGAAGAATCTCGAAACTGTCGAGTTCACCCAAGGTCGATCTCCGGCTCGGCGAAGTGGCCGGACGTTGGAGACTAGTGGTCACCTCAGTGCGTCCTCTCGCACCACGATGCAGAACATCGTGGCACAAACTCGCGCCGCAACCCGAGGTCGCGGCACTGCTCTGCTCGGCCGGTTGGCGTTTTACGTCCGCGCATTCTGCTGATTCACGGACACCGGAAAGCTCGTGCAAAGTGTCCCATGGTGGCCGGGGCCACCGATGACGACCGGCCGACACTAATTGCTCAACGTATTCGCTGTCGAGTGCACTGGCGTAGGCTGGACAGAACTCCGCGTGACAATCACCCCGAGTAGCACACCACCCACCAAAGCGCACAACAGCGGTAGCGCGCTGCCCAACGGTGGCGTCCAGACGCCACCGAAGGGGTTGAGGCCCGCGGCGATCCCGCGCTGGAAGCGCGTCATGACCCGGGCCAGGGCATAGAGCTGCATCGGTACGGCAAGGCCGGCGCACAGCAACACCAGTCGATCCAGCCAGCCGCGATCCGACAACCACCGAGCGTAGCGGTCGGCGAGCGGCGCCAGCAGCACGACGCCGACGCCGAGCGGCATGACGTATCGCCCGTGCGCGAAGTGGCCGACCTTCGGCGCGAAGTACAGCTCCAGCGCGACCAGCAGCGCGGCGCTGCCGGCGAGGGCGGCCAGGATGACCAGGCGCAGCCGGCGGTCGCCGAACCAGAGCGCGGGGGCGACCAGGGCGGCGACCAGGAGGTACCACAGCCCGATCACAGCGAGCGAGATCGTCGTCTCGCCATAGTTGAACTGCCCGACGATCTGGCGCACCCAGAACTCGGCGCGGTCGTCGACGATGTCGGACAGGATCGCGCCGGAGCTCGTCGGCGGCACCGGCCGGCCCGGGTCGATGACATTGCTGCCCGAGGCGACGGCGGCCCAGAACACCGCGAACGCGGCGCCGATGCCGGCGGGCACCAGGAACACGCGCTGCCGCAGCTCGCGCGGGTTGGTGCGGGTCACGAAGAGCGACAGTGCGAGCACCGCCAGCACGAAGAACGGGCCGAGGTCGCGCACGGTGAACAGCAGCGCCGCGGCCACGCCGGCGGCCGCCCAGCGCTTCTGCAGCGCGGCGGCGAACAACAGCACGGCCGCGCTGATCTCCAGCCCGTTCGGGTTGATCGACCCGGCAAGGTCGGCGAGCATCGGGGTCGTCGCGAGCAGGACGCCGAGCCCGGCGAGGCGGTGCGACCCGGCGAACCCGATCGCCACCGCCCAGGCCAGCAGCGCCGCGGACAGGGCCGCCGAGAGCAGCCGCGCCCAGATCAGGCCGGTGCCGTCCGGGCTGATCCGCAGCGGCAGCCCGACCAGCGCGTAGTACACCGGGCTGTAGCGCGCGGCGGCGCTGGGCACGAGCGTGTCGGTGTGATCACCGTTGGTCACCAGGCAGGACGCCGGGTGGTACGCCGGCTTGTCGATCCAGGTGCAGTCGGCGTTGTCGGGCAGCAGGCTGCGCGGCCCGGCGAACGCGTTCGTCTCGAACCCGCTCGCGTCCTTGGCCCGCTCGTGGGGCAGCCACTGGCCGGTCCACACCGCGTAGGCGCGCACCAGGTGCTGCTTCTCGTCGTAGGTGCCATTGACGGGAAGGGCCAAGGCCCATGCGGTACCGATGAGGAAGAAAGCGGCAAAAGCCACCAGGAAGGCGCGGCGCACGCGGCTCAGCGTACGAGCTTCGACAGACGCCGGTCCGCCAAGGGCTTACCGTTCGTCTGGCACGTGGGGCAGTACTGCAGCGAAGTGTCGGCGAAGGACACCTCGCGCACGGTGTCGCCGCAGACCGGGCAGGGCAGCCCGGTGCGCGCGTGCACGGCCAGCCCCGAGCGCTTCTCGGACTTCAGCGTGGCGGCCTTCTGCCCGACCGAGCGCTTCACGGCGTCGGTGAGCACGGTGCGCATGGCCTCGTGCAGCCTGACCATCGCGTCGTCGCTGATCTTGTTGGTCAGCGCGAAGGGTGACATTTTCGCCGCATGGAGGATCTCGTCGGAGTACGCGTTGCCGACCCCGGCGAGGATGGTCTGATCGGTCAGGACGCCCTTGATCTGGCCGCGCCGGGAGCGCATCGCCGCGGCGAAGTCCTCGGCGCTCACCGACAGCGCGTCCGGTCCCAGCCGGGACACGCCCGGCACCAGGCGCGGGTCGGTCACGAAGTAGGCCGCGAGGCTCTTCTTCGTGCCCGCCTCCGTGAGATCGAAGCCGGACTCGTCGTCGAGGCGCACGCGCACCGCGATCGGCCCCGAACCGGGCTTGAGCGGCGTCTTGGCGTTGAACGAGTCGCGATAGTGCAGCCATCCGGCGCGCGCCAGGTGCACGACGAGGTGGAGGCCGTCGCCCACGTGGATGTCCAGGAACTTGCCGTGCCGGGAGGCGCCGGTGATCGGCTGGCCGGCGGCGGCGGTGATCGGCGGGTCGAAGGTCTTCAGCGCGCTGATCGCGGAGACCTCGATGCGGTCGACGGTGTGGCCGGCGGCTCGCTCCCGCAGGAACGCGGCGAGCGCCTCGACCTCGGGAAGCTCGGGCACCCGTACAGTCTGCCTCAAGCGACGGTCCGTAGGCTTTGCCACATCATGAAGGTCGTCGTCGCGCACAACCGGTATGCCTCCGGCCAGCCCTCCGGTGAGAACGTGATCGTCGACGCCGAGATCGCGCAGCTCGGCGCGGCCGGCGTCACGGTCCTGCCGTTCCTTCGCAGCTCGGACGAGATCGGCACGTTCTCGACCGCGCAGAAGGTGCTCCTGCCGCTCTCGCCGATCCGCAACGGCGACTCGCAGCGCGCCCTGGCCGCTCTTCTCAAAACCGAAAAGCCGGATTTGGTACACCTACACAACCCATATCCCTTGATCTCCCCGGCGATCGTCCAAACCGCACACAAGCACGGCGTTCCGGTGGTGCACACCGTGCACAACTATCGCCAGGTGTGCGCGCCCGGGCTGTACTTCCGCGACGGCCACATCTGCACGGAGTGCCGCGGCCGCGCGTTTCCCCTGCCCGCCGTCACGCACGCGTGCTACCGGGGCTCGAAGGCCCAGTCCGCGGTGATGGCGGCGACCTTGGCGTACCACCGCGGCACCTGGAAGCAGGTCGATCACTTCATCGCGCTGACCGACCGGATCGCCGCACACCTGGCCGACTTCGGCATCCCCGCCGAGCGCATCACCGTGAAGCCCAACGGCATCCCGGACTCCGGCGACGCGCCCGGCCCCGGCGAGGGCTTCCTCTACGCCGGCCGGCTGACCCCGGAGAAGGGCCTCGAGCTGGTGCTGAACGCCTGGTCGCGGCACCCCGACGGCTCGCTCGGCCCGCTGCGGATCATCGGCGACGGCCCCCTGCGCCCGAATGCCGAGCGGGCCGCGGCCGAGCGCTCCGACGTGACCTACCTGGGCCCCCTCGACAACGTCGCCGTGCGCGCCGAGATCGCGCGCGCGGCCTGCGTCATCGCCGCATCCACCTGGCACGACGTGCTGCCGACGATCATCCTGGAGGCGCTGTCGGGCGGCCGCCCGGTGCTGGTCACCGACCGGGGCGGCATGCCGTACCTCGCCGGCGACGCCGGCTGGGTCGTCGAGCCCGAGCCCGAGGCGCTCGCCGCCGGCCTGGCCGAGGCCCACGAGGGCGCCGCGGCGCTGGTCCCGGTGGCGCGGGCCCGCTACGAGTCGCAGTTCTCCCCGGACGTGCTCACCGAGCGGCTCATCGGCATCTACCGCGACGTCGCGGCTCGCCGTCCCGCGTAGCCCCTCGAGGCGGCGCCGCCCCGCTCAGACCGAAGCGCCGCTGGGCTTCGGCGCCGCCGGGGCCGGCGACACCGGGCTGCCGGCCGGCGGGCCGACCCACTTCAGCGCGTAGGCGTAGAGCACCATCATGCAGATCAGGCCCGCGGTGGACCCGGTCAGCAGGCCCCACGCGGCGCCGTGCAGGCCGCCGTAGGTGGCGCCCAGGGTCAGGCCGCTGATCGAGACGACGGCGAACACGACGTACTGGACGAAGAGCATCCGCGCCCGGTGCATGCCCCGCATGGCCGCCGTGAACGGCACCTGCAGCAGGTAGACGGCGCCCTGCAGCGCGATCGGCAGCGCGAGCGGCGCGGCTTCGGCGAACTTGTGGGTGTGCACGAGCGCGAAGGAGACGACCGGCCAGACGATCAGGACCATGAGCGCGCCCAGCACCGCGAAGGCGGTGGCGAGCATCCGGGTCTGCCGGCGCAGTGCCTGCGCGGCCGCGACGCCCTCCGGGCCGGGCTTGGCGGCCTCGGCGGCGTTGCGGGAGGCCCGCGGCACGACGAGGCTCTGGATCGCGGTGATCAGGTTCTGGACCGGCTGCAGCTGGACGGTCTGCACGAAGCGCAGGTTGCCCAGGTCGACCTTCGACAGCCGACCGGCGACGACGAAGCTGATCGCCAGCACCTGCACCTGGGCGACGATCGCGGTGATGGTGAACCAGCTGGACAGGTGCCGCGTCTCCGTGAGCCAGGCCGTCGGGCTGCCCTGCCACGGCAGCCGGCGCTCGCGGATCAGGTACACGGTGATGCCCGCCGTCGCGCCGAGCCCCCAGACGGCCAGCAGGCCACCGGCGCTGGAGCTGTGCGTGACGATCATGAGCACGACCATGACGGCCTGGGTGCCGGCCCAGACCAGGTCGATGCCGAGCGCCTTGTCGGGGCGGCGGTCGGCGAGGTAGTCGCAGCGCGCCGTGTCGTGCAGCATGATCGGCACCATGAACGGCGCCAGCCAGATGAGCTGGCGCAGGTCGATCTCGCCCCGATTCGGCCACGCGGCCCAGAGCACCACGAACGCGACGGTGGCTACGAGACCGGAGCACAGCGCCGTCGCCAGGCCGTTGCGCGCCAGGCGGATCCGCGGCTCGCCGTCGTAGCGCGAGGCGAGCGCGAGCAGGACGTCGCCGACGATCGCCCGGTTGAGATACATGGCGAAGTAGCCGACGGCCAGCGCCAGCGCGAGCGCCCCGAACCGCTCCTTGGGCAACAGAATGCCGCCCAGGAGCGTGTTCGCCGAGTTGGCGGCGGCGATGACGACCTGGTCGAGCAGGCCCGCTCCTACAAACCGGGAGACGCCGCCCAGACCCTGCAGGCGGCGCAGCAACGGCCGTGCGGTCACGAGCCGATAGGGTCGCGGGCGAGGTTCACGACACGCACCTTACGTGACCTACGAGTGACGAGACCATCCGACCGCCGAGACGATCACCAGCTGACGTCCAGCGGTTTGCCTTCTGCGTAACCCGCCGCGCTCTGCACGCCGACCGTTGCCCGCTCGGCGAACTCGGCCAGGTCGGCGGCGCCGGCGTAGGTGCACGCGCTGCGCACGCCGGCCACGATCTCGTCCAGGATGTCCTCCACGCCGGGGCGGCGCGGGTCGAGGTACATGCGGGAGGACGAGATGCCCTCCTCGAACAGTGCCTTGCGGGCCCGCTCGTAGGCGCTGTCGTCGGCCGTGCGGCGGCTCACCGCCCGGGCCGAGGCCATGCCGAAGTTCTCCTTGTAGAGCCGGCCGTCCTGGTCGCGGCGCGGGTCGCCGGGGGACTCGTGCGTGCCGGCGAGCCAGGAGCCGATCATCACGTTGGACGCGCCGGCGGCCAGCGCCAGGGCGACGTCGCGCGGGTGGCGGACCCCGCCGTCGGCCCACACGTGCCGGCCGTGGCGGCTCGCCTCGGCGGCGCACTCGAGCACGGCGGAGAACTGCGGGCGCCCGACGCCGGTCATCATCCGGGTGGTGCACATCGCGCCCGGGCCCACGCCGACCTTGACGATGTCGGCGCCGGCGGCCAGCAGGTCGGCGGTGCCCTCGCTGGTGACCACGTTGCCGGCGACCACCGGGATGGCGGGGTCCAGCGCCCGCACCGCGCGCAGCGTGCTGATCATGCGCTCCTGGTGTCCGTGCGCCGTGTCGACGACGAGCACGTCGACGCCGGCGGCGATGAGCTTGTCCGCACGGCCGGCCGCGTCGCCGGTGATGCCGATCGCGGCGCCGATGCGCAGCCGGTTCTCCGCGTCGACGGCCGGCTTGTAGAGCGTGGCGCGCAGCGCGGCGTTGCGGGTCAGGATGCCGACCAGCCGACCGGCCGGGTCGATCACCGGAGCCAGGCGGTGGTGCCCGGCGGCCAGCCGGTTGAAGGCCTCCTCGGGCGTCGCGTCGTCGGGCAGCGTGAGCAGGCGGCGCGACATGACGCTGCCGAGCTGGCTGAAGCGGTCGACGTCGGCGCAGTCGCCCTCGGTCACCACGCCGATCGGGCGGCCGTCCTCGACCACGATCACGGCGCCGTGCGCGCGCTTGGGCAACAGGTCCAGCGCCAGCGAGACGGTCTCGGTCGGGCCGAGCGTGATCGGGGTGTCGAAGACGAGGTGCCGGCGTTTCACCCAGGAGATCGCCTCGGCGACGACGTCCATCGGGATGTCCTGCGGGATGATCGCAAGGCTCCCTCGGCGGGCGACCGTCTCGGCCATGCGCCGACCGGCCACGGCGGTCATGTTGGACACGACGATCGGGATCGTGGTGCCGCTGCCGTCGCGCGTGGTCAGGTCCACCTGCATCCGTGACTCCACCGCCGAGCGGCTCGGCACCATGAAGACATCGTCGTAGGTGAGTTCATGCCCGAGCGTCTGGTCATTGAGAAACCGCACGTTGGGCAACTGTAGCTCCCCCGACCTCGCAGGTGAGCGGGTCTTGAGAGTTCGGCTCCTGGGCGGGAGGATTGTCCGTACCGTGCTGAGCACAGGTAATCGGCACTTGCAAGGAAGCAAGGAGTTGATGTGCCATGCAGGTTCACGAAGCCATGTCCACGGCAGTGGTCCAGCTCGGTCCGGACCACACGCTGCGCCAGGCCGCGCAGCTCATGTCACGGCGCAAGGTCGGCTCCGCGATCGTCGTCGATCCAGACGGCGCCGGCGTCGGCATCATCACCGAGCGGGACATCCTCAACGCACTCGGCACCGACCTCGACCCCGACGCCGAGCGGACCGCCGACCACATCACCTGGGAAGTCGTCTACGCCAGCCCGGCGTGGACGATCGAGGATGCGGCGGCGGCGATGGTCCGCGGCGGCTTCCGCCATCTGGTCGTGCTCGACGGCGACGACGTGCTCGGCGTCATCTCTGTGCGCGACATCATTCGTGTCTGGGTTCAGACATCGATTCCGGCGTGATGCTTTTGAAGAACTGACATCGCGGCGGCGATTCGCCGTCAGCGGCGGCGGCGCACCGCAAAATCACCCGCAAGAGCGCCCATCCACCCAGGTGGAGGGCGAGGAACTCGGCTGAACGGCGGCCGCGGGCGTGCGTAGGCTGCCACCATGCAGCTGATTTCATTCGCCCGTGGCGCGCCCAGTCTCGACATCATCGACGTCGACGGGCTCAAGGCCGCCGCCGTCCGCGCCTTCGAGGCCGACCCGGCCGGCATCACCGCCTACGGCACGTCCGTGGGCTACCTCCCGCTGCGCTCGTGGATCGCCGCGAAGCACGGGGTGGAAGCCGACCAGGTCATCGTGACCAACGGCTCGATGCAGGCCGACGCGCTGCTGTTCGAGCACCTGGTCAAGCCGGGCGACGCGGTGATCGTCGAGAAGCCGACGTACGACCGCACGCTGCTGAACCTGCGCAACCTCGGCGCGACCGTGCACCCGATCACGGTGGAGGCCGACGGCCTGGACGTCGAGGAGCTGCGCGCGCTGCTGGAGAGCGGCGTGCGCCCCGTGCTCGCGCACATCATCCCGAACTTCCAGAACCCGGCCGGCGTCACGCTGTCGGCCGAGAAGCGCTCCGCGCTGCTGGCCCTCGCCGGGCAGTACGGCTTCACGATCTTCGAGGACGACCCGTACGCGGACATCCGCTTCCGGGGCGAGAAGCTGCCGACGATGCTGTCGCAGGACACCGCCGGCATCGTGGTGCACGCGAGCTCGTTCACCAAGACCATCGCGCCCGGCCTGCGGGTCGGCTACCTCGTCGGTCCGAAGGAGACGATCGGCGGGATCGCCAAGCGGGCCACGACGGTGTACATCTCGCCGAGCATGGTCGCCGAGGCCATCACGCACCAGTTCTGCGTCAGCGGCGACATCGACCGCTCGATCGCCGCGGTGTCGGCGACGCTGGGTGAGCGGGCCCGACTGCTGGCGGAGGGGCTGCGCAAGCACGTGCCCGACGCCACGTTCGTCGAGCCCGACGGCGGCTACTTCCTGTGGGTTGAGCTGCCCGAGGACGTCGACACCACGCTGCTGGAGACGGTGGCGGCGCGGGACTTCGGCGTCGCCGTGGTCAAGGGCAGCGACTTCCTGCTCGAGGGCGGCCGCAACTCGGTGCGCCTGGCTTACTCGGCGGTCCTCACCGACCAGGTCGACGAGGGCGTCGAGCGCCTGGCCGCCGCGATCGAGGCGGTCCGCAAGGCCAGTTAGGTCGGATCGTTAGCCCGGTTGAGTAACGCCGGGCAACATTCCGAGCAAGCTGACACCAAACCGTGATGGTGGGAGTGGTTCCCCAGGCGGTATCGGATGGATCAAAATCCAGCCCGGCGCGCTTTGCGAATCGCGCTGCAGGCATCACCCCCCGCCCCCCAACGGCACCGGGTGGGCCGACCGCGCCCCCACCCCCCACCTGCGGTCGGTCCGCCCGGTGCCAACTTTTTGTGCCGTTACTTCAGTGCGGTCCTTCAACGCGGTCCGCGCGGCAAAGGCGCTGGGCGGGCCGACCTCGTTCACCCAGGGAGGTCGAGATGGCCGACGAAGAGCAGCATTACGCCCGCCCCCTGCAACGCGCGCTGTCCCGACCCGTGCGGGCGATGTCGCGGATGCTCACCAACAACGCACCGCATCCCAAGTCCTCGACCCGGCCGCCCGAGCAGAGCGCCATCGTGGACTGCGCGCTGTACATCGACGGCGTCCGGCAGCCCGGCGAACGCCACTACGCCGAGGCCCTGCACGCCGCCCGCCGCCACCGCGGGTTCGTCTGGATCGGGCTGAAGGAGCCGCTGGCGGCCGAGATGTCGGCGATCGCCGAGACGTTCGAACTGCACGAGCTCGCCGTCGAGGACGCGGTCCAGTCGCGGCAGCGGCCGAAGGTCGAGCGCTACGGCGAAATGATCTTCCTGACCATGCGCACGGCGCGGTACGTCGAGCACGACGAGCTGACCGACACCAGCGAGGTCGTCGAGACCGGCGACGTGCTGATGTTCATCGGCGAGCACTTCATCATCACCGTCCGGCACGGCGACGCGACCCGGCTCGCACCGGTCCGCTCCGGCCTCGAGCGGCGCCCGGAGGTGCTCGAGCGCGGGCCGTGGGCCGTCGCCTACGCGGTGGCCGACAGCGTCGTCGACGCGCTGGTCGAGGTGGCCACCGAGATCGAGGAGGACATCGCCGCGGTCGAGGACCAGGTGTTCGCGCCGCAGCGAGGGCGGGGCGGCAAGCGCGGCGCCGACCGCATCCAGCGCATCTACCAGCTCAAGCGGGAGCTGATGGAGTTCAAGCGGGCGGTCCTGCCGTTGCAGCGGCCGGTGAACGCGCTGGTGAGCGGGCAGCTCCCGGAGGTGCCGGACGAGATCCGGCGGTACTTCCGCGACGTCGGCGACAACCTCGCGCGAGCGATCGAGCAGGTGCTGTACCTCGACGACGTCATCAACTCGGTGCTCGCCGCGCGGCTGGCGCAGACCAGCGTCGAGCAGAACAACGACATGCGCAAGATCGCCGCCTGGGCCGCCATCGCCGCGTTGGTCACGTCGATCGCGGGCATCTACGGCATGAACTTCGACTTCATGCCCGAGACGCACTGGGTCTTCGGCTATCCGGGCGTCATGACCCTGATGGTCGGCGGCTCGGCCGCACTGTTCTGGGGCTTCCGCAAGAGCGGCTGGCTGTAGAGATCCCTGCGCACATAGGTCTGCACACATAGGTGGGCCGTCCCCCGTGGCCGGGGACGGCCCGCCTACGTGATCGCGCGCTACGAGCGGCCGTTCTTCGACGCGGTGTTCGGCGTCGGACGCTTGTCGTACTCCCCGCTGCCGGCCGGTCCGGGGTTCGTGCTCTTGTGGCCGATCAGGTCGGAGGCGCGGTCCTTGGCCGCCTCCCCCATCGTCTTCGCCTTGTCGATGCCGGCGTCCATCGTGGACTTCGCGGTGCCCAGCACCGAGCCGCCTTCAGCGGGGGTGCGGGTCGAGCCGTACTCGTCCCACGCCTGCTGGTCGCGGCGGCGGCGCAGCATCGAACTCGCGGCGCCGATCGCGACGCTCGCCAGCACCAGCCCGCCGAGGGCCATCGGCCAGCGGCGCGACGACCGCATCTCGTTCTTCTTCATCTTCCCCTTGCGCCCCATCTTCGCGGCCTTAAGGCCGGCCGTCTGCGAGCGCTCCCGGGCAACGATCATGACCGTGTCCATGCCGCCCTTGGCGCGGTTCATGCCGCTCTCCAGGCGGGGCTGCATGGCCTTGCGAGCGGCGTCCACGCGCGGCGCCAAGGCGCCCGAGGCGCCATCGGCGGCGTGGGCCGCGGCCATTCGCAGGTGGTCCAGGCTCTCACCGAGCTCGTCCCGCATGAGCCGGCTGTGTGACAGCACCTGACGACGTCGAAACACTTGCTCCACCTCCCGAGGCGCGTAAACCCGTCCATCCCCGGTTACCCCGATCCGACCAGGGAGAACCTCAGGAGCAGGTCCGCTCCGGCCATCCTGCAACGAACCGGCGGCCCGTACACCCGGATCCGGCAGAATCCCCGTCGGATACGGTGATGACGGAATGTCACCAAGGAAAGGGAGAACTGGTGGCCGAGCAACTGTTCGCGACGCTGCACACCAACGTCGGGCCCATCCGGCTCGAGCTGTTCCCCAACCACGCGCCCAAGACGGTGCGCAACTTCGTGGAGCTCGCCGAGGGCACCAGGGACTACACCGACCCGCGCACGGGCGAGGCCGGCAAGGGTCCGTACTACGACGGCGTCATCTTCCACCGCGTCATCTCGGGCTTCATGATCCAGGGCGGTGACCCGACGGGCACCGGCACGGGCGGCCCGGGCTACAACTTCGACGACGAGATCCACCCCGAGCTGGCCTTCAACCGGCCGTACCTGCTCGCCATGGCCAACGCCGGCATCCGCTTCGGGCAGGGCACCAACGGCTCGCAGTTCTTCATCACGGTCGGGCCCACCCCGCACCTCAACGGCAAGCACACGATCTTCGGCGAGGTCGCCGACGACGACTCCCGCAAGGTCGTCGACCAGATCGCGGCCGCCCGCACGGCCCGCATGGACCGGCCGGTGGACGACATCGTGATCGAGCGGGTGGACATCGAGCGCACCGCCTGATAGCGCGCCCGGACCGCCGCGGGGATCGCCGGGTGATCCGCGGGGCGGAACCACGGTCGTGACTGGCTAACCTTGTCGCATGACTCAGCCGCCGGCGAACGTGGTTCCCGTCTGTTACCGGCACCCCGACCGCGAGACGTATGTCCGGTGCACGCGGTGTGACCGGCCGATCTGCCCCAGTTGCATGAACGAGGCATCGGTCGGCTTCCAGTGCCCGGACTGCGTCCGCTCGGGGACCAAGACGCAGCGCCAGGTCCGCACGGCGTTCGGCGGCACCCGCGCGGGCGCCGAGGGCACGGTGACGATCACGCTGATCGTCATCAACGTGCTGGTGTTCGTCATCGCCCTGATCAGCGCCGGCCGCGACGCCGCGCAGGGCCTCGGCGGCGGCGGCCTCGGCGGGCTGATCGGGGGGCTCACCCCGCTGCACCGCTGGGGCGCGCTCGTGCCGTATTTCGCCACCGACAACGGCCAGGGCTACCGGGTGGCCGGGCCGAGCGTGGCCGACGGCGAGTACTACCGCCTGTTCACCTCGATGTTCCTGCACTTCGGCATCCTGCACCTGGCCACCAACATGTGGGCGCTGTGGGTGGTCGGCCGGCCGCTCGAGGCGGCGCTGGGCCGGTGGCGGTTTCTGGCCCTCTACCTGCTGTCCGGGCTCGGCGGCAGCGTGCTGGCGTTCATCCTCGGCGCGCCCAACACCCCGAGCGCCGGCGCCTCGGGCGCGATCTTCGGCCTGTTCGCCGCGCTCATCGTGGTGCTGCGCCGCCTGAAGCTGAGCGTCGCCGGCATCGTGCCCGTGCTGGTCATCAACCTGGTGATCACGTTCGGCTTCTCCAGCTACATCTCGTGGCAGGCGCACGTCGGCGGCCTGGTCACGGGCGCGGTCGTCGCCGTCGGCCTCGCCTATGCGCCGCAGAAACAGCGAACAGCGCTGCAGACCGTCACCGTCGTAGGCGCGCTGGTGCTGCTCGCCGTCATCTTCGCCGTCGGGCTGTCGCAGGTCCCACAGGTGGGCTACCCGGTCTAGACATCGCCGGCGCGCCAGACGCGGCCCTGCAGCAGCGCGTCGGCGCCGACCCAGACGAAGTTCATCATCCGGGTGGCGGTCTGCTCGGGGTCCTCCTCCTCGTGGTCGGCCAGCCAGTCGGCGAGCGACTCGGCGGCGCCGACGTAGGCGTAGGCCATGGCCAGGAAGTCGTCCGGCCGGGCCGGCACCCGGGCCTCGCCCTTGGAGCAGGCGTCCTCGAGCAGGCCGGCGACGACCTCCACGATCCGGGAGCGCATGCCGGCGAGCTCGCCGGCGAAGTGCGGCTCGCTGCGGGCCTGCCGGTAGAGGACCCGCCAGCCGTCGCGGTGCGCGCCGACGAAGGCGAAGAACGCGCGCAGCCCGTTCCACAGCTGCTCGTCCGGGCGGGCGGTGGGGCGCACCCCGGCGGCGACGGCCTCCATCAGGCGGGTGGCCTCGCGCTGCAGGCAGGCCAGGAAGAGCTCCTCCTTCGTGCCGAGGTAGGCGTACACCATCGGCTTGGAGATGCCGGCGACCTCCGCGATCTCGTCCATCGATGCCGCGTGGAACCCCCGGTCGGAGAAGACCTTGACCGCGGCGTCGAGCATCTGCTGCTCGCGCACCACGCGCGGAAGCCGTTTCAACACCTTGCCACCTTACCTACTCGTGCGTAAGGTTACGCGTGAGTAGCTTAATTCCAACGGAGGGCACACTCATGTCCGTTCTCGACGCCCTGGGCGACTTCAACAACGTCGACCCGAAGCAGTTCGCGCAGCTCGTGAAGGGCGCGCCGGACTCGCAGCTGGCCGAAATCATGAACAGCCCGCAGCGCAAGACGGTCCTGGACACGATCTTCTCCCGGTTCCCCGAGCTGTTCCGGCCGGACCGCGCCGGCTCGACCAACGCGGTCATCCACTGGAACATCACCGGCGCGGCGGACGGCGGCGTCGACTCCTACGAGCTGGTCATCGCCGACGGCAAGTGTGTGCTGTCGCCGAGCCCCGACCAGGACGCCAAGCTCTCGATCACCGTGGGCCCGGTCGACTTCCTCAAGGTCGTCTCCGGCGTCGGCAACCCCATGATGATGTTCATGACGGGCAAGCTCAAGGCCAAGGGCGACCTGGCCCTGGCCGCCAACATCGCGAACCTCTTCGACATTCCCAAGGCCTGATCCATGCCCGAGTTCTCGCTCGACCTGAACGAGGAACAGCGGGACCTCCGCGACTGGGTGCACGGCTTCGCGGCCGACGTCGTGCGCCCGGCCGCCGCGGAGTGGGACGCCCGCGAGGAGACTCCCTGGCCGGTGATCCAGGAGGCGGCGAAGATCGGGCTCTACGGCTTCGAGTTCCTCGCCAACGCCTGGGCCGACCCCTCCGGCCTCGCGCTGTGCCTCGCCAACGAGGAGCTGTTCTGGGGCGACGCCGGCATCGGCATGGCCATCTTCGGCACCAGCCTCGCCGTCGCCGCCATTTACGGAAGTGGTACTCCGGACCAGATGGTCGAGTGGGTGCCGCAGTGCTTCGGCGACGCCGCCGACCCCAAGGTGGCAGCGTTCTGCACCACCGAGCCCGAGGCCGGCTCCGACGTCGCCTCGATGCGCACCCGCGCCCGCTACGACGAGGCGCGCGACGAGTGGGTGCTGTCGGGCCAGAAGGCCTACGCGACCAACGGCGGGATCGCCAACGTCCACGTGGTGACCGCGAGCGTCGAGCCCGAGCTCGGCTCGCGCGGCCAGGCCGCGTTCGTCGTGCCGCCGGGCACGCCCGGGCTCAACGGTGCCAAGAAGCTCAAGAAGCTCGGCCTGCGCGCCTCGCACACCGCCGACGTGTTCCTCGACGACGTGCGGGTGCCCGGCTCGTGCCTGCTCGGCGGCAAGGAGGCGCTCGAGGCCCGGATCGCCCGCGCCCGCGAGGGCCGCAAGGCGCAGGGGCAGGCGGCGATGCGCACGTTCGAGCTGTCCCGCCCGGCCGTCGGCGCGCAGGCGCTCGGCGTGGCGCGCGCCGCGTACGAGTACGCGCTGGAGTACGCCAAGGGACGGGTGCAGTTCGGCCGGCCGATCATCGAGAACCAGGCCATCGCGTTCGCCCTGGCCGACATGCGCATGGAGATCGACGCCGCCCGCCTGCTCGTCTGGCGCGCCGCCTGGATGGGGCGCAACAACCGCACGTTCGAGGCCGGCGAGGGCTCGATGAGCAAGCTCAAGGCCGGCGAGGTGGCCGTGGCGGTCACCGAGAAGGCCGTGCAGATCCTCGGCGGCGCCGGGTTCCTGCGCGAGCACCCAGTCGAGCGGTGGTACCGCGACGCCAAGATCTACACGATCTTCGAGGGCACCAGCGAGATCCAGCGCCTGGTGATCTCCCGCGCGATCTCGGGAACGTACATCCGCTAAAACTGGCAAGTCGGCCGTGCCGGGCATATCGTGCCGGGCACGGCCGAAATGTTCCAAACCCCAAGGAGTCCCCCGCCATGGACGCCGGATTCGTACTGCGCACGCTCGCCCGCCGCAAGGTCCTCAACCCCGCCAGCCCCACCCGCGTCGTCCGCCAGCTCAACGCCCTGCGCCGCTGGGGCTTCGGCGTCTTCGGCGAGATGCGCTCGGCCGCCGCCCGCGACCCCGGCCGGGTGGCCATCCACGACGAGCACCGCTCGGTCACCTACGGCGAGCTCGACCTGCGGGTGCGCCGGCTCGCCAACGCGCTGCGCGCCGGGCACGGCGTGCGCCCCGGCGACCGCGTCGGGCTGCTCTGCGAGAACTCGGCCGCCATGATCGAGTCGCTGATGGCGGTCGTCGCCCTCGGCGCGCAGGCGGTCCTCGTCAACACCGGCCTCGGCAACGCGCAGATCGAGGCCGTCGCGCACGACCAGGGCCTTTCGCTGCTGCTGCACGACGACACGTTCCTGGGCATGCTCGCCGCCGTGCCGCCGAACCTGCCGCGGCTGTCCACCGAGCGCATCGACGGGCTGATCGTCCGCTCGCCGTCGGCCGACCTCGACCCGCCGCCGGAGCCCGGCTCGATCGTGGTGCTGACCAGCGGCACGACCGGCGCACCGAAGGGCGCCCGGCGCAGGAACCCGGCCGGGCTCGCCCCGCTCGCCTCCGTCGTGTCGCGCATCCCGCTCAACGCCGGCGAGCGCATGTTCGTCGCCGCGCCGCTGTTCCACACCTGGGGGCTGGCCGCGCTGCAGCTGTGCCTCGCGCTGCGCGGCACGATCGTGCTGACCCGCCGGTTCGCGCCGGCGAGCACGCTGGCGGCCGTGAACGAGCACGGCTGCACGTCGCTGTTCGCGGTACCGGTGATGCTGCAACGCATGCTCGAGGCGCCCGGCGCCGTCGCCGCGCCGACGCTGAAGGTGGTGGCTGTCTCGGGCTCGGCGCTGACCGGCCCGCTGGCCACGCGCTTCATGGATGCGTACGGCGACGTGCTCTACAACCTGTACGGCTCGACGGAGGCGTCGTGGGCCTCGATCGCCGTGCCGAAGGAGCTGCGCTCGGTGCCGGGCACGGCGGGGCGCCCGCCGCACGGCACCCGCGTGGCGATCCTCTCCGACGGCGGCGCGAAGCTGCCGCCCAACACGGTCGGGCGGATCTTCGTCGGCAACGACATGCTCTTCGAGGGCTACACCAACGGCACCGGCCGGGAGTACCACGGCGACCTCATCGCCACCGGCGACGTCGGCCACCTCTCCGCCGACGGGCTGCTCTTCGTCGACGGCCGCGAGGACGACATGGTCATCTCGGGCGGCGAGAACGTGTACCCGGCCGCGGTCGAGGACGTCATCGCCGAACTGCCCCAGGTGCGTGAGGTGGCCGTGGCCGGCGTCCTGGACGAGGAGTTCGGCCAGCGGCTCGCCGCCTGGATCGCGCTGCACCCCGGCGAGCGGGTCGACGCCGACGCCGTGCGCGAGTACGTGCGCCATCGGCTGGCCCGCTTCTCGGTGCCCCGCGACGTGTACTTCGTGACGGCCCTGCCGCGCAACGCCACCGGCAAGATCGTTCGTCGTCAGCTTTTTCCCAGCTAGGACGGCTAACCTTGGTCGTCCGATGGACAGCCTATGGTTCGAACTCGTCCTCGTCCTCGCCCTCACCCTGCTCAATGCGGCGTTCGCCGGCAGCGAGATGGCGCTCATCTCCCTGCGTGAAGGCCAGCTGCGCCGGCTCGAACGGCGCGACGGCACCGGCCGCGCCCTGGCCGGCCTCGCCCGTGACCCGAACCGCTTCCTGTCCACCATCCAGATCGGCATCACGCTGGCCGGGTTTCTGGCCTCGGCCACCGCTGCGGTGTCGCTGAGCGAGCCGGTCGAGCCGCTGCTGGGCTTCCTCGGCGGCGCGGCCGGTCCGATCTCCGTCGTGGCAGTCACCCTGGCACTCACCTTCGTCACCCTCGTGCTCGGCGAGCTCGCGCCCAAGCGGATCGCCATGCAGCGCGCCGAGGGCTGGGCCATGCTGGTCGCCCGCCCGATCCGGCTGCTGTCGGTGCTGCTGCGCCCGGCCAACTGGGTGCTGTCGGCGGCGAGCGACCTCGTGGTCCGCGCGGCCGGCGCCGACCCGCACCGCCGGCAGGACGAGATCGGCCCGGACGAGCTGCGCGACCTCGTCGCCACCCAGCCCGCCTTCACCCGCCAGCAGCGCGAGATCATCTCCGGCGCCGTCGAGATCGCGGCGCGGACCGTGCGGGCCGTGCTGGTACCGCGGCCGATGGTTTTTGCGCTGCCCTCGAACGCGACCGTCGCGGAGGCCGCCGCCGCGCTCGCCGCGACCGGCCACGCCCGGGCGCCCGTCGTGGACAGCGGCGACCTCGACAGCGCGGCCGGCATCGTGCACTGGGCCGACCTCGTCACCGCTTCGGGCGGCACGGTCCGCGACGTGATGCGCCCCGCGCTGCTGCTGCCGGAGTCGCTGCCGCTGGCCGGCGCCCTGCAGCAGTTCAAGGCCGAGCGGCAGGAGTTCGCGCTGGTCGTGGACGAGCGCGGCGCCGTCGACGGCATCGTCACGCTCGCCGACGTGGTCGAGGAGGTGTTCGGGTCGATGACCGGCCCGCCGGTGCGGCACAACGCCGACGGCAGCGTGCTGCTGCCGGGCACGTTCCCGGTGCACGACCTCGCGGACGTCCGCATCGGGCTGGAGCTCTCGCCGGACGCGCCGTTCACCACCGTCGCCGGGCTGGTGCTCGCCCGCCTCGGCCGGCTGCCCTCCACACCCGGCGACACGGTCGCGGTGCAGGACTGGCGCTTCACCGTCGCCCAGGTCCGCGGGCGCGCCATCACCGCGGTCACCGCGACCCGTGCGGGTGCGCGGTGACCGCTGCCTGACGGCTCTTTAGAAGATCGTCAGCGCCGTGTCCCGGGCGACGGCGAGCGCCTGCTCCTTGGTCACGCCGGGATTCTTGCTGGTGGAGACGTAGACCACCGTGCCGTCCGCGTGCGTGACCTGCACGGTGAAGCCGCCGACGTCGGGGTACTCGTGGAACTCCTCGTTGCCCGCATTCGCCGGGTCGCCGGGGTTCAGGTCGACGTACATGACGCCGCCGTTGGTGCCGACCGCCAGTTGGGTCTTGTAGTAGTCCGCGGAGTACCAGTTGCGGCGGAAGGCCGGCGGCAGCGGGGTGCCGTCGAGGTTGGTCACCGTCATGCCCGGCAGCTCGCGGCGCAGCACCTCGTTCAGCGCGTTCTGCAGCCGCGGGACGAGGACCTCGCAGGGCTTGGCGCCCGGGGTCTTCGGCGGCGGGCTCATCGTGCGCCCGGGCCCCGACGGGACGGGGATCGTCGGCATCTGGCACGGCGGCAGCAGGTCCTCCGGGCCCGACACCCCGACGAACGGGCTGTTGCCGCCGATCACGTCCGGGGGCTGGCTGCGGACCCGGCCCGGCGTCGCGGCCGTCTGCGGCGCCGCGACCACGGCCGGTGGCGGCCCCTCGCCGGAGCTCGTGTCGTTGCCGTAACGCGGCACGGCGAGGGCGGCGACGACCAGCCCGGCGGCGATCGCGGCGCCGAGGGTCCGGTCGATGGTGCGGCTGCGACGCCGCTCGCGGGTGATGAGCTGGTCGACGTCGATGGTCGTGGGTGGCGGATCTTCGGTCGCGGCCTGCATGGCCTGCATCAGGTCCACAGCGGTTCCTCCTTGCCGAGGCTCGCCCGCAGCGACTCCAGCGCCCGGGCCGTCTGGCTCTTGACGGTGCCTTCGCTGCAGCCCATGGCCTCGGCGACCTCTTCGACGGAGAGGTCGCAGAAGTACCGCAGGACCAGCACGGCCCGGCGGCGGGGCGGCAGCGCACCCAGGAGGGAGAGCACGGACAGGCGCCGGTCGGTGTCGGACGCGCTCGTGGCGTCCGTTGCGACCGGGTCCGGCAGGACGCCGGTGCTCGTCTCGCGGCGGTGCCACGGGCGCCGGCGTTCGTCGAGCCACGCGCGCAGGAGCATGCGGCGCACGTAGGCGTCGAGGTTCTCGAACTGCTGCGCCCGCTTCCAGTGGCGGTAGAGCTTGACCAGGACCGTCGAGGTCAGGTCGTCGGCCGTGTGCCAGTCGCCGCACAGCAGGAACGCCGTGCGGCGCAGGCGGTCGAGGTTGCCCGCGACGTACTCGCGATAGGACTGCTCGTCCGTCATGCGCGCCCTCCCCGGTGGGTACATCGGGAAAACGGACGGCCGCGACGGCGGGGTTGCCTACGGCAGCGAGATATTTCCGTCGATGGCGGCGCGGGCGATGTCGGTGCGGAACTGCGCGCCCTCGAAGCCGATGCCGCGCACCAATGCGTAGGCGGCGTCGCGGGCCTCGCCGAGCGTCGCGCCGAGCGCCGTGCAGGCCAGCACCCGGCCGCCGGCGGTGACCAGGGCGCCGTCCTCGCGGCGGGCGGTGCCGGCGTGCAGCACGCCCGGCACGCCGTCGGCGCCGGTGATCACGTCGCCCTTGCGGGCCGACTCC
>Ga0310811_10003047_pt1 | contig 21079 bp, 25 predicted proteins | sample YCmetagenome_FD_207642 | JGI IMG/M metagenome (GOLD analysis project Ga0310811, IMG submission 207642) | Soil microbial communities from experimental microcosm in Duke University, North Carolina, United States - YC | ecosystem: Engineered > Artificial ecosystem > Soil microcosm > Unclassified ...
CGAAAAGCCCGATCACGATCCGCCACCTTCTGACCCATACGTCGGGTCTCAGCTACGGCATCTTCGATCCCGGCTCGGTTCTGTTCAAAGGCTACAATGAGGCGGGGGTGCTCAACCCGCTGACGCCGCTGACCGACATGATCGACAAGCTCGCCGATCTGCCGCTGTCGTATCATCCCGGCACGTCCTGGGAATATTCGGTGGCGACCGACGTGCTCGGCCGCGTCGTGGAGGTCGTCTCGGGCAAGCCGCTCGACGTTTTCTTCAAAGCACGCATCTTCGATCCGCTCGGCATGACAGATACCGGCTTCTCTGTGCCGGAGGCGCAGCAGGGCAGGCTGGTCGCGCACTATACCGGCGCCGACGTGCTCGATCCGATGAAGCCGGGCCTCACGCGTGCCGATAATCTGCCGTATCCGCAGGCCTATCGGCGGCCGTTTCCGCGGCTGTCGGGTGGCGGCGGGCTGGTCTCGACCCTGCCGGACATGCTCGCGCTGGTGCGCGCCCTGGTGCCCGGTCCCGAGGCGCTGCTGAAGCCGGAGACGTTGCGGCAGATGATGACCAACCAGTTGTCATCGGGCCAGACCATCCGTTTCGCCAATCTTGGGCCGATGCCCGGCAAGGGCTTTGGCCTCGGCGGCGCCGTGACCTTCGCTCCAACCCAGTTCGATCCTCCGAATTCCACCGGCGAATTCCAGTGGGGTGGGCTCGCCGGCACGCATTGGTGGATCTGTCCCGAGGCCAATACATCAGGCGTCTTGATGGCCCAGCGCCATATGGGCTTCTGGAATCCGTTCTTCTTCGAGTTCAAACGCCTGGCCTACCGGGCCGTCGGAGGCTGACCACGAAAAAATTGCGGATCCCTGCGAATCCTTTGGCGCGATCGCGTCCTCTTCACAATCGAGGCACTTCGCCTCGGCTCGTGTTGGAGGATGCGATGGCTTTTTACAGGAAGAACATCGGCGGTCTGCACCAGGCGGTGCGGGTTGCCGCAGGGATTGCGGCGGCGGTCGCGGCATTGGTCTATCTCGGCGGTGCGGTGGCCTGGCTGGTCGTGCTCGGCGGGGCGGGCTTCGCATTGACCGGCCTCGTCGGCTATTGCCCGATGTGCGCGTTGGCCGGGATCGGACGGGGAGGTGTGTCGTGAGTGCGACTGCGATCCCATCAGACCTGTTCGAAGCCGCGCGGCTTGGTGACCCCCAGTCGATCTCGCGCCTGCTCGAGACAGCGCAGCCGGACATTCGCCGATACGCACGTGCGACGTGCCGCAGCTCGGCTGATGCGGAAGATGCCGCGCAGGAGACGCTATGGATCCTGTCTCGGCATGTCGGCACCATCCGCTCGTTGCTCGCGTTATCCGCCTGGCTGTTCAGCGTGGTCCGCCGCGAATGCCTGCGGCTCGCGCGCAAGGCGGGGCTGACGCCATCGATCGATGAGAGTGAGGCGGAGGCCGCGTTGCTCGCGCGTCCCGAGGCCGATCTGCGGCTCGATGTGGCCGCAGCCTTCGAAGCACTGCCACTGCATTACCGCGATGTCGCGCTGATGCGCGACATCAAGGAAATGACCATCGATGAGATCGCGGGCGTGCTTGGAGCGTCCAGACAGGCCGTGAAGGCGCGCCTGCATCGCGCCCGCGCCCTGATGCGCGAATATCTGACGAGGTAAGCCATGACCGGATATCAACCCCCGACGATCTCAAATCGATCCCGGCCTTCGTCGTGCTGATCGCAGCCGCGGTGCGCGCCGGCGGCACGCTCGGCCATGCGCTGCTGGCGCAGCGGCTGTTCGAGCGCCATAACGGTGAGGGATGAGCGAGCGCTGGTTGGAGGCGAGACCGGACGCGTGAAAACCTATCTCGGTCTCGACGGATTTCGTTTCGGCTGGGTTGCCGCGTGGATCGATGACCGCGGCGGTCACGGCTTCGACTATTCGCCGGGGCTCGCCCGTCTGCTCGCAATGCCGCATGCGCGCGCGATGATCGACATGCCGATCGGACTGAAGCCGAGCGGCTATCGCATCTGCGACCTGCGTGCGCGCGAATTGGTGGGCCCCGCCGTGTTTCTCGGGGCCCGCCGTGACCTCTGGACATTCTCCGATATGGCCGCAGCCAACCGGCACTATTGGGAGCACGAAGGCAAGGGCAGGGGCATCTCGGCGCAGCTCTGGAATATCAGGGACAAGATCAGGGATGTCGACGAGATCATGACGCCGGCGCGGCAGGCGACGACCGGCGAAGCGCATCCGGAATTGATCTTCTGGAATCTTGCAGGGCGAATCCGGCTTGCGACGAAGTCTTCGGCTGAAGGCCGCGAGCAGCGCACCGCATTGCTGATGCAGCGCGGCTTCACGCGTTTGCAAAAATGGCTGACACAGCGCCACGGCACCGGCATCGGCCGCGACGATCTCATCGATGCCTGTGCCTGCGCAATCGCCGCGCGCGACAGCACGCAGTGCGTTGGTGGGGATGAGATCGATCCGCGCGGTCTGCGGATGGAGATCAACTATTAGCCGTTTGAGAGGCTCGCGCCGGGAAAAACAAGCAAATTATTTGAACTATGCAGGAACTGGCGACGGTCGGCCCGCGTTCCCCGTGCGAACATATGACAGAGAAGCTCGCGCGATGAATGATGCCAGCCAGTTCGCTACCGCAATGCTCACGCTCGTGTTTGCCGGAGCGTTGCTCGTCACCGGGCAGCTCTTCATTGAGCAACGCGCCCAGCGAGACATCTACGCCACCAGTCATCTACTGAGGCCGTAGTAACTTGACTGAATGACTCGGCCTTGCGCCGTGCGATCGCTCGCCTAAATTAGGCGGCATCTCACGAATGAAGCCGGGGTTTCGATGTCTGATTTGTCTACCTTCCCTATCACCAAGCGCTGGCCCGCCAAGCATCCCGAATTGCTTCAACTCTATTCGCTGCCGACGCCGAATGGTGTGAAGGTCTCGATCATGCTGGAAGAGATCGGGCTGCCTTACGAGGTCCATCTCGTCGATTTCGGCAAGGACGATCAGAAGACGCCGGAGTTCCTCTCGCTCAATCCGAACGGCAAGATCCCGGCGATCCTTGATCCCAACGGGCCCGGGGGCAAGCCGCTGCCGCTGTTCGAGTCCGGCGCGATCCTGCAGTATCTCGCAGAGAAGACCGGCAAGCTGCTGCCCCAGGATGCCGCGCGCCGCTACCAGACGATCCAGTGGGTGCATTTCCAGATGGGCGGCATCGGGCCGATGTTCGGCCAAGTCGGTTTCTTCCACAAATTCGCCGGCAAGGATTTTGAGGACAAGCGCCCGCTCGAACGCTACGTGGCCGAGTCCAAGCGCCTGCTCGGCGTGATGGAGGCGCATCTCGCTGGCCGGCAGTGGTTCATGGATGACGACTACACCATCGCCGACATTTCAATGCTCGGCTGGGTGCGCAATCTCATCGGCTTCTACGGCGCCGGCGATCTCGTCGCGTTCAGCCAGTTCAAGGCGGTTGGTGCCTGGCTCGAGCGCGGGCTTGGGCGCCCGGCGGTGCAGCGCGGATTGAATATTCCAAAACGTCCGTGAGCTAGCTGAGAGCTTTGTAGCTCATGTAGAGCGCCATCAAGGCGACGAGCCCGATCATGGTTCGGCGCAGCACTGCTTTGCTGACGCGGTTGGCTGCGCGGGCGCCGAGATCGGTGCCGACCCAGAGACCGGCAATGATGCCGATGATGGCCGGCCAGCCGACCATCAGGCCCTTGCTCCAGTAGATCCAGGCCGCCGGAATGTTGGTCGGAATGACCGAGAAGATCAAGCTGACGAGTTGCGCCTGATGCTGCGGCACGCGCAAGCCTGCGGCGAGGCCGACCGTGATCGCGAGTCCGCCGCCGATTCCCATGAAGCCGGAGGAAAAGCCGGCAAGTGCGCCGATGAGGAGCAGGGGGACCCAGGGCAGTTGGTCGCTATCGTCGGCGTGGCTGCTACCGTCCTTGCGGTCACGACGCAGGATCAGGAGCGCGATCAGCGCAACGAGATAGACGACATAGGTCCATTGCAGGACCGCGTCGGGCACGGCGGCCGCGGCATAGCCGCCGCCCGTGCCGCCGACGAGAAATCCGACGCCGATCCAGACGATCCATGGCAACGGGCTGCGATTGCCGTTTTGCCAGTAACGGCGCACGCCGGCGAGGCCCGTCGGCGGGATTTGCGTGATCAGCGAGGTGCCCTGGGCCACGTGTTGCTCAGCGCCGAGCAGCAGCACGCAGAAGATGACAAGGCCACCGCCAGGGCTCGTACCCATGAAGCCCGAGGTCAGTCCGCCGATAAGACCGACACCGGTGCCGGCAACGAGGTCGTGAATCCAGGGCATCGCTTACGTCCTCGCCCGTCGCTTGATGTCGGGTTTGGCCGCACGAAAGCTGTCGATGACGGCTGTGACGGCCCCCATGCAGGCCGCGACGTCAAAATCCTCGCCCCAGCATTTTTGCAGCACAAAGCCCTGGAAGATCGCGATCAGCACACGTGCGATCGAATCGGCGCCGATGTCGCGCTTGATGAGGCCGTCGTGCTGGCCGCGCTCGACCAACGCCACGATCAACGCACGTGGCATGTCGATTCCTTCGACGACGCTGCTGCGGACACGGCGGTTGCGCAGCGCCTCGGACCAGCCATGGATGCCGACCCGGCGCCGCGCTTCGCCCGCCGGATCGGTGAGCCATTGCGCGTAGACGCGGACCAGCGCGTGCAGTCCCTCGATCGGATCACCGGATCCCTGCGCCACCGAGTTGAGCACAGCCTCGCGGCGATGCCGGTCGTCGGCGAGGGCCTCGATCAGATCGTCCTTGCCCTGGAAGTAGAGATAGACTGCGCCATGGCTCAAGCCCGACCGCTTCACGATGTCGGCCATGCCGGTCTGGTGAAATCCGTCTTCGGAGAAGCAGGCCAGCGCCGCTTCGAGGATTTGCTGACGCCTGTCTTCACGCTTCTTGTCGCTGATCTTGGGCATCCGTCCCGTCCGTAATTAACTGACAGATCGATCGTTTTTGAGGAGAAAGCCAAAACAGTCGTTTTAAAGCCGGCCAATATAAAAAACGATCAGTCAGTCATTTTTATTGGCAAAGGAGATTTTGGTCAAGTCCCGGCGGCTGCGCCGTCGAACGAGGACGAAGCGATAGGCGCCCGGCCGCCGAAGGCGATGCCGCTAGAACAGCCGTCCGCCGTTAGGCACCGGCTTGCCCGGCTGCATCAGCACGACCTTGCCCTCGGCATCGGGAAAGCCGAGCGTGAGGACCTCCGAGACGACTGGCCCGATCTGGCGCGGCGGGAAATTGACGACGGCGGCGACCTGCTGTCCCACCAGCGTCTCGAGCGGATGGTTTTCCGTGATCTGCGCCGAGCTCTTGCGCACGCCGATGGCCGGGCCGAAGTCGATCCACAGTCGCCACGCAGGCTTGCGCGCTTCGGGAAACGGCTTGGCATCGACGATGGTGCCGACGCGGATATCGACCGCGAGGAACGTGTTGAAGTCGATCGTAGGTGAGGCGGATGCGGCGGGATCGTGGGTAACGTGCATGATGCGTCCGTTCAAGAATGTCGAAAGCGTCGTTCGCAATATTGTCGCGCGATCAGGAGTTTCGTACAACGCCCGCGGGATCACGATACGACGCATGCGCGAGGACCGTCTTGCCCAACATCATCTACGGCATCAAGAACTGCGACACCATGAAGAAGGCGCGCGCCTGGCTCGACACCCATGGCGTTGCTTACGAGTTCCACGATTACAAGGCCGCCGGCGTGGAGAAGGACAAGCTCAAGCATTGGAGCGACAAGCTCGGCTGGGAGACGCTGCTCAATCGCGCCGGCACGACCTTCAAGAAGCTGCCCGATGCCGACAAGGAAGGCTTGACCGAGAAGAAGGCGCTGGCGCTGATGTTAGCGCAACCATCCATGATCAAGCGGCCTGTGCTCGAAATCGGCGCCAAGCTCCTGGTCGGCTTCAAGCCCGATATCTACGCCAAGGAAGTTGGCGCCACCACGCGCAAGAGCTAGTTCAGTTCGATGATCTCGGCGGTGACATCAGGACCATCGGACTGATCGGCGAATTCCACGACGTCGGCCGCAGCGATGCGTCCGGGGGCGCGGTGAAACAGGTCGTGGTCGATCACTGTGCGCAATTTCGGCCGCGGCAGCGCGTCATTTCCGCGCAGCAGATTCTTGATCTCAAAGCCGCCGTCCTCGCAGAAGGTCTTGAGCGAGGCGATGATGTGGCTGACCTTGCCGTCGGTCAGGAAGGGCAGCAGCAGCCGTTCATAGGCGACGACACGGTCGTAGATGTCGTCGACGTCGGCAACGCTGTACACCGGAAGCCCGCGCACCACGCATTCATGATAGATCGGCATCACGAAGGGCGCGAGCCGCGGCCCGACATAATCCTCCAGCAGAACGCCCTTGCCGGTATGGCCGTAAGCGCGCGAGATCCGCGTGCCTTCGCTCTGGATGATCAGGCGTGGCGTCGGCGTCGAATTGTCCACCGTGTAATAGATGAGATCGGACAGCTCCTCCTCGAGGCGCGCGGGCTGATACTCCCAGATCGCCGGTGCAACCTGCTGGCGCGCATAAAGTCGCAGCCACGTGTTGAGGAGATCACGCTGCCTGATCGATTTGACGACGGAGGGAGCGGCGCTTGCGAAATCCAAAGCAATATTCCCGGCGAATGAAACCCGCGCATGATCGCCGCGGCGGGAAAATTTTTGATGAAGGCTGGCGCGCGGGACCAAAGACCGTTAACGACGACTTGATGACCGGTGTCTTGCGAACCGGAAGGCCGGCAGGCGACATCGCAAAGCCTCCAACTAAGGGAGCATAAGACTCCCGGCCAGAGGCCTGACCTGCTCAGCTTTCCGCCTTGCCTAACCCCCGTCACCTCCGGCATATTCCGCGCCCGGAGGCGGCGTTCCGGGACAGGCTCCAAGGCCTCCGGAAAGTCGAAGTCACAAGGACAGCCACGCGCATTTGTGCGGGCAGGGGGAAATCTGTTTGGCCGATGAGTTCATTCTCGAAACGGAAGGCTTGACCAAGGAGTTTGCGGGCTTCTTCGCCGTCCGCGACGTTGCGCTCAAGGTTCGCCGTGGGAGCATTCACGCGTTGATCGGCCCGAACGGTGCCGGCAAGACGACGTGCTTCAATCTTCTGACCAAGTTCCTCAAACCGTCGGCCGGAAAGATCCTGTACAAGGGACAGGACATCACCGCGATGGCGCCCGCTGACGTGGCACGGCTGGGACTGGTGCGTTCGTTCCAGATCTCGGCGGTGTTTCCGCATCTCACCGCGCTGGAGAATGTTCGTGTCGCGCTCCAGCGGCAGCACGGCAGCTCCTTCGATTTCTGGCGCTCCAAGTCCGTGCTCAATCGATTCAACGACCGCGCGCGCGAGTTGTTGAACGACGTCGGCCTCAGCGAGTTTGCCAACACGCCTGCGGTCGAGATGGCTTATGGACGCAAGCGCGCGCTCGAGATCGCAACCACGCTCGCGCTCGATCCGGAAATGATGCTTCTGGACGAGCCGATGGCCGGCATGGGGCACGAGGACATCGACAAGATCGCCGCACTGATCAAGCGGATCTCGGCGAAATATACCATCCTCATGGTCGAGCATAATTTGAGCGTCGTCGCCAATCTTTCCGACATCATCACGGTGCTGACGCGCGGGCAGGTGCTTGCGCAGGGCCATTATTCCGAGCTCACCAAGGACGAGCGCGTCAAGGAAGCCTATCTGGGAGCCGGTCATGCCTGAGACTGCAATGGCCGAGGCACCAGTGAAAGCTGCAACCGGCGGCAATGTCCTTGGGGTCCGCAACCTCGAGGCCTGGTACGGCGAATCTCACATCCTGCACGGGATCAATTTCGACGTGAATGCGGGCGAGGTCGTCACGCTGCTCGGGCGCAACGGCGCCGGCAAGACCACCACGTTGAAGTCGATCATGGGCATCATCGGCAAGCGTACCGGCTCGATCAAGTTCAACGATCAGGAGATCATCCGCGCGACCTCCGACAAGATCGCGCGCATGGGTGTCGCGTTCTGTCCCGAAGAGCGGGGGATTTTCTCCAGTCTCGACGTGCGGGAAAATTTGATGCTGCCGCCGGTGGTGCGCCCGGGCGGGTTGCCGCTCGAACAGATCTTCGATCTGTTTCCGAACCTGAAGGAGCGGCTCAGCAGCCAGGGCACCAAGTTGTCCGGCGGCGAGCAGCAGATGCTCGCGATCGCGCGCATCCTGCGCACCGGCGCGAGCTTCCTGATGCTGGACGAGCCGACCGAAGGTCTTGCGCCCGTCATCATTCAGCAGATCGGCCACACCATTGCGCGGCTCAAGAAGGAGGGCTTCACGATCCTTCTGGTCGAGCAGAACTTCCGCTTCGCATCCACCGTTGCCGACCGTTACTATGTGGTCGAGCACGGCAAGATCATTGACGGATTTTCCAATGCGGAGCTTGCCGCCAACATGGACAAGCTCCACACCTATCTCGGCGTCTAGGCCGGCCCAAAGTGGAACGGCCAATAGAAACGACGACGAGAGAATTTACGAGGGAAGTCACATGAAAAAGTCGATTGCATCGTTGTTGCTCGGCACGGCGTTGGCCGTGACCACCGCTGGCGCCGCCTTCGCACAGGACAAGACGGTCAAGATCGGTGCGCTGTCCGATCAGTCCGGTCTCTATGCAGACCTCGGCGGACCCGGCTCGACGCTCGCGGCCCAAATGGCTGTCGAGGATTCCGGCCTCACGGGCAAGGGCTGGAAGATCGACATCATCTCCGGCGACCACCAGAACAAGCCTGACATCGGCACCGCGATCGCGCGGCAGTGGTTCGACGTCGACAAGGTCGACATCATCGTCGACGTGCCGAACTCAGGCGTGGCGCTCGCCGTCAACAACGTCGTCAAGGAAAAGAACGGCGTCTACATCAATTCGGGTGCGGCGACCTCGGACCTCACCAATGCGCAGTGCTCGCCCAATACCGTGCACTGGACCTACGACACCTACATGCTGGCCCACACCACGGGTCAGGCGCTGGTGAAGGCCGGCGGCGATACCTGGTTCTTCCTGACCGCCGACTACGCCTTCGGTGCGGCGCTCGAGCGCGACACGACAGCCGTCATCACCGCCAACGGCGGCAAGGTCGTCGGCGGCGTCAAGCATCCGCTCAACACGCCGGACTTCTCGTCCTTCCTGCTCCAGGCTCAGGCCTCCAAGGCCAAGATCATCGGCCTCGCCAATGCCGGCGGCGACACCACCAACACGATCAAGCAGGCAGCCGAATTCGGTATCGTCAAAGGCGGCCAGAAGCTCGCCGCGCTGCTGCTGTTCCTCACCGACGTCAAGGCGATCGGGCTCGAGACCGCGCAGGGCCTCAACTTCACCGAGACGTTCTATTGGGACATGAACGACAAGACCCGTGCCTTCTCCAAGCGCTTCGCCGAAAAGATGAAGAACAGCGCTCCGCCGACCATGGTGCAGGCGGGCGTTTATGCGGGCGTGCGCCACTATCTCAAGGCGCTGGAAGCGCTCGGCGGCAATCCGCATGACGGCGTCAAGGTCGTCGAGAAGATGAAGTCGATGCCGACCGAGGACGATCTGTTCGGCAAGGGCGAGATCCAGCCGAACGGCCGCACCATCCACAACGCCTATCTGTTCGAAGTGAAGAAGCCCTCCGAGTCCAAGGGACCGTGGGATTTCTACAAGCTCGTGGGCACTGTGCCGGGCGACCAGGCGTTTACACCGCTCTCCGAGAGCAAGTGCGCGCTGCTTAAGAAGTAAGACCAACAGTCCGCCGGCTGCCGGCCGGCGGACGCTACTTTGGGAACGCCGAAGGGACTGGGTGCTGGATCGATGCAGGCTCTCTACGCACAGCTACTGGTGGGACTGATCAACGGCTCGTTCTACGCGCTGCTCAGTCTCGGGCTCGCCGTCATCTTCGGCATGCTCAACATCATCAATTTCGCCCATGGCGCGCTCTACATGATGGGCGCCTTCGTCGCCTATTTCCTGCTGAACCTCGGCGGCATCAATTACTGGTGGGCGCTGCTGCTTGCGCCGATCATCGTCGGCATCTTCGGCATGCTCCTGGAGCGGACCATGCTGAAATTCCTGACCGGCCTCGACCATCTCTACGGCCTGCTGCTGACGTTCGGCATCGCGCTGATCGTGCAGGGCGTGTTCCAGAACTATTTCGGCTCTTCCGGCCTGCCTTATTCCATCCCGGACCAGCTCAAGGGTGGCTTGAATCTCGGCTTCATGTTCCTGCCGATCTATCGCGCTTGGGTCGTCGTCTTCTCACTGTTCGTCTGCATCGCCACCTGGTTCCTGATCGAGAAGACGCGGCTTGGTGCTTACCTGCGCGCAGCGACTGAAAATCCGACGCTGGTGCGTGCCTTCGGCATCAACGTACCGCGCATGATCACGCTCACGTACGGCCTCGGCGTCGGCCTTGCCGCGCTCGCCGGCGTGCTCTCGGCGCCAATCAACCAGGTGCGGCCGCTGATGGGCGCCGACCTCATCATCGTGGTGTTCGCGGTGGTGGTGATCGGCGGCATGGGATCGATCATGGGTTCCATCATCACCGGCTTCGCACTCGGTGTGATCGAGGGCCTGACCAAATATTTCTACCCCGAGGCCTCCAACACCGTCGTGTTCGTGCTGATGGTGCTGGTGCTCTTGGTGAAGCCAACGGGATTGACGGGAAGGGCGGCCTGATATGACAGCCTTGACGGACGACACGCTGACGGTAACCCCGCGCGCGATGCGCGACGAGATGATCTTGTTTGTGGTGATGGCGCTGCTGCTGGCGTCGGTGCCTTTCACGGGAGTCTATCCGTTCTTCGTGATGCAGGCGCTGTGCTTTGCGCTGCTTGCCTGCGCCTTCAATCTCCTGATCGGCTACGGCGGCCTGCTGTCGTTTGGCCATGCGATGTTCATGGGCACTGCCGGTTATTGCAGCGCGCATGCCCTGAAGGTCTGGGCGCTGCCGCCCGAACTTGGCGTCCTCGTCGGCGTCGCCGCGGCGTTCGGGCTGTCGCTCATCACCGGCTACATCTCGATCCGCCGGCAGGGTATCTACTTCTCGATGATCACGCTGGCGCTGTCGCAGCTGCTGTACTTCATCTATCTCCAGGCGCCGTTTACCCATGGCGAGGACGGCATCCAGGGCATTCCGCAGGGACACATGTTCGGCATCTTCGATCTGTCGAAGCCGACCGTGCTCTATTATGTCGTGCTGGTCGGCTTCCTCGCGGGCTTCCTGCTGATCTACCGCATCATCAACTCGCCCTTCGGTGAAGTTCTGAAGTCGATCCGCGAGAACGAGCCGCGCGCGATCTCGCTCGGCTACCGCACCGACCAGTACAAGTTCCTGGCGTTCGTCCTGTCGGGAACGCTGGCAGGCTTCGCCGGCGCGCTGAAAGTGTTCGTGGCGCAGAACGCCTCGCTCACCGACGTGCACTGGTCAATGTCGGGCGAAGTCGTGCTCATGACGCTGGTCGGCGGTCTCGGGACCATCTTCGGCCCCGTGGTCGGCGCCTTCGTGATCATCGCCATGCAGCAATATCTGGCGGGGTTCGGCCAGTGGGTGACGGTGATCCAGGGCTCGATCTTCGTGATCTGCGTGCTCACCTTCCGCCGTGGCATCATCGGTGAAATCGCGCACTACTTCCGGCGGTCGCTGTAAGTAGCTGATATAACGTATGTTTTATTGGCTTGCGAATCCGGTGGATGATCCGGCTTCGCGGGCGTGAGATGACACGCGCGCCAGGCGAAAATGGTCTATGACGGTTTTGTGACGGTCCGTTCGGGCCGGGCTATTTCCAACCGGTAGACCAGTCCCATGATGCGATGGTTTCGCGCTTTCCTCCCGAAGGAAGAACGGTTCTTCGACCTGTTCGACCGCCACGCCCAGACCGTGATCCAGGGCTCGATCGCGCTCCAGGGCGTGCTGAACGGGGGCGAAGAGACGCCGGTCTACTGCCAGCGCGTCAGCCAGTTCGAGAACGATGCCGACAACATCACCCGAGAGGTGCTGACGGCGGTGCGTCGCACCTTCATCACGCCGTTCGACCGCGGCGACATCAAGAACCTGATCACCTCGATGGACGACGCCATCGACCAGATGCAGCAGACGGCGAAAGCCGTGATGTTGTTCGAGGTCCGCACCTTCGAGCCGCCGATGCGCGAGATCGGTGCGCTGCTGATCGAATGCGCCAATCTGGTCGGACGGGCGCTGCCGCTGATGCAATCGATCGGGCCGAACGTCGCGATGCTGACCGCGATCACGGAAGAGCTGACCAAGCTCGAGGGCCGCGTCGACGACCTGCATGACATCGGTCTGAAGGAGCTGTTCCTCAAGCATCGTGACGGCAGCGCCATGAACTTCATCGTCGGCGCCGAGATCTACGACCATCTCGAAAAGGTTGCCGATCGCTTCGATGACGTGGCGAACGAGATCAACAGCATCGTCATCGAGCAAGTGTAGGGCAGGGCCGCGCTGTGGATGCTGCGTTGGGTCTTCCCGTCCTGGTCGGACTGATCGCCGTCGCACTGCTGTTCGACTTCCTGAACGGCCTGCACGACGCCGCCAATTCGATCGCGACCATCGTCTCGACCCGCGTGCTGCGGCCGCAATTCGCGGTGATCTGGGCCGCGTTCTTCAATTTCGTCGCCTTCATGGTGTTCGGCCTGCACGTTGCCCAGACCATCGGCACCGGCATCATCGATCCCGCGATCGTCGACGCCCAGGTGATCTTTGCCGCACTTGTCGGCGCCATCGTCTGGAATCTGGTGACCTGGGCGCTCGGCATTCCGTCCTCGTCCTCACATGCGCTGATCGGCGGCCTCGTCGGCGGCGGCATGGCCAAGGCCGGAATCCATGCGGCCGTGTGGAGCGGATTGACCAAGGCGGTGCTGGCGATCGTGCTGTCGCCGCTGGTCGGCTTCCTGCTCGCGATGATGCTGGTCGCGATCGTGTCGTGGCTCTCGGTGCGCTCGACGCCGTTCGCGGTCGATCGCGCCTTCCGCATCCTGCAATTCGCCTCCGCCTCGCTCTATTCGCTCGGACATGGCGGCAACGACGCGCAGAAGACCATGGGCATCATTGCCGTGCTGCTCTATTCACAGGGCCATCTCGGCAATGAATTTACGGTGCCGTTCTGGGTGGTGTTGTCCTGCCAGGCCGCGATGGCTCTGGGCACGTTGATGGGCGGCTGGCGCATCGTCCGTACCATGGGCCTGCGCATCACCAAGCTGACGCCGATGCAGGGATTTTGCGCCGAGACCGGTGGCGCGGCCACCCTGTTCATTGCGACCTTCCTCGGCGTTCCCGTCTCGACCACCCACACCATCACTGGCGCCATCGTCGGTGTCGGTGCGGCCCGCCGCGTCTCGGCGGTGCGCTGGAACGTGGCGAGCTCGATCGTCTACGCCTGGGTGATCACGATCCCTGCCTCAGCCATCGTCGCCGCGCTGAGCTGGTGGGCGGTCCAGATCTTCAAGTAACGAGCTTCAGCCCGACGATGCCGGCCACGATCAGGCCGATGCTGGCGAGGCGGAGCGCGGTGGCGGGCTCGCCGAACAGGTAGATGCCGAGGGTGGCGGTGCCGACTGCGCCGATGCCGGTCCAGACCGCATAGGCGGTTCCGACCGGCAGGGACTTGAGCGCTAAACCGAGCAGGATCACGCTGCCGGCCATGGCTGCGAGCGTGATCACAGAGGGAACCAGCCTGGTAAAACCCTCGGTATATTTCAGGCCGATCGCCCAGGTGATCTCGAGAAGACCGGCGACGAACAGGATGCTCCAGGCCATGACGACCCTCCACTCAAGGCAGGGTCGTCCCCGCGAGGCCAATATGCTGATGAGCAAGGAGGTCGTCCTCCCGGAGGCCGATATGGGGCTGGCCGAAGGCCTGCGCAATCACCAAATGAGGCTTGATCCAGCCCATTTTCCCTGCCAAACGCTCCCGCCATGTCCGACATTGCCGCCACCACAGCCGAATCGCCGGCCCGTTCCCCGCTTGCCGCAGAAGTGTCGCGGCGGCGCACCTTTGCGATCATCTCGCACCCTGACGCCGGCAAGACCACGCTGACCGAAAAGCTTCTCCTGTTCGGCGGCGCCATCAATCTGGCCGGCCAGGTCAAGGCCAAGGGCGAGCGGCGCAACACCCGTTCGGACTGGATGAAGATCGAGCGCGAGCGCGGCATCTCGGTCGTGACCTCGGTGATGACCTTCGAGTTCGAAGGCCTTGTCTTCAACCTGCTGGACACGCCGGGCCACGAGGACTTTTCGGAAGACACCTATCGGACGCTCACCGCCGTCGACTCTGCCGTCATGGTCATCGACGCGGCCAAGGGCATCGAGGCGCGGACACGCAAGTTGTTCGAGGTGTGCCGCCTTCGCGACATCCCGATCATCACGTTCATCAACAAGATGGATCGCGAGAGCCGTGACGTGTTCGAGCTGCTCGACGAGATCGAGAAAACGCTGGCGCTCGACACCACGCCGATGACCTGGCCGGTCGGCCGGGGGCGCGACTTCCTCGGTACCTACGACGTCGTCAATGGCGGCGTGCGCCTGCTCGAAGGCGGCGGCGCCAAGACGGGTGCCGCGCAGCAGATCGAGATCGAGGAACTGGCCAAGCTCAACGCCAATCTCGATGTGTCGGCGGTGAAGGACGAGCTTGAACTCGTCACCGAGGCCTCAAAACCGTTCGAGCTCGATGCGTTCCGCGAGGGCCATCTGACGCCGGTTTACTTCGGCAGCGCGCTGCGCAATTTCGGCGTCGGCGACCTCCTGGAAGGCCTCGGCAAGTTTGCGCCCGAGCCGCGTGCGCAGGACAGCGACCAGCGCAAGGTCGAGGCCACCGATCCGCGCATGAGCGCCTTCGTGTTCAAGATCCAGGCCAATATGGATCCGAACCACCGCGACCGCATCGCGTTTGCGCGCCTCTGCTCCGGCAAGCTCAGCCGCGGCATGAAGGCCAAGCTGGTGCGCACCGGCAAGAGCATGCCGCTGTCGAGCCCGCAATTTTTCTTTGCCCAGGACCGCTCGGTGGCGGACGAGGCCTTTGCAGGCGACGTCGTCGGCATTCCCAATCACGGCACACTGCGGATCGGCGATACGCTGACCGAGGGCGAGGATTTCAACTTCGTCGGCGTACCGAGCTTCGCACCGGAAATCGTCCGCCGCGTCCGCCTCACCGACGCGATGAAGGCGAAAAAGCTGAAGGAAGCGCTCCAGCAGATGTCGGAAGAGGGCGTTGTGCAGGTGTTCCGGCCGCGTGACGGCGCACCGGCATTGGTCGGCGTGGTCGGCGCGCTGCAGCTGGACGTGCTCAAGGCACGGCTGGAAGCGGAATATTCACTCCCGGTCGAATTCGAGGTGAGCGAGTTCCAGCTCGCGCGCTGGGTCTCTTCGGAGGATCGCAAGAAGCTCGACACCTTCATCGCGGGCAACACGTCGAGTATTGCCGACGACGTCGACGGCGACCCCGTGTATCTCGCCCGGAACGAGTTCTATCTCGGCTATACCAAGGAGCGCGCCGAGGGCATCGAGTTTACCAACGTCAAGGACGTCAAGAGGAAGGGGTAGGGCGCCGACACCCTCTCGCACGCGAGCATGTGAACGCGCGCAGGCTTGACGCTGTCACGAACGGTGCCACCTTTCGCCGACGTGGCATCGCGAGCTCAAAGCATGTGGCGCGGCATTCTCGTTCTCACACTGTTGGCGATATCAACCTTCGCCGCCGACGCGCAGCGTCGCCAGATCAATCCAATCCCGTTTGCGCACGAGCCGTGTAGTGTGCTCGACGGCCGGCCCTGCACGCCGTCCTATTGCAGTCCGCTCGAGCCCGGCCCCTGCATTCCCGAGATCGACTATCCCTATGGTCAGAACCTCCAGCTCACGATCGAGAGCGTGCCTGCGGAGGCTGATCGGGCCAAGTATCAAAAGCCGGATCACGATCTCGATACGATCGGTGATCTCTTTGCGGAGCTGCGCACATGCTGGTCACCGCCATCGGACAACGGGCGCGCAGGCATGCAGATGGCTGTCCGTTTCAGCTTCAATAAAACCGGCGGCCTGATCGGTCCGCCGCGGCTGACCTTTGCGACTGCGGGCGTCCCCGCCGATACGCGAACCACCTACCTCAACGCGATCAATTCATCGCTGAACGCCTGTCTCCCGTTGAAGTTCACCAGCGGCCTCGGTGGCGCTTTGGCCGGGCGGCCCATTGCGATCCGCTATGTCGACAATCGAGAGCTCGGGAAGTAGCGCGTCAGTTGCGAGCGGCGGCCAATCAATGATACCTCAGAGGTGGGGCGCTGGTTAAGGGGAGGATGTCGTGGGTCTGCTGGTCATGATCCTGGGGCTGGTGCTGTTTTTCGCCGCCCATGTTTTCACAACGAAGCGTGATGCGCGCGCACAGGCGATCGCGCGGCTGGGCGAGGGGACCTACAAGATCCTCTATTCGGTCGTCTCGCTCGCGGGACTGGCGCTGATCGTCTGGGGCTTTGGCCATTATCGTGCGACCGGCTGGATCGACGTCTGGTATCCGCCGAAGGCGATGAAGCACATCACGGTGGCGCTGATGTTGCCTGCCGTCATTCTGGTGGTCGCGTCCTACCTGCGCGGCCGCATCTATGCGACGCTGAAACATCCAATGCTCGCAGGTATCAAACTGTGGGCGGCGGCGCACCTGCTCGCCAATGGCGATCTAGGCTCCATCATCCTGTTCGGCTCCTTCCTGGGCTGGGGCGTCTATGACCGCATTTCGCTGAAGCATCGCAAGGATGCCGGCGGCCCGCCGATTCCGGTGGGCGGCGTCACCAACGATCTGATCGCGGTCGCGGTCGGCATCGTCGCTTACCTGGCGCTGGCGTTTGCGTTCCATCCTGTCGTGATCGGCGTTCCCGTGATGGGCGGATAGCCGATCAGCGCAAGACATCACCTCCGTGCTCATGCGCGGAAGGTGACAAAAGCAACAAGCCGAGGACCCTCCGATGGACTGGTCGCAATCTCAGATCCCGCCGATGCGGTTCGAGGCGCGTTTTGGTGATCGGGTGGTGCCGGCCTTCATTGATCGGCCGGCCAGTCTCTGGGCGATGATCGCGGCGGCTTCTGCGCGCAATCGTGACAGCGAAGCGCTCGTCTGCGGTCATGTCCGGTTGAGCTGGCGGCAGGCGGTGGAGCAGGCCGCACGGATAGCATCGGGCTTTCGCAAGCTCGGCCTGCAACGCGGCGACCGCGTTGCGATCCTGCTCGGCAACCGCATCGAATTTCCGCTGCTGCTGTTCGCCGCCGCGCATGAGGGGCTGGTCACCGTGCTGCTCAGCACGCGCCAGCAGAAGCCGGAGATCGCCTATGTGCTCTCCGATTGCGGCGCCAGGATATTGATCCACGAGGCTGCGCTCGCCGATCGGCTGCCTGACGCGCAGAATGTTCCCGGTGTGGTTCACCGCATTGCCGTCGACCACGATCCGGCTCTGTCGCGCTTCGCGATACTCGCCGACAATGCCTTGGCGCCGGCACCGGTTGAGGTGAACGAGGAGGACACCGCGATGATCCTCTACACCTCGGGCACGACAGGCAAGCCGAAGGGCGCGATGCTGGCCCATTGCAACATCGTGCATTCCTCGATGGTGTTCGTGTCCTGCCTGCAACTGACGGAAGCTGATCGGTCGATTGCAGCCGTTCCGCTCGGGCACGTCACGGGTGTCGTCGCCAACATCACGACGATGATCTGCTGTGGCGGCGCGCTGATCATCATGCCGGAGTTCAAGGCGGCCGACTATCTCAAGCTCGCCGCGCGCGAACGTGTCACCTACACGGTGATGGTGCCGGCGATGTACAATCTCTGCCTGCTCCAGCCGGATTTCGACAGCTACGATCTCTCGAGCTGGCGCATCGGTGGTTTTGGCGGCGCACCGATGCCGGTCGCAACCATCGAGAAGCTCAAGGCAACGATTCCCGGCCTGAAGCTCGCGAACTGCTACGGCGCGACCGAGACGACGTCGCCCTCGACGATCATGCCGGGCGAATTGACGGAAAGTCATATCGACAGTGTCGGTCTGCCGTGTCCCGGCGCGCGCATCGTTGCGATGGGTGCAGATGGGCGTGAACTGCCGCCCGGCGAGATCGGCGAGCTCTGGATCCAGAGTGCCTCGGTCATCAAGGGCTATTGGAGCAACCCGAAGGCCACGGCCGAGAGCTTTACCGCCGGCTTCTGGCATTCGGGCGATCTGGGCTCGGTCGACGCCGAAGGCTTTGTTCGCGTGTTCGACCGGCAGAAAGACATGATCAATCGCGGCGGCCTCAAGATCTATTCGGCCGAAGTCGAATCCGTGCTGGCCGGCCATCCCGCCGTGGTCGAGAGCGCGATCATCGCAAAGCCATGCCCGGTGCTGGGCGAGCGCGTCCACGCGGTCGTGGTCACGCGCGTCCAGGTCGGTAGCGAGGACCTGAAGGCGTGGTGCGCCGAGCGGCTTTCCGACTACAAGGTGCCGGAGACCATGACGGTCACCGGTGAACCCCTTCCGCGCAACGCCAATGGCAAGGTGGTGAAGCGGCAGCTGCGGGAGCTGCTGGTCGGGGCCTGACCGGGGCCTGGGCGGGCACCGGGATATCCCGGATCGCGCGTTAACGCCTTGATCGGCCTTGCTTTGCCTTGCCACCGCCATATCGATAGGGTATCGCCGCCGCGACGTGGGGACGGGCTTTAGACGCGCACGATCTGGCGCGCGCTCCCGGCCGGGCATGGGATTAGCATAAGTGTCTGAATTATTTGACGAAGTCGACGAGGAAGTACGTCGCGAGCAGCTCAAGAGGCTGTGGGACAAATATTCGCTCTACTTCATCGCCCTGATGGTGCTGATCGTGGCGGCCGTGGGCGGCTGGCGCGGTTACCAGTACCTGGAGGCCAAGAAGGCCGCCGAGGCCGGCGCGACCTTCGAGAAGGCCGTCGAACTGTCCGAGCAGGGCAAGCACGCCGAGGCCGAGACCGCCTTTGCTGATCTTGCTGCCAAGGCCCCGTCTGGCTACCGCACCCTGTCACGGCTCCATGCCGCCGCGGAGACGTCGACCCGCGATCCCAAGGCTGCGGCCAAGATGTATGACGACATCGCCGCCGACCGCAGCCTCGGCAGCGAGTGGCAGGATCTGGCGAAGATCCGCGCGGCCAGCCTGCTGGTGGACAGCGCGAGCTACGCCGACATCCAGCAGCGGCTGGAGACCTCCGCGGAGCCCAAATCGACCTTCCGCCACAGCGCCCGCGAGTTGCTGGCGCTGTCGGCCTGGCGCAACAACGACATGACCGCGGCCCGCAAATGGGTCGACGCGATCGCCGAGGATGGCGAAACGCCGCCGGGCCTGCGCTCGCGCGCCGAAGCGCTCCAGGCCTTGCTGCCGCCCGTCGCCAAAAGCTGACGGTCCTGAGAGCTCAGACGAGATATCGATATGCGCCGCACGCCTCGCTTGATCGCAGCCGCCGTCCTGATCGCCTTTACAGGCGTCCTGGGCGGCTGCTCCAGCTTCGATCCGAGCGATCTGCTCGACTTCCTCGACACCAAGAAGAAGCTGCCGGGCGAACGCAGGCCGGTCTTCCCCGAGGGCGTCCCGGGTCTCGAGCAGGGCGTGCCGAAGGACATGTACAAGGGCGCGCAGCAGGATCCGAGCGCGCCTGCTGTTGCGGCACTGCCGGCCGAACCGCCGCCCGCTGAGCCCGCAAAATCGTCGACATCCGCCAAGGGCAAGAAGGCGAAGCAACCGGGCTCCACCGCTGCCGCACCGGCTGAAGCCCCGGCCGGTGAGGTCGACGGCGAGGCCCAGCCTGAGGCGGCACCGGCGCCGGCAGCCCCGCCGCCGAAGCACAAGATCGTCCGCAAGCGCACCACCGCGCCGCCGCCGGATCAGCAAGCCGCGCAGCCCTCGGCACAACCGGCGCAGCCCACCCAGCAACAGCAGACGCAGGGGGCCTTCCCGGCGCCGCTCCCCAGCGGCACCTTCTCGCGCTGATATTTTTCACTGAATTGACAGGCGCAGCCTCCGCGGCGCACGAATGACCGATGTCCTTTACGATCGCCATTATCGGCCGGCCCAATGTCGGCAAGTCGACGCTGTTCAACCGCCTGGTCGGACAGAAGCTCGCGCTTGTCGATGATTTGCCCGGCGTCACCCGCGACCGCCGCGAGGGCGATGCCAGGCTCGGCGATCTCGAATTCACCATCATCGATACCGCCGGCCTCGACGAAGGCGCCAGGGGCTCGCTGACGGCGCGCATGCAGGAGCAGACAGAAGCCGCGATTGCGCAGGCCGATGCGCTGTTCTTCGTGATCGACGCGCGTATCGGTCTTACGCCGACCGACCGCGCCTTCGCCGATTTCGCCCGCAAGGCCAACAAGCCGGTGCTGCTGGTCGCCAACAAGAGCGAAGGCAAGCATGGCGATGCCGGCGCGATGGAATCCTTCGCGCTCGGCCTGGGAGATCCCATCCAGATTTCCGCCGAGCATGGCGAGGGCCTGGGCGAGCTCTACGACGAACTCGCCAAGCTGATGCCGGAGCCTGTCGAAGAGGATGAGGCCGAGGACGACGAGCCGCTGTCAGAGGAAGAGGCCGCGACGCGCCCCATCCGGGTGGCCATTGTCGGCCGTCCCAATGCCGGCAAATCGACCCTGATCAACCATTTGCTCGGCGAAGAGCGCCTGCTGACGAGTCCCGAGGCCGGTACCACGCGCGATTCCATTGCAGTCGAGCTCAACTGGAAGGGCCGCGATTTTCGCGTGTTCGACACCGCCGGTCTTCGCCGGCGCTCGCGCATCGAGGAGAAGCTGGAGAAGCTCTCGGTTGCCGATGCGCTACGCGCGGTGCGATTCGCCGAAGTCGTCGTGATGATGATGGATTCGCAGAACCGCTTCGAGGAGCAGGATCTGCGCATCACCGATCTGATCGAGCGCGAGGGCCGCGCGGTCGTGCTCGCCGTCAACAAATGGGACCTGATGGAAACCAAGGGCGGCGGCGCGGTTTCGGGTCTGCGCCGCGACGCCGATCATTGGCTGCCGCAGCTCAAGGGCGTGCCGATCGTCGCGG
>Ga0310811_10003048_pt1 | contig 21075 bp, 12 predicted proteins | sample YCmetagenome_FD_207642 | JGI IMG/M metagenome (GOLD analysis project Ga0310811, IMG submission 207642) | Soil microbial communities from experimental microcosm in Duke University, North Carolina, United States - YC | ecosystem: Engineered > Artificial ecosystem > Soil microcosm > Unclassified ...
ATCATGCCCGGAAAAGTCGCCGCGTCCGGGTAGCGCATGTTCCACGTGAACGTGTTGACGCCGCGGCGATTCGCGACGCGAGGCGGCGGCGGCGGACCGAAGCCCCCTTCCTCGGGATTCGGTGCGGGAGCCGCGGCCGCCGTATCCGCCTTGCTGCTATAACTGCGAATCACCTTGCCGGTCGCGTCGAGGAAGTCGAGCGCGACGTCTTCGCTGCCCGACTTGAGCCAGTATTGAACAACGACGCCAGTCGGTGGATTCTGACCCGTCGGACGGATCGGCGCGTTCTCCGGCGTTATCGGCTGGTTGCCGCCGCCGAAGCCGCCGCGTCCACCGCCGAAGCCGCCTCCACTCGCCAGGCGATACTGATCGCGCGGCTTGAAGAGATGCGCATTGCTGGCGACGATCGCGTCCGACATTTGCTCGAGCGTCGAGATGTCGTCCATGATGTAGAAGCTGCGCCCGTGCGTCGCGAGGACGACGTCGCCTTCCTTGTAGACGAGATCGTGCACCGGCACGATCGGCAGATTGAGCCGAAGGCTTTGCCAGTGCGCGCCATCGTCCGGTGAGAACCAGGCGCCGCGCTCCGTGCCGGCGATGAGCAGCCCCCGCTTGTTCGGATCCTCGCGCACGACGCGCGCGAACTCGGTCGACGCGATGCCGTTGTCGATGCGCGTCCAGTGCGCGCCGCAGTCGCTCGTCTTCCAGAGGTACGGCTTGTTGTCGTCGAGCTGGAAGCGGTTGGCCGCGACGTACGCGATGCACTCGCCGAACTTCGACGCGTCGATGCTGGAGAGCCGCGTGAACTTCTCCATGTCCTTCGGCGTGACGTCGGTCCATTTGAGGCCGCCGTCACGGGTGATGAACACCTTCCCGTCATCCGACCCCGTCCAAATGGTCTTCGCCGTTACCGGCGATTCCTCGATCACGAACACTGTCGCGTAGTACTCGACCGATGTCTGATCGCGCGTAATCGGCCCACCCGAGTTGCCGAGCGTCTTCGGATCGTGATAGGTGAGGTCGGGCGAGATCACCGTCCAGCTCTTGCCTCCGTTGGTCGTCTTGTGAACGACCTGCGAGCCGGCGTAAACGACGTTCGGGTTGTGCTTGGAAACGACGATCGGGAAGGTCCACTGGAAGCGGTACTTCGGATCCGCGGCGGGGTGGCCCATCGGATTGTCGGGCCAGGGATTCACGTTCACCGCGATCCCGGTGCGGAGATCCTTTCGCGTCAGCAGGTTCCCATAGCTCCCGGCATAGACGATGTCGGGATCGTCCTGCCGCGACGCGATCCACCCCGACTCGCCACCGCCCGCCTCGACCCAATCAGAGATATCTAACGACCCTCGGCTCGGTCCACACAGCGTCGAGTTGTCCTGCTGTGCGCCGCAGATGTGATAGGGGAAGTGCGTCGTGGCGATGACATGGTAGAACTGCGCCGTCGCGAAGTCCTCGTCCGACCAGGTGCGGCCGCCGTCGACGCTCACCTCGCCGCCGCCGTCGTCGCCCTCGATCATGCGGCTCGCATTCTTGGGATCGATCCACAGGTCGTGCGAGTCGCCGTGCTGCATCCCGCGCACCGGACGGAAGGTCTTGCCGCCGTCGGTGGACTTCATGAACGACACGTTGTTCACGTAGACGACGTTCGTGTCCTTCGGATCGGCGTGGATCTTCGTGTAGTACCACGCGCGCTGCCGCAGATTTCGGTCGTTATTGATGCGAGACCAGGTCGTGCCGCCGTCGTCGGACCGGAAGACACCACCCGAGTCGGCCTCGATGTTCGCCCACAGCCGGTTCGGATTCGCGCCCGATACGGTGATGCCGATGTTTCCCCAGATGCCGGTGGGCAACCCCGGATTGCGCGTGATCTCCGTCCAGTGATCGCCGCCGTCGATCGTCTTGAACATGCCGCTGCCGCCGCCGCCGGATGACAACAGCCAGGGCGTGCGTCCCGCCTGCCACAGACCGGCGTAGAGCACATTCGGGTTGGTCGGATCCATCACGAGGTCGACGACACCGGTCGAATCGTTGCGGAACAGGATCTTCTCCCAGGTCTTGCCGCCGTCCTTCGACCGGAAGACACCGCGCTCGGGATTCGGTGCCCAGACGTGGCCGAGTGAGGCGACGTAGACGAGATCGGGATTGGTGGGGTGGACGACGATGTCCGAGATCTGGCGAGTCTCACCGAGTCCCATGAAGGTCCAGGTCTTTCCGCCGTCGGTCGTTTTCCAGAGACCGTCGCCGTGCGAGACGTTGCCGCGAATCGGGTACTCACCGCCGCCAACATAGACAACGTCCGGCGCCGACGGAGCGACCTCGATCGCGCCGATCGTTCCCCCAAAATATTTGTCCGTGACGGGGGCCCAGGATTGGCCGGCGTTGATCGACTTGAAGACGCCACCGCCCGTCGTGCCCATCCAGAACTCGTTCTCACGAGACGGATTGCCGGCCACCGCCACGGAACGTCCGCCGCGAAAGGGTCCGACCTCGCGCCAGCGGAGTCCGGTAAAGGTCAGCGAGTCGCGCTGGGCGAACGCGGCGGATGTCCAACAGAAAAGCAGGGCGACCGATGTCTTCGCCGAAGAGTGCACTGGAACCTCCAGGTGGGATCGAACGACAGGGGCAGTACTAAACGACAGGGGCAGCACTAAACGCCAGGGGCAGTCTAAAGGAAAGCAACGGTCTCACAGCCTTCAACTGGTCACGCCGTCTCCGTGCGTTTCCGCGTCTCGTCCGTGCCGTCCATCCGCGTCTAAAAAGGGATGAGGTAGTGCCCGGGACGCCACGAGAATGGGTTGGTCCAGTCAGGGAGACGCGGACAACAGCACGGATTTCCGCGGAAAGGCACGGAGGCGGCGTTTGAACGTGAACGGCAGGCAGGTCTCGGCTCGCACCGTGCAACGGCCACCCAACCGTCAGCGCGAATCTTACGTCAAACGTGATGTAGCTCGCTAATAACCGCTATCCGATCCGTGGCATCGATGTCGTCAGTCCGCCCAGCATACGAATTCGCTCACTGCATCGTGTGCGGGCATACGGATTCGGACGTGCTCGGGGAGCAGGAGGACTTGCGTCGCGAGGTCGAGTTGCTGTGGGAGTACCAATCGCGCCGCCTCAAAGTGGACACGCCAACCCGGCGCTTGATGGATCGCGTCGCGTTTTCCCAGGATCCGCCGCTCCGGCTCGTGCGGTGCCGCGAGTGTGGGCTCGTCTATCGCAACCCGGTCGAGCGGGCACGCGAGCTCGAATCGATTTACGCCGACGGCGGACCGTCGCGCGATACGATGTTCGCCCTCCATGACACGCAGCGTGCCGCGTATCGCCTACAAGCCCGGCGTCTCCGCGCGGCGCTCGGCCGAGGCGGGAGTGTGCTCGAGGTGGGAAGCTACGTCGGTGCCTTTCTCGACGCCGCGCGAGGCGAGGGCTTGGCGGCGGAAGGAGTCGACGTCAACATCGCGACCAATGACTTTGCCCGCGCGCTTCGCTTTACCGTTCACGACGGGGAGCTTCGCGACATCCCGTGCGACCGCGCCTTCGACGCGATCGCGATCTGGAACACCTTTGACCAGCTCGCCGACCCGCGGGCGACGGTCGTCGACGCAGTTCAGCGACTCAGCCCGTCCGGACTGTTCGCCGTGCGCGTGCCCAACGGAGAATGCTATGCGACATGGCGCCCGCGACTCGACGCACCGAACCGCTTCGAGCGAGGCGCGGCGAGAGCTATTCTGGCGCAGAACAACTTGCTGACGTTCCCGTACCGCTGGGGTTTCACGGTCGCGTCGCTCGGGCGGCTGCTGCGCGAATGCGGGCTCTCCGTCGAGCGCGTTTGCGGCGACGTGCTCGTTCCGACCGGTGACGAGTGGACTCGCGTTTGGGCGCGCGTCGAGGAACGCGTCGCGAAAGCGGCGATTCGACTTGCCGTTGCACACAGACCCGAGCGAGCGCCCTGGATTGAACTCTACGGTCGAGTCGCCGCGTAGCTCGGTCCTGGGAACGATATGGGTGGGTTCGGCGGTTCGTTCACTGTCCTTTTCAGTCTCGGAGAGTGTGATGCGCCGCTTTGCTGTGCTGTTGTCTACATCCACGATTCTCGCGGCCTGTGCCAAACCCGACGGTCGGGCAAGCGATACAACCAAAACACGCGCCACATCCCAGCAGGGTGATGTCGCGGCAGATGGATCTGCCCCCAAGCTCGGCGAAACGACCGGGCTCAAAACGCCGGAGTCGGTGCGGTACGACCCGGAGCTCGATGTCTTCTACGTCTCGAACATCAACGGCAATCCGTCGCAACACGACGGGAACGGCTTCATCGCCGTGGTTCGCGCCGATAGCACCGCTTCGGTGCGAATGCTCGCCGAAGGCGGCAAGAACGGCGCGAAGCTCGATGCGCCGAAGGGTTTGTACCTCGTGGGCGACACGCTTTGGGTGAGCGACATCGATCACGTTCGCGCCTTCAACCGCCGGACGGGCGCGCCGATCGCCGATATCGATCTTTCGCCGCAGAAGGCGACGTTCCTCAATGACGTGGCCGTCGGCGGAGACGGCGCCGTATACGTGACCGATACGGGAATCTCATTCGATGCTCAGGGCAATGTTTCACACCCCGGCGTCGATCAGGTCTTCGTGATCACGGGTCGTCGCGCGATCTCGATCAAGGCAGATTCTCTCGCCGCGCCAAACGGAATCACGTGGGATCAGGCCAACGGCCGTTTCCTCATCGCTCCCTTCGGCGGAAACAACGTTCTGACGTGGCGTCCGGGTGATAAGAGCGCGGCCACGCTCGCTGCCGGCCCCGGGCAATACGATGGCATCGAGGTTCTTGCCGACGGGCGCGTCCTCGTGACGAGTTGGGCGGATAGCACGGTGCACGTCCTGAAGAACGGCGCCATGTCGGCGTTGGTGAAGCACGTATCCGGACCGGCAGATATCGGCATCGACACCAAGCGCAACGTCCTCGTCGTGCCCAGGTTCACGGAGGACAAGATCGAGTTCTACAAGATTCCATAACGGCCGCGGCCAGTGGGGCGGGCGGAGATCCGGGTGAGCACTTCACGCCGGCTCCGCCCGGAAGTTTCTCGCGCGCCAGAGTCGCATCCATAAGACGAGGCTCGCCAAGACAAGCGGCACCACTTCGCTGGTGATGTGTCGCCCGCCATCGAAGGCGACGTGTGTCCCCATGCCTCCCAGCATCACGAGGACGATCAGCGTCGCACCGGCCACGGCCCATCGACCGGTGAGAAGCAGCGCGACGCCGCCCAGTTCCATCACGCCGATCAAGACGCGGAACCAGGTTGGGTAACCCCAGTGTCGGAACGCGACAGCCCAACCGCTGTGGTCGGAAAACTTCTGCCATCCCGCCGGCACGAAAATCAGTGTCAGCAACACGGTGGCGATCCAGGCGACGATCAACTTGGCGAGCGCGCCTCGCTGGGCTTTTTCCATCGGTGCTCCTTTTCGGGAGCGCCGAGGATATACCCGGAGACGACACGGCGAATCGTACGTTGGTTCTAGTACCGCGTGTTCGGTCTTGCCGAGGCGCGAAATAGTTCTCAGTATGACGCATGCCGACGAGGATGATCGATCGGACGCTCGCATCGGGCATCGGCGCGATTGCCGTGTTCAACACGGTGGCAAGCCTGACTCGTCCGGAAACGGCGCACCGGCCGGCGCCAGGCCGCGTTGTGGTGTGGCTCGTCCTGCTGCTGTTGCAAGCACTGGCGTACTGGAACAGCGAGTCGCTTCGGCGCCGGGTCGGCACGGCCGCGTACCTGGCGGCACACGCCGTGGTCATCTTCGTCATCGGCCTTACCGGTGCTCTCTTCCCGATCGGTCTCGCGCTTCTCTGCGCGTTGACGGCGTACACGATCATGCTCGCCGGCGATCGGTGGAACAGCGCTCTGATCACGCTCGGCGGCATTCTGCTGTTCGCGGTCACCGCGGTCGCCGCGTCGAGTGTCTATCAAGGAGCGACGGCCGGCTTGATTCTCGCCGCGACGGGCCTGGTCGCCCATGCTTTCGCCGCGCTCGTCCGTCAGCGACAGGCCACGCCGGTCGCCGCCGCCGCGGCGTCGCCCGCGCCGGCTCCCGGACCACGAACCATCGACGACGATCGGAACCGCCGATTGACCGAACGCGAACGCGAGGTGCTGGACATTCTCGTCACCGGGGCGCGCACGAGCGAGATCGCGACGCGTCTCTCGATCAGCGACCGGACGGTCAAGGCGCACCTCGCCAGCATCTATCAAAAGCTCGGCGTCACGTCACGCGCTGAAGCCATCGCGGCCGCTCTGGCCGCCGACCCTCGACCGACCGGTTCGCCGCGCCAGACGCCGCGCGATTGACAGCGCGCGGTGGACGCGATAGCTCTTACACTAACCTGGTTAGTGGAAGGCGAGCACATGCCGCGGGAAGCGAGCGATCTCCTGCACGGCACACTCGACGTCCTCGTGCTCAAAACGCTGTCGTGGGGCGCGATGCACGGCTACGCGATCGTCGAGTGGATCGAGCAGCGATGCAGTGGAGATTTGGTCATCGTCGACGCCGCGCTCTACAAAGCGCTGCACCGGCTCGAGGACGCCGGCGCGATCGAATCGGAATGGGGCGTTTCGGAGAACAACCGTAAAGCGAAGTACTACTCGCTGACGGCGCGCGGCCGCGCGCAGCTGCGCGCCGAGACGGCGACGTGGCGCCGCTACGCGAACGCGGTCGGCCGGATTCTCGAGACGAGCTGATGATGCGAATGCCTCCGGGCGTCCGGCGGATCTTCCGCCTCCCGGATTCGCGCGAGCGGCTGACGCGCGAGCTCGATGAGGAAGTGCGCTTCCACGTCGAGATGCGCGTAGCGCGCCTCATCGCGCAAGGCGTTCCGTATGAAGACGCGCGTGCCGAAGCACTGCGCCGCTTCGGCGACGTCGACGACTTGCGCGATTACTGCAAACACATCGAGGACGCACACATGCAACGAGCGCGAACGCGAGAGCGTTTTGGAACGGTGCTGCAGGATTCCCGCTTCGCCCTGCGTCAGTTCCGCAAATCGCCGGGGTTTGCGCTGGTTGCGTCCCTCACCCTCGCACTCGGCATCGGCGGAACGACGGCGATCTTCAGCGTCGTGAACGGCGTCCTGCTGCGCCCCCTACCCTTCGACCACTCCGAACAAATTGTGGAGCTGTTCGGCATCGACTCGAAGTCGCACCCGATGCTCAACTTCGCCGATCGAACCGTCGACTTCGTCGCCGATCAGAATCGCAGCCTCAGCGCGATCGCCGAGTACAACTTCGGCGGCATGTCCGTCTCGAGCGGCAGCGATGCGTTCCGCGTCACCGGCTCCGCCGTCTCGAAGGGATTCTTCGACGTCCTGAAAATCCGTCCGGCCGCCGGGCGCTTCTTCATGCCGGAGGAGCAGCAGCTGGGCGCGCCGATGTCGGTGGTCATCAGTCACGGCGTGTGGACGCGGCAGTTCGGGAAATCGCCGAGCGTCATCGGCTCGAAGCTGGTCAGCGGCCGCACGATCGCCACGATCGTCGGTGTCATGCCGGAGGGGCGTGAGTATCCCGCGGGCACGGATCTCTGGTACCCGCGTGAGATCTTTGAAAAGAACACGGGTTATACCGCGCACAACTGGAAGGTGATCGCCCGCGTCAAGGAGGGATTGACCGTGACGCAGGCCAGCAGTGACGTCTCGGCGCTACTCCGCCGCCTGCACGCCGACGTCGGCGAAGCGACGTGGACGTTCGACGGCATGGCCGTGTCGCTGCGCGATCAGATGGTCGGCGATATCAAGCCGCTTCTCCTGCGGATTCTCGCCGCCTCGATGCTGCTGCTGCTCATCGCCTGTACGAACGTCGCGAATTTGTTGGTCGCGCGCATGGCCGTTCGCGAAAACGAGATCGCGGTGCGGCTGTCGATCGGCGCCGGGCGAGCGCGTCTCGCGCAGCAGTTGTTGATCGAAACGTCGTTCCTCTCCGCCGCCGGATGCATCTTCGGCCTGTTGCTCGCGACGCTCGGCATGCGCGTTCTGCTCGCTCTGCGTCCGGCCTTGATTCCTCGCGTGGACGAGCTGCGGCTGGATTGGCGCGTCGGCGTGTTCGCGATGACGGTCGCCGCGGCCACGGCGATCGGGCTTGGACTTCTCGCGGCCTGGCGCGCGGCGCGTGGTGATCTGCGAGCGGCTCTCTCGCAATCCCAGCGCACGCAGGGCGGCGGCGGGGCGAGCTATCGCATCCGCGGCACGCTCGTCGTCGCGCAGCTCGCCATGACGGTCGTGCTGTTGATCGGCGCGGGACTGCTCGGTCGCAGCTTCCTGCAACTAATGACGCTGGACACGGGGTTCCGCACGCATGGAGTCGTCGTCGCGGCGCTCGGGCTGGAGTCGCCGCGCGACGAGCGCGTCGCTCAGCGCACCCAGTACTTCGATGAGATCGCGCGGCGCGCGCATGCCATCCCGGGGGTGACGGACGTCGGCTTCTCCAACGCCGAGCCGTTCAATGCCGGGAGCAGCAACGGAACGTTCGTCGTTCTCTCCGGCACGAACGTCAAGCTGACGCCGCAGGATCTCATGCCGCTGTTCAATGACAAGGCGCACGCCGGCTATGCGAATTATCAGATGGTGAGCGGCTCCTACTTCAAGGCGATGGGAATTCCGCTGCTCTCCGGACGACTGATCGACGACAACGATCGCGAAGGCGCGCCGGAGGTCGCTCTGATCAACGCGGCGTTGGCGAGAAAGCAATTCCCCAACGAGAACCCGATCGGGAAGGCGATCGAATTCGGCAATATCGACGGCGATCTGACGCCGCTCACCGTGGTGGGCGTCGTTGGCGATACGCGAGAGCAGGAGCTCGCCGCCGATCCGCCGGCTACGATTTACGTGTCATTCCGCCAACGCCCGGGCAACGACAACGGTTCATACGTCGTGATGTCGACGAGCGCCGAGGCGTCCGCGATCGCGACGGCGCGCCAGACATTCCGGCAAGTACGCGCCGACGTACCGATGCGCTTTCAGACGATCGAGGACATCGTCGGCCGTTCGGTAGCGAGCCAGCGGTTCATGCTCTTCGTCGTCGGCGTCTTCGGCGCGGTCGCGCTGCTCGTCGCCGCGCTCGGCGTCTACAGCGTCATCTCCTATTTGGTCGCGCAGCGTGGCCGCGAGATCAGCATCCGCGTCGCGCTCGGCGCGCGCGCGGTGGACATCGTGCGGCTCGTCGTTCGACAGGGCGTCCAGCTGGTCGTCATCGGCGTGATCGTGGGAGGATTCGCGGCGCTGTTCGCGACGCGGCTGTTGACCGGGCTGCTGTACGGCACGAAGCCAACCGACCCGGTTACCTTCGCGGGCATGGTGCTGACGCTCGCTCTCGTCGCGGTCATCGCGAGCTATCTGCCGGCGCGCCGCGCGTCGAAGGCTGAGCCGATGGACGTGTTGCGGGGCGGCTGACCAGCCTCGGAAGAGCTTTCTCTCTTTACATCGTGCGAACGAGCGCCGGGTAAGCCCGCACCGGAGTCGCCTCGAAAACCGATATGACCCGCTGACGCGCGAGCGTGACGCTCGACCGATCGTCGTGGGTTAACTGTGGGCGGCAGCGCCTGTCCGGTCGGGTGTGTCTTGCTGCCGCTGGCCCTTCACGACATGTTCGGGCCACCTCCGTGCCGTGCGCCACCCAGCGCTCCGTCACGCATTGACGAACTATTCTGGAGGAAGCATCGATGTGGAATCGCATGGCTCCCCGATGGTCACCCCTGCTCGCCTTGCTGATCGCCGGCGGCGTAGCCCACGCCCAGACCGGCAGGATTACGGGACAGGTCACCGACTCCGCGAGCGCGCGCCCGCTCCCGGGAGTCGAAGTGTTCGAGGTCCAAGAGGGCGGGCGCGTAAAGACCGGCGGGCGAACCGACCAGGACGGCCGGTACACGATCGCCAACGTCGGTGGCCAGGTCCGGCTTCGCGCCCGCATCGTCGGCTTCGCGCCGAAAGAGCTCGTCGTCACGGTGCAGCCCGGCCAAACAGTGACGGCCAACTTTCCGCTCGTGATGCGCTCAGTCACCCTCGATCAGGTCGTCGTCACGGGTACGGGCGGGGCCGTCGAGCGGCGGTCGGTCGGAAACGTCATCGAGACCATCGACGCCCAATCGGTCATGCAGGTGGCCGCGCCACGCAGCGTCGAACAGTTGATCGGCGCGCGCACGCCCGGCGTCATCATACTTCCGTCGACGGGCCAGGTCGGCACGGGAGCGCAGATCCGGGTGCGCGCGGTCGGGAGCCTTTCTCTCAGTACGGACCCGATTGTCTACGTCGACGGCGTGCGCATGGATGCCGATCCCTCCCAGGGACCAGGCCAGCGCGGCGGCGCGGGGGCGAGCCGTCTGAATGACATCAACCCCGAGGACATCGAGTCCATCGAGATCATCAAGGGGCCGGCCGCCGCGACGCTATACGGAACCGAGGCGTCGAACGGTGTCGTCCAGATCATCACCAAGCGCGGCAAGAGCGGCGCGGCGAAATGGGATTTCAGCACTCGACAAGGAACCAACTGGCTCGCGAACCCGGTAGGACGGTCAGGTGAGCTGTGGTACAAGGATTCGACCGGCGCTGTGAAGAGCTTCAATCTCTACCAGCGCGAGATCGACGCGGGGCACGGGCCGATCTTCACCGACGGTCGTAATCAGGGATACTCCGCCGGTCTCACCGGCGGCACCGACGCGACCCGCTACTACCTCTCCTCGACCCTCGACCACGACATCGGTGTCGTCCCGTGGAACTGGGAGAACAAGGTTGGTACCCGCGCCAACATCGACGTCGAGCCGAGCAGGGCGCTGCGGCTCCAGGGAAGCCTGGGCTACGTTCGCGACCGCATTCGCCTCGCCCAGCCGGGCGAGATCAACCCCGACCCGTTTAGTAATCTCGTATGGGGCCGTTACGGCCTCATTCCGACCACGGGGGGCTTTGGCTTCGCGCCGCGCGCAATCTGGGACGACGTCGAGAACCACGCCGACAATGACCGTTCGACGATTAGCATCACGGCGAACTACCAGCCGTTCAGCTGGTTCACGCATCGCCTCGCGGTGGGCCGCGACGTGAACTCCGAGAACAATTGGACGCTCTATCCTCGAGAGACGGCGGAGAACGCCACCTACTACGGATCCAGCGGACTTGGCAGCAAGAGTGTCGATCGCACGACACGCAACTTCCTCACGCTCGATTACACGGGAAATCTCAAGTACTCGTGGGGAGCAAACGTCGACTTCACGACCTCCTTCGGCTTCCAGTCGTACCGCTCCGAGGTCAGCGGCATCACGGCGAGCGGCACGACGTTCCCTGCCTCGCCGATCACTGTCGTGTCTGGGACGACGACGCGAAACGCGACGGAGAACTACGCCGCGAACGCCACGGTCGGCATGTACGGACAGCAGCAAATCGCATGGAAAAACCGTCTCTTCCTCACCGCGGCCTTGCGCGGCGACGACAACAGCGCGTTCGGTAAGAATTACTCGGCGGCCTACTATCCCAAGGTCAGCGGATCCTGGGTCATCAGCGAAGAACCCTTCTGGAGCGACAAGCTCCGGCCACTCTCGCGAGTGATTGGAGACCTGCGGCTGCGCGGTGCACTCGGCGCGGCGGGAACGCAGCCTGGAACGTTCGACGCGTCGCGTCTCTACGTGTCATACCCCGGATATCAGAACGCCGCCGGCCTCGTGCCATCGTCGTTCGGCAATCCGGAGCTCAAGCCGGAGCGGAGCACGGAGCTCGAGCTCGGGTTCGAGACCACGCTCCTTCGCGGACGCATGGACGTCGAGTACACGCACTTCGGTCGCAAGGTGACCGATGCGATCGTGAACGTGCCGCTCGCGCCGTCAGTCGGATTTCCCGGCAGCCAGGTCGTGAACATTGGGCGCGTGAAGGCGTGGGGGAATGAGCTCGGCGCCAACTTCCGCGTGCTCCAGGGGCGTCGCTTCGCGTGGGAGCTCGGGACGCAGCTCGCCAGCAACGGCAACAAGATCCTCGACATGGGCGGGCAGCAGTCACTCACGACGGGTGGGGGCGGCGTAGCCCAGAATCGCGTCGGCTACGGTATCGCGGATTTCTTCATGTACAGCGTCCGCTCGGCCAAGATGGACTCAAAGGGTGTGGTCACTTCGGCCGTCTGCGACGGTGGCACCGGTTCCGACGGACTCGGATCTGGTGGTCCCGACGCGCCGTGTCCGATCGGCACCTTTACCGGCACGCCGGCACCGCGCGTTTACTTGGGCCACTCGCAGCCGACGTGGCAGGCAGGCCTCAACACCCAGCTCACGTTCTGGGATAACCTGCGCCTCTACGCGCGCGCCGACGGCAACGGTGGCCATTATCAGTCGGACACCGAGGTTCGCGCGCTGCACAACCAGGGCTCGTCGCACGCGACGGTCGCAAACGACGATCCGATTCTCAACACCTACCGCCAGATGGGAGAGTCCGACAGGCCGGGTACGTATAAGGCCGGCTTCCTGAAGCTCCGCGAGCTCTCCGCCACCTATACGCTGAAGCCGTCGTGGCTGCGTACAGTCCGCGCCACGAGCGGACAAATCAGCTTGGCGGGACGCAATCTCTCGATGCTGTGGACGGCGCAGCACGGATGGAACACGTCGCGCGACGGCGAAGTCTACGTCGACATCGCCAACGGCCATGTGTGGGACCCTGAGACGCGCGCGGTTGGTTCCCGGTCCAGTGGTTTCCAGACCATCCTGCCGCCGACCCAGAGCTTTATCGCCAGCCTGCGACTCACCTTCTGATGCACGGAGACAGAGAGATGTCATCGCGAATCAACCAACATCGGACGGCGGCGCGAACCCTGAAAACGGTGAAGGCTGCGCTCGTCGCGCTTTCCCTCGCCACGCTGGCCGCTTGCAATGAGCTGCTGAACGTCGACAATCCAGCGAGCGTCACCGAACAATCGCTTGGCGATCCCACCTTGGTCCCCGCGCTCGCCGCGGCGGCGATCCAAACGGCCCAGTGTGGCGTGGAAAGCTTCGTTATCACGGGCGGAGTGCTTTCCGGCGAATATTGGTCGGCGGCCGGACTCGTCGACAATCACACCTGGGAATGGCGCAGCGTGGGCGATATCAAAAATGCGCCTGGCAGCTGCACCTTCGGGCGTGGCACGTCGGCGATGGGCTTCTATACGCCGCTCCAGCAGGCGCGCTTCCAGCTCGAGGACGCGTTCGCCCGCCTGGACAAATTCACCGACGCCGACGTCCCGAACCGCGGCCTGCTGATGGCGCAGATGCGCGCCTACACCGGCTACGCGCTCCTGCTGCTCGCGGAAGGGATGTGCGACATGACGATTGACCGGGGTCCGAAGATGACCGCGGCGCAGGTGCTCGCTATCGCCGACGACCGGTTCACCGACGCCATCAATCGCGCGACAGCGCTCAATAATTCGAGTTTGCTGAACATGGCACGAGTCGGCCGGGCACGGACGCGCCTCGACCTCAAGAAGCTTCCCGAGGCGGCCGCCGACGCCAACCTGGTCCCCGCGAATTTCGTATATAACATCGAGTTCACGGATGGCGGAGACGCCCGGCGGGAGAACCGGATCTACAACATGACGATCCGGAACGATTACGAGTCGGTGGCCCCCGCCTACCAGAATCTGACGGTGAACGGCGTGGCCGGGTCCGTTCCCGACCCGCGGGTGAAGGCGAAGCAGCCGTCGCCGCCGCGGAACGGCAACGACGGCATCACGCCGATGTGGCAGCAGCTGAAGTATACCGGCGGCGCAGCGCCAATCCCGCTCGCGTCGTGGAACGAAGCGCAGCTCATCTACGCCGAGGCGGTCGGTGGCCAGCAGGGGTTCGATGCCATCAATCGTGTGCGGACGGCGAACAGCGTCCCGGTACTTACCGGTCCGGTGCCGACGGCGCAGGCATTCACCGACCTGGTGCTCGAGGAGCGTCGGCGGCAGCTCTACAGTGAAGGCCAGCGCTATTCGGACATGCTGCGATACAACCTGCCCTTCCAATCCGGAGTCAATCGAAAGGGTCAAGTCTACAGCAGCCTCACCTGCGTACCGTTGCCCAATGTAGAAGTTCTGAACAATCCGAATTTCGGAGGCTGATTACTCGGCGACTCGGCGACTCGGCGACTCAGCGGCTCGGCAACAGCCGAGTTACTGGGTGGCCGAGCGGCCGGGCAGCCGAGCCGCTGAGTAGCTGAGCGGCCAGCCAGTCTGCCACTTGGTCTACGGCACTCTGCGGCGGCCAGTGGCCGCCTTCGTACCAGCGGAGTTCCTTCGGCTCGCCGGCAGCCTCAAAAAGCGCGCGCGCCTGCTCAGGCGTGATCGTGCGGTCATAGCGGCCGTTCACCATGAGCAACGGCCGGCCAGCGAATGCGCGAGCGGCCCGCCTCGGGTCGGCAATTGAACGCACGAGCGCGCTGAATGGTGTCTTTTCCGGCAAGTCACCACCGGCGGCGAGGGCGAGCGCGTTGACGTGGTTGTTCCGCGACGCGACAATGACGCCAAGGTAGGCCCCGAGCGAATATCCGCCGATTCCGATACGGGAAGGGTCGATATCGGACCGATTGCGGAGGTACTCGATGGCCGCGTTCGCTTCGCGGACGGCAAGCGTCCATTTCTGAACGAGCGCGAGCGGATTTCGAAGAGACAGCCCTTCTATTCCTTCCTCCCGTGCTCCGTGCAGCGGTAGATCGACGCTCAACGCGGCGACGCCGCGTTGGGCGAGCGCGCGCCCGATGGTGTCGGCCATCCGCTCCTTCCGCGAACTGAATCCGTGGAGGAGAAGGACTCCGGGTAGAGCCCCTGTCGACCGCGGCATTTGAAGAAGCGCCGGGACCAGTTCGCCACCGTCCGGGATGCTCAGACTTTCGCGTCGGATCGAAACGGGGCTCATCGCGTGAGGGCTCCCGCACGTCGCGTGCGCGTACGCGACAAGGCCGAACAACGATTTGGCACGGCGGGCCGTTCGTGCTATTACAGGCCTCACCACCCGAGAGCCTAGTCTCTTATCCCCTGTCCCCGGAGTTGTTTTATGAGAACGCGCTCCGCGCTCACCCTTGGCGCCGGCGTCGTCGCGGTCATCGCAATTGGCTGCACGACGAAGACACCCACACCGGCTCCAAGCCCAGCCCCCGCGGGCCGCCAGGCGGGCGCGCCGGCGACGAATCCGGCGCCGCAAGACTCGACTGAGGCTCCCACCGGAGGTGGTGGCCGCGGCGGGCGCGGCGGCGGATTGGGTGGCGCCAATGCCGCCGGAGGCGCCGCGAACCCGCTTCCGTACGCGCGAGTCGTCACCGGGCAGGCGCAGACCAAGGCCGGACTGTTCAAGGTGCACCGAATCGGCGAGCGCGTGTTGTTCGAGATTCCTCGTCGTGAGCTGAACAAGGACATCCTGCTCGTTCAGGAGATCGCTCAAACGACCCTCGGCGCCGGCTATGGTGGGCAGGCGGCGGGCAACCGCGTGTTGCGCTTCGAGCGACGGGACAACCGTGTCGCGTTACGCGGCATCTCGTACGAGGTCGTGTCGAGCGATACGGTCAGCCCGATCGCCGGCGCGGTGCAAGCGGCAAACGTGCCGCCGGTGATCGCGATCTTCAACGTCGAAGCGTACGGACCGGACAGCGCGCCGGTGATCGACGTGTCGCGTCTCTTCACGACGCCGCCCGCCGAGATGTCGCCGGGCCAGCGCGTCGGCGCGGGCTATACGATCGACGCAACACGTTCATGGATCGAGCGGGTGGCGTCGTTCCCGGACAATGTGAACGTCTACACGTCGCTCACGTTCCAACAAGGCAACGCGGGGCGCGGCGCGGCGCCGGCTACGCCAGGCCGGGGCGGCCGCGGCGGCGCTGGAGTGACGGCGCCGTCGGCGACGGTCGTGATGTCGTACAGCTTCCACAAGCTGCCCGAAGTCGCGATGACGCCGCGCCTCTGCGACAACCGCGTCGGCTATTTCTCGCTCACTGTTACAGATTACTCACAACCCGCACAGCGCGTCGCCGATGACCAGCGCTGCTTCATCACGCGCTATCGCCTCGAGAAGAAGGATCCGAGCGCGGCGATCTCCGAGCCGGTGAAGCCGATCGTCTATTACCTGGATGCGAACACGCCGGAGAAGTGGCGCCCGTATCTGCTCAAGGCGATCGAGGATTGGCAGCCGGCGTTCGAGGCCGCGGGATTCAAGAACGCGATCGTCGGCAAGATCGCGCCAACGAACGATCCGGACTGGTCGCCGGAAGACGCGCGCTACTCCGTCGTGCGTTGGCTGCCGTCGACGACGGAAAACGCCAGCGGTCCGAACGTTCACGATCCGCGCTCGGGCGAGATCCTGAACGCGCACATTCAGTTCTATCACAACGTGCAGAACCTGGCCCGCACCTGGTACTTCACGCAGGCCGCCGCCAATGATCCGCGTGCGCGGCAGTTCCCGTATCCCGACGATCTGATGGGTCGCTTGCTCGAGTACGTGCTCGCCCACGAAGTCGGACACACGCTCGGCTTCCAGCACAACATGAAGGCGAGCTCGCAGTATCCGATCGATTCCATCCGCAACGCGGACTTCCTGCGTCGCATGGGACACGTGTCGACGTTGATGGACTACTCGCGCTTCAACTACGTGGTGCAGCCGGAAGACAAGATTCCGCCCGAACTGCTCGTGCCGAAGATCGGTCCGTACGACATTTGGGCGACGAAGTGGGGCTACGCGCCGGTCGCGCCGGCGATGCAAGTCGCGCAGCAGGGCGGCATGCGTCGCACCGGCGCCGAGCGCATCGCGGCCGCCGAAGCCGAGCGCGCAACGTTGGATTCGTGGGCACGCGAACAGGACACGAAACCGTGGCTCCGCTTCTCGACGAGCGGCGCGTTCGGCTCCGACCCGGGTGACGAGACGGAGGCCGTCGGCGACGCCGATCCGGTGCGCGCCACAGAGCTCGGGTTCAAGAACCTGAAGCGCAACATGCAATGGATTCAGTCGGCCACGGTGAAGCCGACGGAAGACTTCGACGTGCTCGCCGAGCTCTATGGCCGGCAGATCAACCAGTTCCGCACGGAGCTGGGGCACGTCGCGAATCTCGTCGGCGGCATGAACTCGCAGGAGAAGTACGGCAACCAGCCGGGCCCGCGCTTCACGCCGGTGCCGAAGGCGAAGCAGCAAGGCGCGATGAGGTTCATCGCCGAGAACGGCTTTCAGACGCCGACGTGGCTCGTCGACACGGACATCCTTCGCAAGATCGAGCCGAACGGTGAAGTGACGCGTATCGTCAGCGCGCAGTCGGCGCTGGTGAGCAGCCTGCTCAACGACGCCAAGATGACGCGGCTCGTCGAGAACGAGGCGCTGTCGAAGAATCCGTCCGAAGTCTACACCCTCGCCGAGATGTTGAGCGACCTTCGGCACGGCGTGTGGACGGAGCTTTATGGTAGTGGCGCGGTGAAGATCGACGTCTACCGTCGCGGATTACAGCGCAACTATCTCACCGACGTCGGCGACAAGATCAATCCGCCGCCGGCGAACGCCGCGGCGGCGGGTGGGCGTGGCGGCGGCGGTGGTGGTCGCGGCGGCCCCGCCCCGGCAGCCAACACCGGGGAGATCAAGTCGATGCTGCGCGGAGAGCTCAAGCAGCTCGACGCCGAGCTGGCGCAGGCGGCGAAGCGAGCGACGGATGTCGCGACGAAGAGACATCTCGACGACGCGCGGCAGCAGATCAGCCACATCTTGAAGCCGGCCGCAGCGGCGAGTAACGGCGCGGTGGAGGAGGAAGGGTTCGCGTCGCGCTGGCCGTAATCCGTGCATGAACGAAGACAACGAGGGGCCGGGCTCAGCCCGGCCCTTTCGTTATGAAGCCCGCCATTGTGCTTCGTCCGAACCCTTTCGCGCGAGCTCGCGGATCACGCCGTAAGCGAGACCAGCGAGAAAACCGATTGGGCCCGTGATGAAGATCCCGAGCAGCGGACCCTGATTCGCATCAGGTCGAAAGACCATTGGCCCGAAGAAACCGGCGGCGAACCCGATCCCCCCGACAATCAATGCAGGAACCACCGCGCGGCGCGCGGCGGTGCGCCAGCGCTCGCCGAAGGCGCCGTACCTGAACATCACCGCGCCCAGCAGAATCCCGAAAAGAACGACCGACACGTAGCCTCCTGATTGGTCCCGTGCTGATGACGACTCGGGATGGTCGGGCGCAAGTTGTTCTGTAAGCAGCCGGTAATTCACGAGCTAATCGCTTGGTAAGCGTCGCCCCATAGTCTCCCCGCGCGTTCACGAAACGCGAAACCTCATTCGGGAGATTTCCGACGATGCTAAATGCTCGCTCCACCGCCGTCGCGGCCTTGTTGGCGCTCGCCGTCGCCTGCGGCTCCGATTCCACCACGACCGATCCTGGCACGAAACCGCCGCCGACCGTCAACGTCGCGTCGGTCGACGTCGCGCCGCAGACCGTGGAAGTCGTCGTGGGACATACCGCGAAGCTCAATGCCACGCCGCGAGATGCGTCGGGCAGCGCGCTCACCGGACGGACCGTGAGCTGGTCGTCGTCGAACACGAGCATCGCGTCGGTCGACAACAGCGGTACGGTCACGGGCGTCGCCGCGGGGAGCGCGACGATCACCGCGTCGAGCGAAGGAAAGAGCGCAGCCGCCGCCATCACCGTCGAGGCCGACGCGCCCGCGGTTTCGGTTGCGACAGTCTCGATTGCGGCGGCGCCCGATACCATAGAAGCGTGGGACGCCACCGCGCTCCACGCGACCACGCGCGACGCGAAAGACAGTCTGCTCACGGGCCGCGTCATTCGTTGGACGACGTCGAACCCCGCCGTGGCGACCATCGACAGCGTGACCGGGGTCTTGACCGGCATCGATCGCGGCACGGTCACCATCACAGCGACGAGCGAAGGAAAGACCGGCACGCGGTCGCAAGTCATCGTGATCAAGTACCGCTCGATCGGCGCGGGAACGATGCACGCGTGCGACATCGCGAGCGGAGGCATCGTGTGGTGCTGGGGGCTCAATGGCGCCGAAGGACGTATCGGCAGCGATCAGCTTGGGTCGTCGTCGATGAGCAGCACGCCGGTGAAGGTGCCTGGAAATCTTCGCTTCACGCAGCTCGCGACGTTCGGTCGTCACACCTGCGCGCTCACGAGCGAAGGCAAAGCGTACTGCTGGGGTTACAACGGCTGGGGTGCGCTCGGCGGAAACACCAACGTCGGCCAGAGCTACACCCCGGTCGCGGTCGCGGGCAACCTGACCTTCCGCTCGATCACCGCGGGCAGCGATCACGCCTGCGCCATCACCCTCGACAACATCGCGTACTGCTGGGGTAACAACGATTGGCGTCAGCTCGGCACCGGCACATCGACACCCGCATCGAGCCCGGTGAACGTCACCGGCGGCGTTGCGTTCGCATCGATCAGCGCCGGTTCCGGCTTCACCTGCGGCGTCGCGCAGCTCAACGGCGTCGCCTACTGCTGGGGCGCGAACAGCATCGGGCAGACCGGCGACGGTCAAAAGATCAACTACGGGAACGTCTTCGTCAGCACACCGCAGCAAGTCGTCGGCGGCCTGGCGTTCAAGAGCGTGTCGCTCGGCAATCAGTACGCGTGCGGCGTGACGATGACGGGCCAGGGCTACTGCTGGGGAAGCAACAGCACGAAGCTCGGCAATGGTCCGACGAACGATTCGTCGTCGCCCGTCGCGGTGCTCGGCGGCTACTTATTCCGATCGATTTCCGCCGGCGCACTCCACGCCTGCGGGGTGACGACGGCCAACGCGGTGTACTGCTGGGGTCGAAACGGTAACGGTGAGCTTGGCGTCGCTCCGCCGAACGGCAGCAGCGCGCTCGACACTCCGGTGCGCGCCGGCGGCAACTTCACCGCCGCGGAGGTGAGCGCCGCGGGCACGGGCACCGGCTCATCGGGGCACACCTGTGCGATCTCCGTCGACCGCCTCACGGCATACTGCTTCGGGCGCAATGACGTTGGCCAGTTGGGAAATGGCACGACGACGGCCGCGAGCGTAGCCAACGCTGCGCCGGCGATCATCGTGGGACAGAAGCCGCTGTAAGACGGCGTATTTCATGAAGAAAGGGCCGGGCGCCGCCCGGCCCTTTCATTTGCTCGGTAACTCGGGCCGAATCGCGTGAATGGGGTTAAGATGCACGGAATGCCCCGGTCCAAGACTCGAACGCGCGACGCCGCATGACCTGGCGACGATGGTTGTTCACCGCACTGTCTTTCGCGGCGGTGATCGGCGTTTCGGCCTATTTCATCGTCGGATGGTGGCGCGAAGGAGGCGCGATCGCGCTGCCGCTCCGCGCCCATCTCTTTGCGCTTGCCGCGGTCGTGACCGAGATCCTCACGCGCAGCTGGAAGATTACGTGGAGCGCTAAGGCGGCCCACATCGACCTCGGCTTCATGACGGCGCTCCGCACGACGCTGGCCGGGGACTTTGGCGCATCGATCACGCCGGCGCGGTCGGGAGCCGAACCGGCGCGCTTCCTCGTGCTGGCCGAGTCGGGCGTGCCGACGTCGAGTGCGCTCGTCGTGCTTTATGCGGAGCTTTTTCTCGAGGCCTTGTCGTTGGCGACCGTCGTCGTGGTCGTCGCCATCGTTTTCCGCCACGCCGGCTTCGTGCTCGGTGCATTGGTCGGCGTGGTCGGCGCCTATGCCGGATTCGTGCTCGGGATCGCCGTGCTCGCCGTCGTGCTGGCCCGCCGGCACGTGGGCGACGACGCGCCAGTCTGGGCACAGCGCCTCGGACTAGGCGGCCGCCGCTGGGACATGATTCAACGGTGGTTCGCGCAGGTCCGCACCACGGTGGCCAGCGTGCGGCACATCGATATGCGATGGGCCGCCGGGTCGTACATGATGTCGGTGATTCACGTCGCGATGCGGCTCTGCGTGCTGCCGGCGCTCGTCCTCGGAGCGGGCGCGGTCGCACCGCTGGCGCCGCTGGCGCTCTGGCCATTGGGATTCTTATATGGGGCGGCGGTCGTGCCGGCGCCCGGCGGCGGGGGCGCCGTGGAGCTGGCGTTCCGCGCGGCACTCGCCGGCGTCATCGGAAAGCAATACTTCGCGGCGGCGCTGCTCTGGTGGCGCTTCTA
>Ga0310811_10003049_pt1 | contig 21075 bp, 15 predicted proteins | sample YCmetagenome_FD_207642 | JGI IMG/M metagenome (GOLD analysis project Ga0310811, IMG submission 207642) | Soil microbial communities from experimental microcosm in Duke University, North Carolina, United States - YC | ecosystem: Engineered > Artificial ecosystem > Soil microcosm > Unclassified ...
AAAAGTGTCGGCCTGCCGAATCACATGGATCGGTTCCGTCTTTCCTTTGGCCTCGTCAATTGCCGTTCTCAACGCATCAGCGGAGAAGATATTGCCATTAACCGCAAGGATCTTCTCGCCGGGAGCGAGATTGGCCTTGTCTGCAGGGCCTCCCCAACGCACATCGGTGATTACGCCCTCATTCGAGATGCGCATGCCAAGCGAGTACCAGACATTGATTCCTAAGCGTGGGCCCACTGCGGCAGCGATCGTTCTCTCAGAAGGATTTGGCTTATCGGTAAAGACCAGCTTGTAACCGCCTCGTTCAATTCCGTCCAGATCGGCCTTCGGATTGACCTGATCGATACGCTGATGAATAAAGGTGCCCCAATCGTACTTGACGACTTCATTCAGGTCAGCGACCAACTCATCGCGGTTATAAGGAACAATCAGAGGTCCCGTATTGCCGCCCTTGGCCAAAAAGATATGCAGAAAATCTGTCAGAGACTTCTTATTGTTCGTCTGCTTGCGGATAAGGGTATCTGCATCCAGCCAGAAGAGCTCGCCCTCCTGATAGTAATCCTGTCCGCGCCGCCAGTTGGACCATGCCGGATTGCCTCCGCGCAGAATGCTGGCCGCAATCGCGGTGTCTTCGGTCGAGCGCCAATCACGCCCTGGCTTGTAGGAGAGGTTCGCAGCTGACATCGCCAGCAGGTCTCGATACTCCGCTTGATTCTTAAGTCCCGCGCGGGCTGCAAGCACATTGCCAAGATACTGCGTCATGCCTTCGTAGACCCAGAGCAGGGAACCCTCCTGCATCTTCGAGAAATCGTCCTGGTAGAGGTTGAACGGACGCCGGTATTTTCCGTTCCAGGAGTGAGTAAATTCATGCGCCAGCAGATCGGCATCATAGAGCTGATGGGCATCGTCGGTAAAAGCTTTTTCTCCGACACCGTTGTCCGACGACTGGCCATGCTCAAGGCCCTCGCCCCCGGCCACATTCGAGAGCGTCAGTAGAAAGTGATACACGGCATAATGCCGTGAGTTGTAGGCTGCTCCTGTCTCGCGTACCAGATTGTTCAGTTCGGTCAACAGGGCAGGACGAAGGTTCGAATCCTCCGGCTCATCCGAAACAACATCGATGTAATGCTTCGGAGTAATCTCAGGGGCCAGCGCAAACTCATGGAAGTATTCGCCTGTAATGACGGGCGAGTCTTCCAGTTGCTCCACAGTTGTGGCGGCATAGTGCGTGGTGCCTCCCGCAGGGTGCTGAGGATCGTACCCATCTGTAGGCGCAAGGGCAGTGCCGATACCCCAACCCTTGGGAACCGTTACCGACGGCTGAATCGGGATATTTTTGACTGGAGTATTAGCGGGATAAAGCAGCAGCTTCTCCCACTCCAGCACGGCCAGCTTCTGGCTCACACGCGAGGTCACAATGCAATCCAGGTGCGCATGCAATGTCGTCACGCCCTCTGGAACCGTGACGTGAAACTGGTAGAGATCGTGATCGTCGCGCCGCCAGGAGAGGGGCTTGCCATTGCCCGTAAAGACCACACCTGTAATGTCGCTGGCCGGACCCGTAGGGCGATGATTGCCCGGAATCCACTCCGGCGTCGTCAGGGAGACGACGCCAGGAGTGACCGGAATGTCCACCTCCGCGTGGTAGATCTTACGGGGTGCATCGGAAAGATCTGCCGTAATCTGAATCGGCTTTTCCTGAGCCAGAGCTGAAGTTGTGGTCAGAATGGCGACAGAAACAACTGCGGAACGGATGAACATGGGCGATTGTTCCTCAACGAATGGATTGAATGAAAAATGCTAAACCGCAAGAGCGGACTCGACCGCCGATACGATCCTCGGATCCTCCGGTGTGACCTCCGGCGAAAATCTCCCTATAACGTTTCCGTTCCGGTCGATGAGGAACTTCTCAAAGTTCCATAAAATCCCCGGTTCGGGATTCGTCGTAGCGCCGTTATGCTTGTCGCGCAAAAATCCGTTAAGCCGTTCGCGAAAGCTGCTTCGCGTATCGCTGCTCGCTTCAGGCTGCGCTGCGATCAGGGTTTGATAGAGCGGGTGAGTGGAATCGCCCGTTACGGCGATCTTCGAAAACATAGGGAAGTCGACCGAATAGTTGGTCCGGCAGAAAGAGGCGATCTCCTCATCGACGCCTGGCTCCTGCGCGCCGAAGTCGTTAGCAGGGAAGCCGCACACCACAAGACCGCTGTCTTTGAAGCGGTTATACAGGTTTTCAAGACCCTCATATTGAGGGGTCAGGCCGCACTGTGACGCAACGTTGACGACGAGCATGACCTTGCCCCGGTAATCGGACAGGGAAGCAGATTCGCCGGTAATACGCTGAACGGGAATGTCATAAAGGTTTGCCATCATGGCTTCAAGTGTATCTCCCGACATTAAAATTGACCCTGCAACTGACGCCGCAGGTTAGTATCGAATACGGCCATGTCTTTTACCGACGTACTTTTTGGACGACCGCTTGCGTCCAGTGATGAGCGTGCCGAACACATTGGTGTAGCCGCTGGAATTCCTATCTTCGGGTTAGACGCTCTTACCAGCGCTGCTTATGGACCCGAAGCCGCCATGACGCTTCTGATCCCGATGGGTGTGTATGGGCTCGATCATATCGTCCCCGTGATCACAGCCATCCTCATTCTGCTGACTATTGTCTATTTCAGCTACCGCCAGACCATCGAGGCCTATCCGGGCGGCGGAGGCTCCTACACGGTCGCCTCGGAAAACCTCGGTGACGGAGCCGGCCTGCTCGCCGCTGCGGCTCTGATGATCGACTACATCCTGACGGCAGCTGTCGGTATCTCGGCAGGCGTTACCTCGCTCACCTCTGCCGTTCCGGAACTCCACCAGCATAGATTGATCATCTGTCTTGTCATCCTCGGCATTCTGGCCGTCGTCAATCTGCGGGGGGTCAAAGATACCGGAGCAGCCTTCATTATTCCCACCTTCTTGTTTGTGGGCTCTCTGCTTACCGTCATCATCGTCGGTGTTTTCCATACCTATGCGGCGGGTGGTCATCCCATCCCCGTAGTGGCGCCTCCACCACCCGCGTCTGTGACGATGAAGTACCTCACACTCTGGCTGCTGCTGAAGACCTTTGCCAGCGGATGCGCCGCGATGACCGGTGTAGAGGCCGTATCGAATGGCGTGATGGCCTTCGAGGAGCCGCGAGCCAAAAAGGCGCAGCGCACGCTTTCCATCATCGTCGTCACCCTCATCATCCTTCTTTTCGGGATCGCGTGGCTGTCCAAAGCCTACGGCATTACCGCGATGGAGCCGGACGCCCACAACTACCAGAACGTCATCAGTATTCTGACGACGGCGGTCTTGGGGCGTGGCTGGTTCTACTACCTCACCATGGGAAGTGTCTTGCTAGCTCTTTCGCTCAGCGCCAACACCGCCTTCGCCGACTTTCCTCGCCTGGCTCGAGCGATCGCGACCCATGACTATCTTCCCCATGTCTTTACCCTTCGCGGAAGGCGCCTTCTTTACTCCCACGGCATCTACGCCCTCACAGGATTTACAGCGGTCATCCTTATCCTGTTCGGTGGCGTGACCGACCGCTTGATTCCGCTCTATGCCATTGGAGCCTTTCTCGCCTTTACGCTCTCTCAGGCCGGGATGGTGGTGCATTGGCTCAAGGCTGAAAAGCATAGAGGCCGGCTTTGGCACATGTTTGTCAACGCCTTCGGAGCCGTTGCGACAGGAATCACCTTGCTTGTCGTCGTTGTGGCAAAATTCGCTGCAGGTGCCTGGGTTACCGTTCTGCTGGTTCCATTCCTGATCGGTATCATGATGGTCGTCAAGCGTCATTACGTCCGCGTCAAGCGCGAGATGAAGGACATGACTCCGTTGAACCTGACCAATCTGGAGCCTCCCATCGTGATCATTCCCATGGCGCGCTGGGATCGCATCGCCGAGAAGGCTCTACGCTTCGGAATTCTGATGTCGAAGGATCTGAAGATCGTCCACGTGCACTCGGACGACGAACCCGCGGGAATCGAAGAGGAGTGGGAGGATAAGATCGTTGGGCCAATCCGAAAGGAAGGTCTGAAGGAGCCGGAACTGATCGCAATTCCTTCCTCCTATCGTTTCATCATCAATCCTCTGATGGATTACATTCTTGAGCTCGAGCAGAATCATCCTGGACGAAAGATTGCCGTGCTGCTACCGGAGCTTGTTGTGCGTCACTGGTGGGAGAACGCCCTGCATAATCAGCGCGTTCAGCTCTTAAAACTTCTTCTGCTCCTCAAAGGAAATCAGAGAATCATCGTGGTGAATATCCCATGGTATCTCTGAAGATCAGTTACACCGCAGTGGCTACGACCGCTTTTTTGTAAGTGGGAGAAAGCTCCCGCAGATGTGCAACGGCCTCCGGAATCAGCCTCAGTGCTGCATCGACCTCTTCTTCGGTCGTCAGCTTCGAGAGTGAAAAACGTAGGCTCGCCCGCGCTCGCATAGCCGAAAGCCCCATTGCGGTAAGCACATGCGAGGGCTCTGTTGCGCCGGATTGGCAGGCACTTCCCCCGCTTACCGAAAGCCCCTTCAGGTCCAGTGCAATTAAGAGTGCTTCTGCCTCCACATGATCGAAGTAGAGGTTGGTGGTGTTGCAGACCCGCGCAACTCCTCCACCGTTGATCCCTGTCTCTTCAATCTGTGCAAGAACCCCCTGCTCGAGACGGTCACGAAGTGCGGCTAGCTTCACCGGTTCATCGCCATTCAGCCATGCCGCGGCCAGTTCTGCTGCCTTGCCAAAGCCAACAATACCCGGAACATTCTCTGTACCTGCGCGTCTCTGGCGCTCATGGGGGCCGCCGAACACCATCGGCGAAAGCCGAACGCTACGCCTCACATACAGCGCGCCGATCCCTTTGGGGCCGTAGATCTTATGTCCTGAAATTGTAAGCAGATCCACATTCTTCAAAGGACCGCGTTGATTTACATCCAACGGAATCTTTCCTGCCGCCTGAACAGCGTCCGTATGGAATAGCGCTCCTCCGGCGTGAGCAATCTCTGCCAGCGCTTCGATCGGCTGAATTACCCCTGTCTCGTTATTGGCATACATCACGCTGATCAGACGTGTATTAGGCTTCAGTGCTGCCCGCAGTGCATCCGGCTCCACCACGCCTTGCGACGTGACAGGAAGAAACGTCACCTCGACTCCGCGCGAGGCCAGCGACTCCGCTGCACGCAATACGGCTTCGTGCTCGACAGCGCTTGTGATCAGATGATCACCCTCTGAAAGCACTCCGAAGAGCGCAAGATTGTCGCTCTCGGTTCCGCCCGAAGTGAAGATGACCTCCGCCGGGCGGCAATGGAGCAGCGCGGCGACGGCCTCGCGGGCACGATCCACCGCAGCCCGGGCATGCTGGCCCTGCTGATGAATCGAGCTGGCGTTACCGTAGTGCTCCAGGTAAAACGGACGCATCGCCTCGAAGACCTCAGGAAGAAGAGGTGTCGTGGCGTTCGCGTCCATGTAAATTCGCTGCACACCCTTATTTTACTGCCGCACGCGAAAATGCCTTTTCTCAGGGACGAATTCCATGGAGGGTTCGCAACGCTTTTGATAGCCTGACCCCGGTTGTTACGAGCCGGGATATGGATCGATCAGAGAAGAGAGAGGAAGACCGAAGATGAGTAAGCGAATGATAACAATGTGGGTTCTGGCAGCCTGTTGTTCGATGGGCGTGAACGCGCAAACCGCCCCAACCCCAAATGTGGCTGCAGGAACCGTCATCGAGCCGGCGAAGGCCTTTGATTCCTCCCTGAGCGCCTTTGAGTCGCAGTTCATGGGTCTGGCCCGCGCAATGCCTGCCGATAAATACAACTTCGCTCCTAGCTCGGCTATCTTCGCCTCTTCGCAGAAAACGGAGTATCAGGGGGTTCGTACCTTCGGCGAGATGGTCGCTCATGTCGCACAGGCTAACTACTTCTACGCCGGCAATCTTAGCGGAATGAAGCCCGATGTCGACGTCAAGGCCATCGGAAGTCTGAAAGACAAAGATCAGATTCTTGCTGCGGTTGAAAAGTCGTTCGCCTTTGCCCATCAGGCCATCGGCACACTCACAGCGCAAAACGCCTTCGAAAGTGTTCGCGGCAATCAGACTCGCGCAGGCCTTGCTGCAGGCGTCATCGCGCATGGCTTCGATCACTATGGCCAACTGGCCGAGTATCTCCGGATGAACGGTATCGTTCCCCCAGCCAGCCAAAAGCGATAAGAGACAAATAAGCTTAAGCAAAAAGCGCCCGGTCTCGGGCGCTTTTGTTCTGCATGAATCCCTGTCTTATCGTTTCTCGACCGGCGTATAAGGAGCCGGGTAAGCCGGTCCAAGATACTCTGCCCGTGGCCGGATCAGGCGGTTGTCGTCGTGCTGCTCGATCACATGCGCGGCCCATCCGGAGATACGGCTGACGGCAAAGATCGGCGTAAACAGGTCGATATCGATTCCCAGCAGCGTATAGGTCGAAGCCGAATAGAAGTCTACATTCGCGTTCAGCTTCTTCTCCTGCTTCACAAACTGCTCGATCTTCTGCGACAGCTCAAACCACTTCATGTTGCCTGAGGTCTTGCTCAGCTCCTCCGACATCCGGCGCAGGTGCGTCGCGCGCGGATCTTCCGTGTGATAAACCCTGTGGCCGAAGCCCGAGATCTTCTTCTTCTCGGCAAACATCTGCCGGACATACTCGACCGGGTCTGCGCCTTCTTTATCGATGGCATAGAGCAGACGCATCGTGGCTTCATTTGCTCCGCCATGCAACGGTCCCTTCAGGGCGCCGATCGCACCCGTAATTGCCGAGTGGATATCGGCCAGCGTCGCTGCAATCACGCGCGCCGCAAAGGTGCTTGCGTTCAGCTCGTGGTCGGCATGCAGAATCAGTGCGATATCAAAGGTACGCGTCGCCGTCTCCGAAGGCTTCTCGCCATTCAACATCCACAGAAAGTTGGCGGCGTGCGAGAGGGAAGGATCGGCCTCAACAATATTCTTGCCCTTGCGGATGCGGTCGAAGAGAGCCACGATCATCGCAATCTGCGAGGTCAGCCGGTACGATTTGCGCACGTTGGCATCATGCGAGTTGTCCGCCTCGTCAGCGTCATACATGCTCAGCATCGAGACTGCCGTACGCAGCACCTGCATCGGTGTCGTCGTCGCCGGAACGCTGCGCAGCAGATCGATAATCTTCGGATCGACCTTGCGGGCCTCCGCCAGCTTCTTCTTGAAATCAGCCAGCTCGGATGCGTTGGGAAGTCGCCCAAACCAAAGAAGATAAGTCGTCTCTTCAAAGGTCGAGTGCTGGGCGAGTTCGTGAATGTCAATGCCGCGGTACGAAAGCACCCCGGCATCGCCATCGATCCAGCAGATGGATGAGTTGGTGGCTACAATGCCTTCCAGGCCCTTCGGTGCAGCGACAGTAGTCGACATAAATACACTTCTCCCAGCAAACTTAATTACATCTGGTTATAGCGCAGCCGGGAAACGATTGTCACCACAGCCGGGCGAATATCGTAACGGCTGTGCGATACCGGGTCTCACACGGAACGAAGGGGTGAAAATGCACTCAGGTCGGTCTGCGGCGTCTCTCCAAGCAAAAGCTGGGCCATAACTCGGGCAGTCGCCGGGGCCAGTAGAATCCCATTGCGATAATGTCCGGCAGCAATAAACCGGTTTTCTGCGACCTTTCCCAGTAGCGGAAGTCCATCGCTGCTTCCTGGGCGAATCCCGGCCCAGGTCTCGACCTCGACCGCATCGGCCAGCTCAGGAAGCAGTTCGGACGCGCGAGCTCGCAGCCGGGCGATCTCGCCGGGATAGACCGTTTTGTCGAAGCCGGCATCCTCCACCGTCGCTCCAATCACAGCGTGCCCGGCGGCTGGCCCTGTCGTTCTGGGAACAATATAGATCTCCGAAGTTCGCACCACGACGTGGAGTGGGAGCGAACGGGGAAGCATGACCGAAAGCATCTGTCCCTTTTTGGGAACCGTCCTTACATGTCCTTCCGGAAGCTGGGTAAGACCCCAGGCCCCGGTACAGTCCACAATCTGCTTCGGACAAAGAACCTCGGATGTTGTGTGGACCTCTGTCTCCTCACGGCTCGTGCGGACAAAGCGGATCGGGGTTCCCGTCCGCAACTCAATCTTTGCTGCACGAACGGCTGCCAGCAACGCCTTTGCCAGCTCCCTTGGATCCAAACTGTTTTCATCCAGCAAAGCAAATCGGCGCGATCCTACGCGAAGCTGCGGCAGAAGATGCGAGATCGTCTCCGGTGATAGCACTGTAAGGTTTCTTGCTCTTTCCATCTCATGCAGCGAAACCTCCTGTAGCGTCGTGCTGGTGTGCAGAGGAACAACGGTGCCCGAAAGTTCGAAGATGCGGTCAAGAAATTCCGGATAAAGAGAACGGCTCAACTCTGACAGCTTCCGCAACTCCTGCGGATTATCCGGATCGCCGGCTGCAAGCATTCCGGCAGCAGCAGTTGATGCCTCCCCCAAAGGCTCACTTTGATCGAGAACGGTAACGCGGACTCCACGGCGGTGAAGTTCCAAAGCAAGCGAGAGCCCGATAATGCCCGCTCCTGCAATACAAAAATCCACGGTGTTCATGAGATAAGTCTATGGCTTTTTAGAGATGGAGAAGATATATAGTCTCTGTGTACCGTTTCGCCGTGCATTAAGCCTGGCAGGAGTAAAGCTGGAAAAGGGCATCACGATGGCGGTCGAAGGGAGAGTGCAATGGAGCAGAAAGAGTACGTCGAAGAAAGGTCAATCTCTGGAGCATTGCTTGCGGTCATAGCCGTTGCTGTTCTGGCTGCATTAGGCGGCTTGATCTGGTGCTACAACCTGCAACAGGATCTCGGTGCGGCAAACAAGAAGCTTGCTATTGCCGATCAGAAGAACGCAGAGTTCAACCAGAAGCTTGAGGCGACCAACGCGCGGTTGCGCGCCACCAGCGAAACGCTGGGGCAGAGTGTCGGCATGACCCAGAAGCAGCTGGAGCTTAAGGCACAGGCCATCATTGCGCAGCAGAAACTGGCGGATCAGAAGCTTGAAGAAGCTCAGGCCGCGGCGCAGAAACAGATAGGTGCCGTCTCGAACGAAGTCTCCAGCGTCAAGACCGATGTAGGCGGAGTGAAGACCGACGTTGCTGCGACCCGTACCGATCTGGAAGCGACCAAGACCCAGCTTACCCGCGTCGTCGGCGATGCCGGTGTCATGAGCGGTCTTATCGCCAAGAACCACGATGAGCTTGAGATCCTCAAGCATAAGGGCGATCGCAACTACTATGAGTTCTCCCTGCAGAAGGGGCAGAAACCCATCCTGCTATCCACGATCAAGTTGCAGTTGAAGAAGGCGGATCAAAAGCACTCGCGTTATACCCTCAACGTTAGCGCCGACGATCGCAATATCGAAAAGAAGGATAAGAGCCTCGACGAGCCCGTCCAGTTCTACACGGGCAAAGATCCAGTGCTCTATGAGTTGGTAGTGAACTCGATCGAAAAGAATAAGGTCTCCGGCTACCTTTCCACGCCGAAGAGCAGTGGAACAGCAACACCTTAGGCTGCCTGCAAGCAAACGCCAAACGGGGGACGCTGCTTGCGTCCCCCGTTTGCTTTGCCTGTTGAGTTTCTAGCTTACTTCTTCTTCGCGGCCTTCTTCGCTGACTTCTTGGCCGGTGCTTTTTTGGCTGCCTTCTTAGTTGCCATTTGCCTATTCTCCCTAGTGATTAGACATTGACTCTGCAACACACATCATTGCAGCTAACGAAGGTATAGATTTACGAAAATTCACTGTCAAGAGAAATCAGCATCTTTAAGAAAAAAAATTAAGGGGTATTTTCCGGTTTCGATTCGCAGCTTTGCGCTACAGCATGCAAGTTCGAAAGATGCATCATGACAAAAGTGAGTTTTTATCCTGTTGCGTTCTTCTCGATACGCTTCAGATTGAGGTGAGGAATGAAAGAGATTGTTATCGTATCCGCCGCGCGTACACCGGTCGGAAAATTTCAAGGAGCACTGTCAGAACTCTCAGCAGTAGAGCTTGGAGCAAGTGCGGTACGCGAAGCTGTTCGCAGATCCGGCATTGATCCCACGACCGTCGACGAGTGCGTTATGGGATGCGTTCTACCTGCGGGCCTCGGCCAAAATCCTGCGCGCCAGGCGGCTCTTCGCGGCGGTCTCGCCGACGCCGTATCGGCGCTCACCATCAACATGGTCTGTGGAAGCGGTCTTCGCGCCGTCGCTCTTGCCGCACAAAACATCCTCACTGGCGATGCAAAGATCGTCGTCGCCGGTGGCATGGAGTCCATGTCCAACGCACCCTATCTTCTCCCCAACGCGCGCCGCGGTCTGCGCATGGGCGACTCCACCGTCGTCGACTCGATGATTCGCGATGGCTTATGGTGCTCCTGCGACGATCAGCACATGGGCCTAACCGCTGAGCTTGTCGCCGAGAAGTACAACATCTCCCGCGAGCAGCAGGACTCCTTCGCCCTCGAGTCGCATCGCCGCGCCACCGCTGCCTGGCGCGAAGGACGCTTCGATGCCGAAATCGTTCCCGTCGCCATGCCCGCCAAAAAGAAGGGAGTCGAACCGATCATCGTTCGCCGCGACGAGAGCATCCGTGAAGACGCCTCCCTCGAAGCCCTGGCTGCTTTGAAGCCTGCCTTCCAAAAAGATGGAACCGTCACCGCCGGCAATGCTCCGGGCGTCAACGATGCTGCTGCAGCCACCGTCGTCATGGCTTCCGAGACAGCATCCTCTCTCGGCATCAAGCCACTCGCACGCATCCGCGCCCAGGCCGTCAGCGGCGTCGAGCCGCGATGGGTCATGATGGCTCCTGTTATCGGTGTCCGTCGCGTGCTTGAAAAAGCTGGCTGGCACCGCGACGAGGTCGATCTCTACGAGCTCAACGAAGCCTTCAGCGTCCAGGTCCTTGCCGTGAGCGGCGAACTCGGCATCCCTCTCGGCAAGGTCAACGTCAACGGCGGAGCCGTCGCCATCGGTCATCCCATCGGAGCCAGCGGTGCCCGCGTTCTCGTCACTCTTCTCCACGAGATGATCCGGCGCGACTCAAAGAAGGGAGTCGCCGCGCTCTGCCTCGGTGGCGGAAACTCCGTCGCCATGGCCATCGAGCGCGACTGATTTGTCCTGCCTCTTCATCATGTTCGACAATGCATGCATGAAGAGCGTCACTCGATTCGACGGTAAAGTTGCTGACTACGCGCAGTTTCGCGAGAGGTACTCCCCTGAAGTCCTTCTCCCGAGACTGCGCGAATGGTGTGGCCTCCATCCCTCCTGGACCATCGCCGACATCGGCGCGGGCACCGGCATGCTGAGCGACATCTTCCTCGCCAACCACAATCGCACCTTCGCCGTAGAACCGAACGCCGAGATGCGCGAGATGTGCCGCCATCTCCATTCCGACTCTTCGTTGCTTCATATCGCCGATGGAACCGCCGAGAACACCGGCCTCGAACCCTCATCCGTCGAGATGGTCTCAGCCGGTCGCGCCATGCACTGGTTCAATCTCGATCGCGCCACCGCCGAGTTCCAACGCATCCTCAAGCCCGGCGGCTGGGTCGCCATCATCGCCTTCGGCCGTACCCAGACTGGCAACGAAGTCAACGAAGGCATAGAAGATCTTCTGCGGCAGTTCTCCAAAGACCATGCCGACACTCACGCCGGATACAAGGTCTACCGGGAACTCCATCACTACTTTCCCGTCGACTTCCGCCACGAGGAGATCCTCGACTCCATGCAGATGGACTGGAACAGCCTCCATGGCATAGTGATGTCCATCTCACACAGCCCCGCAAAGACCGATCCCGTCTATCCACAATTCGAGCGCGATCTGTACTCTCTCTTCAGCCGCTTCGAAAGCAACGGCACCATCGAGCTTCAGACCCGCTACTGGATCAACGTCGGCCGCTTTAGCCGCGCCTGAGCCTCAGCACTCAATAATGTTCAAGGCGAGCCCGGCCAGCGACGTCTCCTTGTACCGCGACTGCATATCCAACCCCGTCTGATACATCGTCGCGATCACCTGATCCAGCGAAAGCTTGTGACCTTCCGTTTCATGCATCGACATCCGCGCCGCATTGATCGCCTTAACCGCACCCATCCCATTGCGCTCGATGCACGGAATCTGTACCAGCCCCCCGATTGGGTCGCAGGTCATTCCCAGGTTATGCTCCATCGCAATCTCAGCCGCATGCTCCACCTGTCCGTTGCTTCCGCCTAATGCCGCTACCAGCCCCCCGGCAGCCATCGAGCACGCCACTCCCACCTCGCCCTGACATCCCACCTCCGCGCCGGAGATGCTGGCGTTCTCTTTGTAAAGAATTCCAATCGCTGCCGCCGTTAGAAAGTAACGAAGAATTCCGTCCTCATTCGCTCCCTCGATAAAGCGCACGTAGTAATGCGCAATGGCCGGAATCACGCCCGCGGCTCCGTTCGTCGGCGCTGTCACCACACGGCCACCGGCAGCGTTCTCTTCATTCACCGCCATCGCATACACCGTGACCCAGTCCATCGGAGCCAGCGGATCGCGCGAGCCCTCCGTCTCCAGCTTCTTCGCCAGTCGCGGAGCGCGGCGCCGCACATTCAAGCCTCCCGGCAGTATCCCTTCCGTCGCAAGGCCGCGTGCCATGCACGCCTGCATCGTCCGCCAGATTGCCAGGATGCCCTGCTTGACTGCATCCGCTCCCGTCGCACTGGCCTCCACCGCAGGCCGCACAATCGAGGCATCCTGCAGCAAGGCCACTTCGTTGGCCATCAGCAACTCGGCAATCGTCAATCGATGCTTCGCGGCAACCGCGAGCAGTTCGGCGCCGCTTGAAAACGGGTAGGGAACTACGCGAATCGAAACCGCTTTCGATTCTTTCTGCGCCTCCAGCTCCTCCGCCGAAAGAATGAAGCCCCCACCCACCGAGTAGTACACCTCCTCGGCGAGCACTGCGCCATTCTTTCCAAACGCAGTAAACCTCATCCCATTCGGGTGTGTCGCCTGCTTGGCATCGGGATACATCTGGTCACGATGAAAGATCAGGTGCTCCATCTCCGTAAAAGGAATCTCCGCTCGATCCAGCAGGTAAAGCGTTCCCGTCGAACGCACCGCTGCCAGCTCTGCCTCGATCACGGCGGGATCGACCGTGTCCGGAGCCTCTCCCATCAGCCCAAGAAGAATGGCCCGGTCCGTTCCGTGGCCATGCCCGGTCAGAGCAAGCGAGCCATACAGATCCACCGTCACCCGTTCCACATCCGTAAGGTCATGTCTTGCATCCAGCCTGCGAACAAATCGCAGGGCAGCGCGCATCGGTCCCACCGTGTGCGAGCTCGAAGGCCCAATGCCAATCTTGAACAGCTCAAACAGGCTCGTATTCACACGACCATTGTAGGCATAGCGTCTTACATCTGACGCTTCCGTGGGAGAGGAGACCGTGAATCCCCGATGCTATACTCGCCGGACACCTCCGCCTCAAAGGATCGATCAGGCTTAGAACGATGCTTTTTAAAGCCCGCAGTGCCGCAGTCTATGGAATCGATGCCCACCTGATCGACGTCGAAGTCGACTTCTCTCAGATCAAACTCGACAAGGAACAGTTCAGCACCGTCGGTCTTCCCGATGCCGCCGTGCGCGAGAGCCGCGACCGCGTCCGCTCCGCCATCAAGAACTCCGGCTTCGAGATTCCACCCACGCGCATCACCATCAATCTCGCTCCTGCCGATCTCAAAAAAGAAGGATCGGGGTTCGATCTTCCCATCGCCATCGCCATCCTCGGTGCTTATGGTGCTCTCGCCATCCGCGATCTCGATGACTTCCTTCTCGTCGGCGAGCTTGGGCTCGACGGCTCCCTCCGAGCCGTTCCCGGAACTCTGCCGATCGCAGTTGCGGCTCGTGCCAACGGCATCCGCAACGTCGTCGTTCCTGCAACGAACGCCCGCGAGGCCGCTGTCGTGGAAGGCGTCAACGTCTATCCCGTCAAAAGCCTCATTGAGGTTCGCGAGCTTCTAAACTCGGCAGCCAACGGTGGAATCCACGTCTCTCCTCTCGCAGTCAAAGCGAGCGAACTTCTAAACGAGACCCAGCACTTTCCCTTCGACTTCAAAGATGTGCGCGGACAGCACGTTGCCAAACGCGCCCTTGAAGTTGCCGCAGCCGGCGGTCACAACATTCTGATGATTGGGCCACCGGGCTCAGGCAAGACCATGCTGGCCAAGCGCTTGCCCTCCATCCTCGCGCCTCTGAAGTTCGAGGAGGCACTTGAGACCACGAAGATTCACTCCGTCGCCGGAGTCCTCGACGGCGAACAGGGACTCGTTGCCCATCGTCCCTTCCGTTCTCCCCATCACACCATCTCCGACGCCGGCCTCATCGGCGGGGGCATTGTTCCTCGTCCAGGCGAGGTCTCTCTCGCTCACAACGGCCTGCTCTTTCTCGACGAGCTTCCTGAATTTCCCCGCAACGTACTCGAGGTGCTGCGTCAGCCGCTCGAAGACGGAACCGTCACCATCTCACGCGCGGCCATGAGCCTTAGCTTTCCAGCGCGCTTCATGCTCGCTGCTGCCATGAACCCCTGCCCCTGTGGATACTTCAACGACAAGCGTCGCGAATGTATGTGCACTCCGCCCATGATCCAGCGGTACGTCTCTAAAGTCAGCGGTCCTCTCCTCGATCGAATCGACATCCATATAGAGGTTCCCGCTGTCGAGTACAAGGAGCTTCGCGGCGGTGCTGCCGCTGAGGGTTCCACCGAGATTCGGGAGCGAGTGCTCGAAGCCCGGCAACGACAGCACATGCGTTTCAGCGAATCGGCGGAACGAACCCGAGGTTCCAGCCGCAACGCCTCTCGGGCCATCTTCGCCAACGCTCAGATGAACACCCAGCAGATCCGGAACTTCTGCTCACTCGAATCGGACGCCGAACGCCTTCTCGAACGAGCGATGCAGCAACAGGGACTCAGCGCCAGGGCTCACGACAGAATCCTGAAAGTAGCTCGAACCATCGCTGATCTCGGTAGAGCAGACAATATCGGCACTCCCCATATCGCGGAGGCCATCCAGTACAGAACGCTTGATCGAAGCTACTGGGCGTAATTCGGACCTTTTTCTGACTGACCGATAACGAACAGTTTTCTGACCCGGCTCCCGGTAATTTTCAGGGGGACACCTGCCAATCTCGCTGTTTTCTATCCGTCAACACCCTCAATGAAAAATTTGCTGCAAGTTACTCATTCCATATTGTTTAGAATGCAGATTTTTGCCGGTCAGTTTCCCCGGTTTCGGTAAGATAGAGTTATAGAGGTTTGAGGAAGAGGATGATTCCATCTCGTCAACTCCTTCTAAGTCTTTTATTTTCAAGATCGTGATTTATTGGTCCCCGTGTAAATTCAATAGAATCAATATTTTGAGCCAAACCCATAAGGGAGGCAGGGGTATCCGTTTTCTGGAATCCGCCTGGAGGCGACTTCCAAAAATAAGTATTGACCTGAGTCGGCTGACGGTTTACTTTTCTAATGGTCGAGGATGTCTCAGGAGAGGACAGCCCGGCACGGAGACCAGGAATACCGGGTACTTCGCCTCTGCTCCTTCTGTAGCACGCGCCCAGGCGAGATTCGCTGACGATACCAGGAGAAACAGGGTTAGTTCTAACGTGTCGTTTTGGAAGCGGCGCGCGATGTGCCTCGTCTACTGACTGTGTCTTTGGGTGGATCAGGTTTGATTTGTGAGATTTACAAAAGAAGTGGAATCCCTTCCGGGGGGTTCGGCGTCTAAAAGAATGAGCAGGCGGAAGTCAACGAACCTGCAAATTGAAAAACTTTGGGTTGCGGAGATTTCGCGCAAAACGCTTTTACCGCAACAGGATATTTGAATAAAGGAGAAGATTGATGCGCTCGGACCTCGTTTTTGGAGCCCTCACTCACGTAAAGAACCGCTATGAACTTTGTCAGCTGGCGTCAAAGGCGACCCGCAAGCTGCACAAGCCGAATACCCGTCTGCAGGACACGACCAACGATGTTCTGGATCGCTTCAAGGACTCGGCTCCCATGAGTGATGAAGTTCCCGTCCGTAAAGTAGACCTGCAGGAGCGCCGCGCGGCTTAGCCCGCGGCCTCCCGCCATCCCTCAACCCATCAACCTTTCCGCATCACCCAATTCCATCCTATAAATCTCATAGCTCTTCCGGCCTCCGCAGGAAATCCTTTCAGGCTGATCCCGCCTAAGCTCCACGACATCCCTCCATGCATCGCAAGGTAAAACCATGACAATTTCAGAGTTGAAAGAACACAACATTGCCGAGCTGGGTAAGCTGGCGCGCGGTCTCGATATCGCGGGAACCAGCGGTCTCCGCAAACAAGACCTTATCTTCAAGATTCTTCAGGCGCAAAGCGAAAAAGAAGGCCACATCTTCGCCGAAGGCGTCCTCGAGATCCTGCCCGATGGTTACGGCTTCCTCCGCTCCCCGGACTACAACTACCTGCCTGGTCCGGACGACATTTACGTCTCCCCGTCACAGATCCGCAAGTTCGATCTCAAGACCGGCGATACCATCAGCGGCAACGTCCGCCCCCCGCACGAGGGTGAGAAGTACTTTGCGCTGGTGAAGATCGAGGCGATCAACTTCGAGTCACCCGAAGAGACCCGCAACAAGATTCTGTTCGATAACCTCACTCCTCTTTACGCCGAAGAGCGCGTCAAGATGGAGACGGTTCGGGACAACATCTCCGGCCGCGTAATGGACCTGCTGACCCCGGTCGGCAAAGGGCAGCGTGGGCTGATCGTCGCTCCGCCACGTACCGGTAAGACGATGCTGCTGCAGTCGATCGCTAATTCGATCACCGCGAACCACCCGGAGATCGTGCTGATCGTTCTGCTGATCGATGAGCGTCCGGAAGAAGTTACGGACATGCAGCGTTCGGTGAAGGGCGAGGTCATCAGCTCGACCTTCGACGAGCCGGCGGCGCGTCACGTACAGGTAGCCGAGATGGTGATTGAGAAAGCCAAGCGCCTGGTCGAGCACAAGCGCGACGTGGTGATCCTGCTGGACTCAATCACGCGTCTGGCGCGTGCTTACAACACGATCGTTCCTCCGAGCGGAAAGGTGCTCTCGGGCGGTGTCGATTCGAACGCCCTGCAGAGGCCGAAGCGCTTCTTCGGCGCGGCTCGCAACATCGAAGAGGGCGGCTCGCTGACGATCATTGCGACAGCCCTGGTCGATACGGGATCGAGAATGGACGAGGTCATTTTCGAAGAGTTCAAGGGAACCGGCAACATGGAAGTCATCCTCGACCGCAAGCTGGTCGACAAGCGCGTCTTCCCGGCGATCGACATTCAGCGCTCGGGTACTCGTAAGGAAGAGTTGCTGATTCCGAAGGAAGACCTGCAGAGGATCTGGATCCTTCGCAAGGTTTTGAACCCTCTCAGCCCAGTCGAAGCTATGGAATTGCTGACCGACAAATTGGCCAAGACCAGGAACAACCAGGAGTTCCTGCACAATATGAGCTCGATCTAACGAGCCTGCAAGTGATCACCGGGTTCGGGTGGTGCTGGACCGGTGACAGGGCGCAGCCTAATGGCTGCGCCCTTTTCCTTTAAGGGATGCTCAGGATTTCCCGCCGAGCGCCGATGAATAGGGAAGAGGCGAAGCCTTACCTCCTGATCGACGCAAATCCAGAAATGATTCCGCGTTCTGGCGAGGACCCATCTGATGCATGGCACCTACAACTATTCCCTGGTCGCACTGTCGCTTGCTGTAGCAATACTGGCCTCGTACACAACGCTGGATCTCGCAGCAAGGATCAGCATGCTGCCTCCGAGCCGGCGTCAGTCCTATTGGCTGATGGGCGGCGCAGCCTCCATGGGTATAGGAATCTGGTCAATGCATTTTATTGGCATGCTGGCCTTCCATATGCCAATCGCGTTGGGATACGACCGCTGGACTACAGGTTTCTCACTGGTCATCGCGATTGGCGTCTCTCACTTTGCGCTGCATATTATGACAGCCGATGAACTGGGATGGAAACGTCTCCTGTTTTCCGGCATTCTCGTGGGTGCCGGGATTGCAGCCATGCACTATGTCGGCATGGAAGCGATGCGAATGCATCCTGCCATCGTTTATGCTCCGTGGCTCTTCTGCGTCTCGATCGCAATCGCCGTCGCCGCCTCATGGGTTGCGATATGGATGGCCTTCCATCTTCGGGACAACAGCAAAAGCCATCTCGTACCGAAACGTCTGGGAGCAAGTCTGGTGATGGGAGTTGCGGTTGCGGGAATGCATTACACCGCGATGGCCGCCGCAAGATTCCAACAGGGTTCCATCTGCGGGGCAGAGAAGGAGATAGATCCTCAATGGTTGGTTATTGCTGTGACGGTGGCCACACTGTGCATCCTGGGTACGCTGCTCGTCTCCAGACTTGATCTTAGGTTTGCTGAACAGACGGAGCGGATGAACCTTTCGCTCGAACAGGCCAATCGTCAGCTTCTTACTCTGGCGACGCGAGATATTCTGACCGGAATGCCGAATCGCACTTCGTACATGGAGAGAGCTGCTGAAGCGATCCGTAAGGCAAAGGAGACAGGACGTCCATTCACGGTCATGTTTATGGACCTGGATGGCTTCAAAGCCGTCAACGACTCTCTTGGCCATTCGGCGGGCGACCGCTTGTTGAAGGAGTTTTCAGCGCAGCTTATGCGATGCATCCGCCGTGAAGATACGGTGGCGCGCCTGGGTGGAGATGAGTTCGTTCTGTTGCTGGAAGGGCTTGGTGAACCGCAAGAGGTGGAGCTGATTGCAAAGGGAGTTCTGTCGAGAATTCACGAAGAGATTTGTGTCGATGGATTGCCTCTTCGAGTCACTGCCTCCATCGGTATCGCGACCTACCCCAGAGATGGCGATACCGTGGAACATCTGCTCAAGAGCGCTGATATGGCGATGTACGACGCCAAGCAGAATGGAAGAAATACCTTCCGTTTCTTCGATAGTGCGATGAGTGATGCCGCCACGAGAACGCTGAAGATCTATCGCGGCCTGGGTGAGGCTTTGGCGAAGAAAGAGATGTCTTTGGTCTTTCAGCCGAAGTTCGGACTGGATCGGGTATTGATGGGAGCGGAGGCTCTGATCCGCTGGAAACACCCGGAGATGGGCAACATCCCGCCGCTGGAGTTTATCTCCATTGCCGAACAGACGGGGTTGATCGTTGAGTTATGCGACTGGGTGATCGATGAAGTGTGCCGTAACTTGAATCAATGGACCGCAGATGGACTTCCCAGAGTCAAGGTGGCCATCAATCTGTCTCCGGAGCAGTTACGTCTGCCAGGTTATGTGGAGAGGGTAAGTCATCGGATTGCAAGCGCAGGCGTAAAGCCGGACCAAATCATGTTTGAGATCACCGAGACGGTTGCGATGCGGGATGCGGATCGTAACGCCAACGTGATTCGCCAGTTTCAAAAGGCAGGATTCGACATTGCCATTGATGACTTCGGGACGGGATATTCGAGTCTTGCGTATCTGCAACAGTTCCGGGTGAAACAGCTGAAGATCGACCGGTTCTTTACCAATGGACTGGATAGTGACGGTGAAGAGGGACTCGCAATCGTCGCCAAGATGATTGAACTGGCGCACTCCCTGAAGATGATCGTTGTTGCCGAAGGCGTTGAGACAGCCTCGCAACTGAAGAAGTTGGAGCAATTGGAATGCGATGAGGTTCAGGGATTTCTGCTTGGCCGTCCACTGGTTGAGGACGACTTCAAACAGCTGCTAGAACGGTTTTCGAAGTCTTCTGAGACCATCAGGATAGTGCCGAACCTCGCCATCGCATTGAGCTGATTCGGTAGGTAAAGAGAGGCACAGCCGCAAGCTGCGCCTCTCTTTCTGCTTCGATGCTGGATTTAGCGAAGGCCACCCGAGGCAATGACGGTCTCGCCAGTGAGCCATCCGGAGTCGGTAGAGGCGAAAAACACGGCGATGGGAGTGATATCGGCGGGCTGAGCAATACGTCCCAGCGGAGTCTGGCCTTCAAACTGTTTTTGAAAGTCGGAGCCGATAAAGCCTGCAGTCTGAGTGCCCTCTGTCTCGACCATACCTGGATTGATCGAGTTGACACGAATCTTCTTCGGCCCCAGTTCTTTGGAAAGTACGATCGTAAGGGAATCTACCGCACCCTTCGTCGCGGTATAGATGGCGCTAGTCGGAGGATGGACCGCGGTTACAGCGGAGCCAATGTTGATGATGCTACCGCCCTTCTCTCCAAAGAGCTTTACTGCTTCTCGTGTCGCAAGAAGCGTTCCAAGAACGTTAGTGTCGAAGATGCTATGGAAGCCTTCGACTGTGATCTCTTCGATTGGCGTAAATTTATAGATGCCAGCATTGTTGACAAGAATGTCGAGGCCGCCAAAGGCCTTCTTGGTCTCGGCAAAGAGACGCTGAACGTCAGCTTCTTTGGCAACGTCGCCCTGAATGGCTACGGCCTTGCCGCCCTGAGCAGTAATCTCGGCAACAACCTTCTCTGCACCCTCTTTGCTGGAGGCGTAGTTGACGACAACGGAGGCGCCCTCTTTGGCGAAACCCTTCGCGATATCCGCGCCAATGCCTTTGGACGCACCGGTTACAACGGCGATCTTTCCCTGTAGCTTACTCATCTCTTTTCCCTCGCGTTTATTCGATAACCATCTAATTGATGATGGTTGAGGGGAAAAGATTCTTCACTTCAAAAAGATGTTTAACGTTCTTGATTTGTTGGCGATGGCCGCTCCGAGCGATCTTTTAGCGCATAGAGCGTTCGAGGACAACGAGAAACTGCGCTAGCCACGCCGGATGCGCGGGCCATGCGGGGCCGGTGACGAGATTTCCGTCGGTGACGGCCTCTGTGACCTCAAGAGGCACGAAGGTACCCCCGGCGAGTTCTACCTCAGGGGCACAAGCCGGATAAGCATTGAGCCGCCTGCCGCTGATGACACGAGCTGCTGCCAAAAGCTGGGGGCCGTGGCAGAGTGCTGCGATGGGTTTGTTGGAGTCGGAGAAGTGCCGAATGATCTCAAGAACACGCTGGTTAAGGCGGAGGTACTCAGGCGCGCG
>Ga0310811_10003051_pt1 | contig 21070 bp, 57 predicted proteins | sample YCmetagenome_FD_207642 | JGI IMG/M metagenome (GOLD analysis project Ga0310811, IMG submission 207642) | Soil microbial communities from experimental microcosm in Duke University, North Carolina, United States - YC | ecosystem: Engineered > Artificial ecosystem > Soil microcosm > Unclassified ...
ACCACCTGCATGTCGACGCGCTCGCCGTTGAATGCGTGTCGTATCTTCACAGGTCGATGAATCCCTTCCCGTACAGGTAGCCCGCCAGCCGGGTCTCCCTGAACTTCTGCCACCACTTCCAGTTGCGGCGGCGCTTGGGCCTGCTGTGCCTGCTGCCCCTGACGGCCCTGATCCCGTCCACCGACGTGTCGTCGATGTTCCTACCCTCGTCGATGATGACCACCGCCGGGATGATGGACGTCGCGTCCTTGTCGTCCCCCGCCTGCTCCAGGGACTTCAGGTAGGACAGCTTCTCCTCACGCTCCGCCCGGTACCGGTCCAGCTCCTCCAGGAGTCCCTGGTGGGCTCCGGCTACCTGGGCACGCATCTGCTCGTAGATGCTGTGCCCGAAGTCCTTCGGGACGATCTTGGTGGTGCGATCGAGATACGCGGAAGACGAGACCATGACTACTGCTCCTTTGCGCCCGGAGAGGGCGGGCTATCAGGGACTACTGTTGACGGAGTACTTTCTGTTGGTGTCGGCTTGGGCTTCTTGGTGTGCGTCGGTCGTGGCGTCGGCCTGGTAGAAGGCGCCCGTGTGGTTTCTGTGGGCTCCGGGGTCGGCGTCGGACGGGGAGAGTAGGTGTGACGCGGCTGCGGCGGAACGTAGTGGTAGGTGTGCGTAGGAGACGGGGCGGTTGAAGTAGGAGATGACGTCGCCGAGTAGGTCGGCGTCACCTTGGGTGCTGGAGGCTGGTCTCCCGTGAGTGCGAAGCCGATGGGCCAGCCGAGCTGTGCTACGAGGGCGATGCCTGCCCAGCCCCTCCACTTCTTCAGGTCGAACCAGTCGACCCAGCTACCCCTCGTCGCTGTACGTCGGTGACCCGTGGGCGCCGCCGAGGAACTTGCTACGGGTTCCAGCGTCGCCGTCTCGCCGCTCGGGAACGGCGTCTCGTGCGTGACGTCCATAGGTGGGGGGTTCGGAGCTGGCGTCGAGAACACTGCAGTCGTCTCGGAATCGCTCGAGGTTCCCTCGAACCAGTCCGTCATCGAAAATCTCTCCCACCACGGTCTTGACGTCGCCGATGCTGAGCTCGTCGGGCTCCAGGTACTCCAGGGCGAGCTCTTCCGGTATCTCGATGATCGCGTACCACTTACCCAATCTGACCCCCTCCTCCTTCGTTGTGACCGTTCAGGTTCGAGGCCGCCTGCGCCTTCATCGTACGCAGGTTGTCGATCGCGTCGGCGACGACCTTGTCGATCACCTTCTGGTCGCCGTGCACGTCGGTGATGCAGGCGAGCGTGCCGACGTGCTGCCCCAGGAGCATCGACGGCGTCGTGAGCGGAACCCAGTACGCGCCGATGAGCTGACCGTTAGGGGCGGGCCCGAAGCCGAAGCTGACGTCCCAGTCCACCCTCGACAAGCCCAACTTGGGCGCCTTGTCGACAGCCTCCTGGACCTTGCTTCGGATCATCTTGCTGAGTTCCATGATATGGTTGCTCCAATCGAATCTGTCTAGGGAGGACGTACTCGTAGGTCGGTAGCATACCGATGCCGACGAAAAAGATGACGAGCAGCCCGAGCACAACGGCTACGAGCACGTCCTTATCCACTTGTTAACCTTCGCCCCTGTAGGCCCAACGTAGCTGGGCGTAGTACTGGTAATGCAGGAAGTAGTTGTAGCCGTATCCGTACTCCGCATTGATGTCGTGGTACTCCCGTGCCGTGGCACAATCCTTGTAGGCCATGTAGCCATCGACGAGGACCCACTCCATCAGCGGAGCTGCTTGCAGTCGGCAGGCGTCTTGCCCGTCTGCACACACGCCGTCACGGTCGCCTTGTGCTCGTTCGTGATGTTCTGGCTGATCGCCACGAACATCCAGCAGACGGCAGCGACGCCGAACGCGATGGCAAACGCCACCAGTGCCTCGCTCAGGTACTCCACCCTAGTTCCCTCCTCCCAGGAACATTGCAACCGCGTCATGCGTTGCCGCACGCTGCAGCTGTACCACCTCAGGCTCGTCGCCGAGGATCTGCTTGAGGAAGGACCACTTCTGGTCGATGCGAGCCTTCCTACCCAAGTCCACCGTATTGCGTGCCATGATGTCGATGATCTGGACCGCGTTCTTCTGCCCCATACGGTGGGCTCGGTCTTCTGCTTGTGCGTTCTGGACTGGCTTCCAACTCCTGTCCAGGAAGACAACCGTGTCGGCGGAGGTCAGCGTGATGCTCTCACCGCCGGTCGCGATCGTGCTGGCGAAGACCTGGATCTTGCCCGCTTGGAAGTCCCTCACGGGCTGAGCCCTGTCAGCTTGCTTGAGGTCGCCAGTGAACGCGACGTGCGTGATGCCTTCTTTCTGCAGGCGCTTGCACAGCATGTTGATGGCCTGCTTGAACTGACTGAACACGATGAACTGCTTGTCCGGCGCCTCGTTGATCAGTTCCATGAAGGCGTCGACCTTCGTGCTGGGATCAGTCAGTTGCCACTTGTCTGTCTCCGGGTTGTACTCCATGTACCCGAGAGCCAGTTGCTGAAGGCGACACAGCTGAGCGACGACTGCCGGTGCAGCCAGTGGCTGTGTCTGGTCTTGCGAGTCCATCCAGGCGATCATGTCGCTCTTCATTTCCTCGTACGCCCGGCGTTGCTTGGGCTCGAGGTCCACCCAGATGGTGCTGTAGTACTTCTCCGGCAGGTCCTTGAGGACGTCCTTCTTCAGACGTCGTACGAACCAGGGACGCATCTCCTGGTGGAGACTGTCGCTGTTCTGGATGCCGACGAACTTCTTGTACGAGGCCCCGGTGGCCCAGTTCTTCTCCTCGTCGTACAGGCAGTAGTGGTTCACGAACCGCCAGAACGATGAGTAGTACTTCGGCCACAGCCAGTTGAGCACCGACCAGAGATCCTCCGGCTTATCGTCGGCCGGTGTTCCCGAGAGGCCAGTCTTGTACTTGACGTTCTTGATGGCCTTGAGTGCCTTGGTGGTCTTCGCGTTCCGGTTCTTGATCCGGTGGCACTCGTCCGCGATGATGTGGAACCAGTTGACGGCCATCAGTTCCTTCGTGATGAGCCGTACTGCCTCCCAGTGCATCAGGTAGTAGTGGACGGTCGGATCCTTCAGCGCCCGGATGAATGCCGCCCGGTTCTTCGGGTTGATAATCACCACACGCGCTTTGGGTGCGAACTTGAGGATCCAGTCCTTCCACGGGTCCTCCAGCGCAGATGGCCTGGCGATGATGAGGGTCTTCAGCGCTGCCTTGGGGCGACCGTGCTCCGCGTAGTACGCGAGCCGATCCTCCTTGTCCAGAGCCAGAGCTTCGACCGTCTTGCCACAGCCCATCTCGTCGCCGACCAACCTCGACGGCACCCGGTTACCCTTAGCGTTGGGCTTGCGCAGATGGTCTACAGCTTCCTGCTGGAACGGAAAGAGTGTCGGCACGTTGTTTCACCTCCTCGCTTGCCATCTACATTTATTATATAGGGAACCTCGAGGCCACATCAACGGGCCCTCTCGTCTCCCCAAATCCAGGTGTGCATCCGGGGACTGATGCCGCAGCCCATCTGAGTGATGTAGTCCGCCCAGCGCTTCATGAAGGCGATGTGGTCGTAGGAGTCGCTCCCCTCCGGCATGAACTGAACGCGGTTATGGGGGATGTCGTACTTCTTGACCAGCCCCATCGCCTCGTCCATGTCCTCACGGTCCCGGACGACGAACTTGAACCACGCCCGGTCGTTGTTACGGAACCACGCCATGGCAGCCGGCTTGTCCCGTTTCTTCTCCGGGTTGCCCGAGTTCAGGAGCTTCGGCGACACCGTGTAGTGGTCCACGGCCCAGTCGAACTCCGTGTGCGGGATGATCGTGCCGGCGGTCTCGACGTGGATCTTGTTGCTGAACGCGTGGAGCCGCCGGCACAGCTCGGTGAGCTCCTCGGACTGCATGATGGGCTCGCCGCCAGAGAGGACGATGATCGTCGGGTGCTTCCGCCAGTCCCAGTAGTTGTACAGCTGGGACAGAACAGCCTCCGTCGTCATCTCGATGTGGTTCTTGTCCTTGGGGTACAGCTTCAGCTCACGGTGCTTCGCCGCGCGGTCGGTGTTGTTCGCCCACGTGTACGGCGTGTCGCAGAAGTTGCAGGTCAGGTTACAGTCGTACAACCGGACGAACAGACAGTGCTGTCCGGCGTACAGGCCCTCACCCTGAATGGTGGGGCCGAAGATCTCGTTGACGCGAAGCATCAGTTCAGGTCGGCCTTCTGCTCGTCCTCGTGCTTGCTCGGGCACTCGGTGAGCGTCAGGTCCTGGTCGCGGAACTGGTAGCCAGCCCAGAAGATCCTCTCGACCAGCTCCTGGTAGACCTCCTGCATCTCGTTCGCCAGCCCCGCAGGTCCCGCCGGCCCGTTGAGCACGGCCGCCACCAGGGACTCGCTGACCTGGTCCAGCATGATCCTGGAGACCGCGTCGAGGACCGGCCAGTGCGTGTGCTGCTCCCGGCCGGTCTCGAGGTCCTGCTGGATGCGGTTGAAGTGCTCCAGCTCTTCGGCCAGCTTGCCGAGCATCTCTTCGTTGTAGTCAGCCACGTTTCTTCTGCTCCTTCTTGTCCCAGAACTCGTTGGCCTTCTCGACGTCAATCACGGTCGCACCGCACAGACACTGCTCGGTGTCGATGTGACCGTTACGAATGTGGTAGTACACGAGCTGAGGGGCTACGCCACGAAGCTTTGCAAAGTCCCTCGGCTTCATCTTGGTCGCACCGACGAGCTCATCCTGTTCCATCTGCTGGATGAGCTCGTCGGTGTTCCCCTCGAACTCTTCCATCACGCGCCGCCCTGGATCATCCTATCCACACGGGCTTTGGTGCTACTGGCCTGGCGCATGGTCTGTCCATTGAGACTCACCAGGTCGGCGATTCCCTTCTGGCACTGGTTGAGTGTGCGCCGGCACTCGTCAGTCAGAGCGCGAAGTTCCCCGACCTCAATTACGAGGGCATTGAACTCCGCTCTGGTGACGAACTCTCCGCTCATGGCCTTCTCTCTTTCTGTCTAGGCCCTCGCGCTTGATCTGAGATCGTGCTCGCGATAGAGAACAAGCTCTCTACGTTGTTCTAAACTCGATAGACCTTAGGAACGCCTTGGGGCTTTGTAGCTCTGACGCTCGTAGAGACCAAGAGTTTAGAACTCGTGAGAACGCTTTTGTTTAGAACTCTCTGCCTCCCTGTACGGCGCGCTCCTCGAGCTGCCTCATGTAGTCGCGGGCCCGCTGACGCTCCTGCGGCGTCGTGGCCTGGTTGATGTCGAACGCCTTCGGCCCGATGCTCCCCGAGCCCTTCGGAGGGATCGTACCGTCGGCGTTGACCTGCACCTGCCAGCGCTCGCCGGACATCTCGCACCGGTCGTTGATGCACTCCCAGGTCTCGATCTTCGGGCCACGGGGACCCTGGGGCCGCGTGGTTCCTGCGAGCCTGCCGGGCGTCTCGCACCCGAAGGGACAGCGCGTGGCCTCCTCGTACAGGGTCTCAGCCATCGCTCTCCTCCCCTCTGATGTAGTCCTCGAACATCTGGGTGTACTCGTCGAAGCGCGCACGCTCCACGAAGGCCTTGCCCGCGTACACCCGTGCGATGGCCTGAACGACGATCGCCCGGATCTGCTGGTCGGTGTCCAGCCCAACGACCTCGAGCTCGTCGAACTGCTCGCGTGTCATGACCCGGTCGTCGGTGTTCTCGTACGGCGGGATGTAGCCTCCCGGGTACCTCTCTTGCGCAGCACCATGAAGGCGCTGGCCGAGGTCCCGAAGACGGTTGATCGTGTCCGCCGTCTGACGTGCGTCGTCGACGTCCCGCTGGATGCCCGGATCGTTCAGGCCCTGGGGGAACTCCTCTTCACGCGACGGGCTCATGCCTTGTCCCTCAACGCCTCCAGGAGCGCCTGCACGGTCTCCTCGAGGGTCTCGACGCGAACCGCCAGGTCGTTGACCTTGCCCTCGAGAATGGCCGTCTTGCTGTTGCTCTGGGACTTCTTGCCGGCCTTCTGCTCGTAGACGCGGAAGTCGGCCAGCGCGGGCTCCTTCTTCAGGAGCCACTGCGACTTGCTCGTACCACCGCCTCGCCGGATCTGCTCGGCGCAGTCCATGCCCTTGAGCGCCTGGGAGATCGCGGTGTAGTAGGGCACCGCGAACCCGAGCTCGACCTGGACCAGCTTCGTGAAGTGACCCTCGTAGACCTGCCCGGTCCCCTCCACGAAGGAGGAGTCACGCTGCATGTACTTGAACACGGTGCAGACGTGCAGGAACAGCGCGGGCGGAGCCTCGTTGGTCACCTCCTCGGTGACTGGCGTGAGTTCCGTGGTCATTTCAGTTGTCTCCTAATCTCTTCCAGGTCGACTAGCGTGTCCGCGTAGCCGCCTGACAGCTCGAGAAGCTCTTCCGGCTTCTCTAGCGTGCGGTCTTCGATCGTTGCCTGCTGGGCGTCCTTGATGCCCTCTTCATGCAGGTCGACCAGTTCGTTCAGCGTCGCTGCGGCGCGCTCTGTCAACTCGAGTCTGACAGACCGCTTAGGCGACTCCATTACCACCTGATTCGTTCATCGTCGATGAGATCCAACCTTCCTGTGTAGGAAAGGGGAGCCTCCCACTAAGAGGCTCCCCTAACCCTCTTGCATCACCCGTCCCCTGCCGTATCCGCTTGGCAGAAGTTTTCTTCGGTGGCACGTTCGCTTAGCACTCTTATTCTCCGTTGGCTGACGAAGCTGCGTCACGTGCTCTCGAGTGGCAGGGTGGCAGCCACTCCCCCACGACCGTCCGCGCCGGAATGGACAGTCGCCGAGACCTAGTGCTAGACCGAAGTTCGAAGGGGACATGAAGGCCGGTTTGTATCCTCCGACAAGCCCGCCAAGGATTGCAGAGGCCTCCGACACCGCACCGTCATGTCCCCAGTATTGCCCGTCGCTGCAGGTGGGGTGTGTAATCCCACGCTGTCCGGACACTGCATCAGCACTCTGCAGCGACGGAGTCTTACGTGCGACGAGTCGGGTACAGCCGTGTCTCCCGATGTGGCCTGGCTCAGCTACTCTCGTCGCACGCCCAGGCTCGCTAGTGTTCACTCGCTGCGCAGCCTGGAGTTGGTAGGGAAGGGGCACACGAGTTGGCACATCGGACGTCCGAAGACTAGTCACGATTCTCTGCACACCCCTTCCCAGTCTAAGTACGTAGGCGGAAGGCCCGTCCAGTCGCTCTCTGCTTTCCGACTCAGCCATCGTACCCACTCCAGACGCTGATGGGCGCGAGTGCCGCGGATGAAACGGAGTGCTTCCTTCTCTTCCCTGCGACTCGACCTACGTACGCTTACGAGAGACCACCATGCACGTCGCACGGCGTCAGTGGTTAGATGGACATGATGGCCTCTCTGGCCGGAGATCAGGAACGCTTCGAGACCTCACCGTCACACGTGGTCGCGTTCCCGGATAGCGATCTGCCTGATCTCCAGCCACAGCGGTCATCCGCCGTTGGTCACTCGGCCTCTTCGACCTCGGCGAACTCCGACGGCGCCGGCTCCACGCCCTCGGCCTCGACGGGCGCGTCGGCCTTCTTCTGCGCGCCGGCGGCCTTCTTCGCCGCCTTGTCCTTGGCGTTCTGGGCGCGCTGGGCCTTGCGCTCGTCCTTGCGGTCCCACCACGCCATCGCCTCGGCGAACGTGCCGTCCTCCTCGACCTTGAGCAGCGGCCGCGAGCCGTCGTTCGGGGTGGGCTCCTCGGTCTGGGAACCGTCGGCGAAGACGAAGTACACCGGGAAGGGGTCGTTCTTCGAACGGTTCTTGACGTAGGAGTAGACGACCTGCGGCTTGAAGACCTCGCCCTCCTTGAGCTGGCCCTCGGACTGCAGGCGCGCCGTCAGGGCGTGCGCGAAGTTGATCGGGGTGTCGTAGCCCGACGGCACCGGCGGCCGCTTGGAGGCCTTCTTCTCCGGCTTGTCGGCCGGCGTCGCGGGCGCGTCGGTCTCTTCGGTCTCGGCGGGGACGTCGACGTTCTCGTCCACGACCTCGGACGTCATTTCGGTCATGCTGTTCCCTCCAGTAGGGGTTTTTGCCTAGCTGCTTGCATCGATAGTTCTATTATAGCGCGGCTAGCGAGGCCCACTCAACGGGGATCATTGAGAAATTTTCAAGATCTTTTGGGCCGTCTAGCTTCACTCCACTACCCTGAACCCGCTCTTGGAAACCGTCACCAGCTTCCGGCCGAGCAGGTCAGTGTCGTCGCATCGGACATCCCACATGCGGAGACCCATGATGCGGCGTTTCCTTTCGAGAACGCCACTGCGTCCACGGAAAGGAATTGCCCGCACCTCCACTCTGTCTCCGACCTTAGGCTTGTACCTTTTGAGCATGTTACACCTCCTTCTGGACTTGTGGCGTTCCCTCCAAGGAACACACGACAGGACTCGAGGGCGGGCTCGAGTCCCATCGAACGTCACTTGCGGTTGAACCTCGCGTTGTACCAGGCACCGAAGAAGAAGCACGTGGTACAGAACCAGACCCAGCTCATTTGCTGTGCTGCCCGTGGTCGCCGAGCAAACTCCACACGGCGATGTAAACCAGGCCTGCAGCCCCTGCGATGACCAAGGCCAGCAGGATCATCTTCATCAGTTGCCAGGTGAACCAGAACACTTCCTTGTCCTCCACAGGTCTTGAAGCCAGCAGTTCATGCCAAAGACTCCGACACACGCTGCCAGGAATCCACCGGTGATCACTCCAACCACCAGGCTTCCTTTGTGATCTGGTACGAAGAGGATAGCACCTGACGACCGATGCACCTCTTCTTCCACTTGTCGACGGGTTGGTCCCACTCCACGATCCCTTCCAGGATGTCGAGCAAGACCTTACTCTTCCCCGGGGACATCGGCTGTTCAGACCAGTTGCCGTTGTCCTCCAGGGTAAGCATGACTGCCACCCTACCGTCTTGGATGTCCGCCAAGGCCCACTTGTAGGCCTTAACGGTTTCCTGGGACACATACCTCAGCCCCATACCCGGTCCTTCTTTCGGGTCCATGAGGCTTCGAAGCCCCAGAGTGTTACTGACCAGAGGTAGATGTCTCCACCCCAGCCTAGGAAGATGTTACCGTTCCGAAGAACGATCCGGCGCTTTGCCCCACCCACCATGTCAGCCTCGCTTCACGTACTCGATGAAACCGTCGACCGTGTACGGCCCGTCGGTCCTCTTCGTGTACTCGTCGGTCTTGCGGTACATCAGCAGCAGGAACTGGAGCTTACTCATACCCGTTCACCTCCTCCTCGTGGTAGACGTGCCTGCTCCCTACTGCCATTACCACGGCTCGCCGGGTAAGGCAGACCATCTGCGTGGCGACAAGTTCGGCCTCGAGCCAGTTGTCAGCCTCAAGAACCACGTACGCTCGCGCATGAACTCGTGGCGGGCGTCGGGTCGCGACGTCCACTACTACCCTGTAGACAGCCATGGTTACCTCCTAGCTGACCAGCCGGTACACAGGCCCGTGTGGATCTGTGTACCAGCCTACCGGCTAGTGGTGGACGATGGCAAAGGACACGATGTCGATGACGACGATCGCTACGGCGATGATCGCGCACACGACACCGATGACCATTCTCATGCCACCAGCCCGGCGTTCTTGAGTCGAGCCATCGAGACGCGGCTCAGCCACAGCGTGACCGTTCCCTCCTTCGACGTGTCGGAGGTGACGGCGTAGCTGGACGGCATGTCGCGGTGGCTGTTCAGCTCGTCCAGCAACGTCTCCAGCTCCCGTCCCACCTCCACGTCGAGTGCGTGAGGGAAGGCCGCCGGCAACTGCTGCTTGTAGGCGCTCATGTCACCACTCCAGCTTCCGGACGACGTAGTAGTCGACGCCGTCGGTGACGAGCATCGAGCCGTCGGCCTTCTCGTCGACGATGTCGGCCTCGAAGGCCTTGTTGCCCGTCTTGGGCTTGTTGGCCGGCACGAGCTCCCAGCGAAGGCTCGCCCTGTGCTCGCCGTTCTGGTGCTTGACGATCCGCTTCCCGCCAACGATGCGGTCCTGCTGGTGCCAGCCCTGAAGCGCGGCGCCCACGTCGGAGCTGCTCCAGGTCTGGTCTTCGATGTCGTTGGAGGCCACGGCGGCGTCGACCACGTCACGGGTACTGAACTTCCCCGTGCCCGAAAACGACGTGGCCACGAACTCCCTGATGAGGTCGGCCTTCTTCATGTAATCCACCCTTTCTGTTGACCTAGTGGATCCGGCACGCCACGAGCCCTCCTGCTCGTGGCGCACCGCAGTCACTAGGACTGCTTGCTTCGACGCTGGCCGCGTCGACGCTTCTTGGGCTCACCGTCCCGCTTGGTCGACCGCCTGCCCGGTTCGGTCAGCGCGTTGCGCGCCTCGGCCCGCTTCCGCTTCTCCTCGCGGTACTTCTTCATCGCGCCCTTACCGTGCTTACCGTTCCAGCGGTAGGTTGTCACTCAACCCCTCCTGAGTATCGGACATGCAGTTCCATCTTCTGATCCGCGCCGGCGACCTCGGTGACCGCGACGCGGAAGTACTTCTTGGACGAGCCGAACCAGATCTTGCTGACTCCGTTCCGCGGCTCGATCCCCTGGACGTACGGCTGCCAGCCCCACTCGTCGCGGAGGTGGATCAGGAGCTCCTGGACGCTGCTGCAGTCCTCAAAGGCGATCCTGATCTCCCGCGCGGCACATTCGAGTGCCTCGAGGTGAGCCGGCGACTCCAGCTCGAACTCAGCAGCCGCCGACATCTTCGATCTCCGCGTCGGTCTCGGCCTTGTAGACGGCCATGTTGTCGTCGAGCAGGTGCTTGACGAAGTGGTCGGGCGTCATCTTCCGACGCGCGGCCTCTCGCTTGATGGCCACCATGTGCGACTTGACCCAGTCCTGAGCGGCCTCGACGGCCCGGACGCGAAGCTGAATCTCGTCGATGTTCTCCGCCCCGAACGCCAGCAGCCTTCCGATCATCGCGAGCGGGTTGTCACCCGTCATGACGATCTTGAGCTCCTGCAGGAACGGGTCGTCCTCCGCGCCCTCGGCCACTCCGCCGAACAGGCTGTTGAGGTCGTCGTTCAGTTCTCCCATGGCCTCTCGATTCCATTCTCTAGTGGCCTGTCGGCCAGCTTCTTCTTCAGCCTCTTCTTTTCCACCCAGTAGAGCGGAAGCCCACTGATCAGGATCGTGCAGAACCCCACCGGTGTGAACGGTGGGATCAGCATGATCAGTCCGGCGATTGCGAACGGGGCTCCTGCGGCAAGCGCAAGAGCGTACCACCCGAACGCTCGGGCTCGGTGAGCGGCTCTTCCTTCACGATCACACCTTGCCACTCTCGCTCCGTCTCCTCTGCTTCGACGTCTTCCTGGCGCTTCTTGGCCAGCCAGTCCAACGTCAGTTGTTTGGTGTGTATCCGCTGTGGGAAGCCAGTGAAGTCCACCCACGGATCACGCCGCGTCCATCTGTACTGCAGCTTGTAGTAACGCGACATGGTCACCTCCCTTCCATTGGACGCTCCGCGAGCGAAGCGCCCTCCTGCAAGGTCAGGTGCTTGCGTGTCCTGTTGGGATGAAGCTGTGCTCACCCATCAGGGTGTGCTCACACTTCGGTCGGCCGCACGTACATGCTTCTTGTTCCGGCGCGAAGCCGTACAGCCGAATGAATTCACTACGCGTCGGATAGGTCCCGTAGCCCGTGCTCATCGAAAGGCCCCTTTGCCTCGATGCCCTTACGCCGACAGGCCTCGACGAAGATCGCGGCCCTTCTTTCTGTACTGCCTTCGATCACCTCGCCGGTAACCGAGTTCGGCCGGTCGAGGAAGATGAAGCTCTCGCTACCGATCCTGACGACGAGCACGACGCTGCCTCCTCAGGTACCGGGACAGCTTGATGTCCTCGACTGCCTCCTTCACCGCGCTGGGAAGGAGCAGCAGGAAGATGACAACCACTACGCCCAGCGAGATCTTGTCACCGGTACTCATCGCCGAACCTTGACCTTGTTGTCGTCCAGCAGAACGAACAGCTCCGCGAACGTGTAGTCCTGTCGAGGCAGCGGTTCGATCTGCCCGCCACGACTGAGAGCGTTCAGGTAGTTGAGCACCCGCACACGAACGTCCTCGCTGATGTTGCCCATGTACTGTCGCAACATGCGAAGCTTGTGCTGCGTGGTCTTACCCTTCAACGACTTCCTGAACCTCTGCCAGTCCTCGTCGTCGACCGCCCTGTCGATCTGTTCTCTTGTCAGGCTCAATTTGCTTCCCCTCCTTTCCTCTCTACTTCCATTATAGAGGGAACCTCGCGGACAAATCAACTGGCCGCTTGAGCGGAGCACGAGCGAGTCGTGCACCACCCGAACCGTCAGTCGAGACCGTTCCGTCGTCGGTTGTGCTGGCCGAGCTCGCGAGCTACTCGCTCCCGAAGAAGTTGTCCTGACACGGCAGGCACAGGCCTGACATGCTGTACTCCTTCTTGTCCAGCGGACTGTACGTCGCGAACTCCTCCGGACTGATCTCCTTCCCGCAGCCGATCGGTTCCGCCGCGCACCGCAGGTTGCTGACTGCCTCGTCCCTCTCCTGCAGAGTCTTCGTCGCGAACTCCTTCAGCGCTGACGCTTCCGGCTCCGGAATCCCGATCGTGTGTACTTCCGGGTGCTGGCCTCTCGTAGACAACTACGTCCTCCCTTCCGAACTTGCTCTGCCAATCAGTGTACATCCGGCGCCACTTGCAGGTGTCCCTACACGTGACATGTAGCAGCAGGTGGTTAAGAGGTACGCCTCTCCAACCACTCCCGCTTGAACTCGCAGTTGTCACCGCACTCCTTGTGCAGGCGGAGGTAGCCGATGGGCGTCACTTGCCCTTGGTCCTCTGCTTCTTCTTCTTGCCACCCATGCGGTCGAGCTTGGACTTCTTCCGACGCTCGTGCCGGTTGAGCACCTTGGGCGTCTCGCCGGTCAGCTCGGCCACCTGTGTCTCCGCGTCCTCGACCTGCTCGCGGATCTCCTGCTCAGTCACGCGTCCTCCTTCTGACCTCGTTCATCTCGAGGTAGATTCCGAATCCGCAGTAGCCCACGGAGTGGATGGCCTGGACGTAGCCCGCGACGTCCTTCTCGTCGTGCGGCATCTTCCAGTCCGCGTTGCGGCACTGCTCGCACAAGCCCAGGTGCTCGTTGAAGAAGAACCCGTTGAGCATCTGTTCCAAGGTCATCGTGGCCATGCCGTCGATCCACTCCTGAAGCGACTTGCCCAGGTTCTTGACGGCCTTCGTGAACTCGTCGTCCATCTTGGCCTTGACCTTCACGTTCGCCTTACTCATCGGTTATTGTCACCACCTTCTTGTTCTTGTCGTACTTCCAACTCAACGACAGGTTCGGCATCCGCCACTTACCCTTCTTCCAGGGCGTCGGCCAGATGCTGTTCAGCCACTGCGGTGACCGGTCGTTCGGCTTGTGGCACGTCGGGCAGATCCACCACCCGAACTTCGCACCACGAACGTGCTTCTCAGGCCGAACTGGACACTCGCAAAGGCTGGAAGGCTTCGTGAACATCGCGATCGGAACAGGCTCCGCTTGAGGATAGTCCTTAATGCGTGCCTGAAGTGCCTCGACGTACATTTGGGCCTTCTCGTTGTCGTCGAACTCCAATAGGACATATCGTCCCACTCTGCACCTCCCTTCAGTCGGGCACACAGCGCCGTGTGGTTCTGTGTACCCTGCTCAAGGTCAGATGCTCTGGTGCATCGGCGGGTTCTTGTCGTCGTAGTCCGCCTGCGCCTCCCTGGCCTCGAAGTCGTCGGCCTCCGCCTTCCGGCTGAGCACGTCCTCCATGTACTCCTCGGCGGACGCCTTGTCGGTGATGACCGTCTCCTTGTCGACCTTGGCGCGCCGCTCCATCTCGGTGTCGATGATGTGTTCGAACGTGTCGAGGCCGTCGTACTCGAACCGCTTGACGGTTCGCTTCGGCATGACGTGGCAGTCCATCTCGTGATCGGGGCAGTGGAGAACCACCATGCCGTCGAACGTCGAGGTGTGCTTGTACTCCAGCTTGCACGTCTCGTGCCCGCGCACGGCGAAGCCGCTGAATACCCTGTGGGCCTTGATGGTCACGAATCCCATGTTCTGTCCTCCTCAGTACAGCGTTACGGTGTGCGCGATGATGATCGATCCGACCGCGGCCACGATGACCCCGATCGCAACCGCGACAATGATTCCTCGCATGAGTACCTCCCTTCAGCAACGTAGCCGTGCCACCTTAGGTGGTCTGTGCTGTGAGTCCCCGTGGACGTTGCAGGCGCACCTCACGGCTACGAAGCTGACTGTAGGTCCTCAGGCACAGGGCGCTACCCTGTCCGTCGAATGCAGTTTGCGTCCTGAAAGGTCGCCCCTCCTTTCGGAAGAACTCACCCTTTTGTGGACGTGGCCATCGGACACCATCTTGCTCACCTCCTACCCGTCTGCCGGGTTAGGCAGGGTATCAAAGAACCACACGGGCTTTGATACCCCACCTGACTCGTCAGGCGATCTTGGCGTTCACCGGGAAGCGGTCGAGGAACCACTCCGGTATCGTGCTCTGGCACCAGAGGTTGTTGGTCTTCACCTTGCGGCCGTCGTAGAACTCGATGTTCCACTCCGCGCCGCCGTGACCCAACATCTGCCGGTGCTGCGTGGACACCATCGGCTCGTCCTCGTCGTACGAGTAGTGCCAGCGTTCGACCCGCACACCCTCGGACGTGGGGTACTCACGCTGCACCACGACGGCCGACGTTCGCTTGGCGTCGTCCTGCTCCTTCTCGAGCCAGTACGCGCAGAGGTGGCAGAGCCCCTTCCGCTCGTCCGGGAGCCCTCGTTCCACGCGCGGCCCGGGTGCTTGCTGCCGTCACGCAGATCCGTTACGGCCAGGCAGCCCTCCTGCGTACACGCGGGCAGCTCCATGAACTTCTCGAACTGGTCCACGTGGTAGAAGACCTGACCGCCCTGGACTTCGGCAATCATCTTCATTTGTACCACCCTTCCTTGGTCTGAACTGACCGAGCGCCCCACGGCGTGCCGTGGAGCACCCTACCGGTTCAGGCCTTCATGACGTAGTTCGGGCACGGCATCTCGGCGCATCGGTCGCCGGAGTAGATGTCGTGGCCGCACGGCGCCTTGTTGATCGAGCTCGCGGGCAGGATCACCAGACGGTCGATCTCGGGGTCGTCGTCGCCCGGCATCACCTTGACGCTCTCGAGGCACACACCCTCGTAGTGCGTCACCGACGGCGCGAACGCCATCTGTGAGGACGCCTCCACCTCGACGGGCAGGTTGGGGTTGACCCCGTCGGCCATCAGGTTGCCGAGGTGTGCGTACAGCTGTTCGATGTTCACTTGCGGTCCCTCCACTTCAGGATACCCAGTACCAGGTACCCGACACCCAGAGCGGCGACCAGCACCAGGATTACGATCCGGACTCCCAGCGGGAGTGGACCGCATCCGGCGGCACAGTTCGCTAGATCCATGCCAGGATCTCCCGGATGCACTTGGCGCACAGGTACCGGATGGTACCTGCGAAGTTGACCGTGGTCACTTCGTGAATGCTTCCGCAGTGGGCGCACTCGTACTCTTTGAGGTTGTCCCCATCGAGTTCGATCTTCACAGGATGTCCTTCCCCTCCGGTGCGAGCTTGATGTCGACCTCGAGACCGGCTTCGCTGCAGGCCTCCTCGATGATGTTGACGAGTCGGTCCGCGAGCCCGGACAGCCTGCCGTCCTGAGCCTCCATGTGCTCCCAGTCACCTTTCGACCACCACGCTTCGGGCGTGTCGACCACGATGTTCGCGTCGTGGTTGACGAGGATCTGGATCCTACTCCCCGCCATCGTCCGCACCCTTCGGCCTGAACCCGTTGACGAGAACCTCGTGCAACAGGTTGTTGACCTCGTTGGTGGCGGTCGCGTAGTACAGCTTGTACGCCAACGGCTCGTACTCGCCCGTCGCGTACTCCTGGTCCATGTCGAACGCTTCCGCGGAGCCGTTGTAGGCCTCCTGCAGTGCGACCACGGAGATGTACTCCATGACCGCGGGCTCGTTGATCAGCAGCTCCTGAATCTTGTGGAGTGCCTGAGCCCTCAGGGACTGCAGCTCTTGCTGATTCACTTGTACCACCCTTTCTGGTCTAGTCGACCGCACCACCGGCCTCCCTTGGAGGTCGATGATGCTACCGACTAGCTACACCCCACAGTGGAACCACGAGCACAGTTCGTGCTCGCACACCGGCCGCGTCATTGGGCACCCCTTGACGTGGTCTGCCCTGTTCAGGTCTCCCGTGCAGTACGTGCATGGCACGAACTTGGTGTTGACGATCCGTACGGGGCAGTTGCCCAAGTTGGTGTACAGCACGTCGGGCACGTAGTAGTGAATCGCGAACGCGGCCTCCGTGCGGAGCCTGACTGAGCAACCCGTGCACGTTGCCGTGCACTCGGTCTGCATCAGTGACTCCCTGTGGGAGGACGTGATCAGGTCCCACTTCGTGGTGTGAAAGTACCCAAGCGCTGCCTGCACACGGTACCTCTCCTCGAGGGTCAGCAGCTCTGAGGTCATCAGTCCGTCACCTCCATCGAGAATCCGTCCTCGAACTGCGAGAACACGGTCTGGCCCGATGCGATGTACGCGGTCGCCATGTACTCCGCGAGGTCTTGATCCGACGGGTTCGTCGGCCCACCTTCCCTCTGCAGCGAACGGGCCACCCGAAACCGCTCAGCGGGCGTCAGGCTGCGGAAGCGCACCCGAATGTTCACTTGTTTCGACTGCATGCTGGTCACCACCCTTTCTAGTTGACCGCACCACCACCGTGGTGACGGTGATGATGCTACCCACTAGAGGAGCGAGTTGTTGTGCTTCTAATTCAATTATACTGCGTACATCTAGGACCAATCAAGCGTCCATCTCAAGATCTTTTGGTCAGTCTTGACACGAACACGCACCGTTGACGCTTCGGTACTCGAAGCACCCGGTACAAAGATTGGTAGGGGAGGTGTTGTAGTGTCCGTCGAGAGCGCGATCCGCTTGCTCGTCCAGGAACTCTTGGCTGACCTTGCAGGGTCCCTTTGATTCGGACTCTTGGAGTGACGCTCTCATCTTGCGCACCGTCTGATTTTGTATCATGTTTCTATTATATAGCAGACCTCGCGGCCCATGCAAGAGGAATTTCTATTGGGAAAATTTGTAATTGCCTCTTGAATGGTCCTCGGGTTCTGCGCTATAATAGAAACATGAGCGATGAACCAGAAGCCCGGAAACCCGGACGCCCACGGCAGCCATTCTGCCCTGACTGCATCAAGGCCGGAAGGCCCAACGTCCCCAAGAAGAAGCCCTATGGGTACTGTGGCCCTTGTGCCGCACGACGCTTCAAGTCGTACCGCGACCCTGGAGACCCTGCCAACCCCGTCGACCCCGTCATCAAGCAGCTACGGGACCAACTGGACGAAGTGAGCGCCGAACTCCAACGAGTCCAGCTCGAACGCCGCGCATTCAAGGACCTCTACGAAGAGGCCCTCACGAACGCCGACGGCCTACTTCGTGGGCAGCTGAATGGTGCACGTGCCCAAGCACGTACGTACCAGCTCATGGCGCACGAAGCCGGCCTCGACGTCCCTCACCCGGACGACCCTGTTCAGATCGCCCCCTCCATGCGAGTGGACGGGCTCTAGAGTACTTATCGTGTTATTTATTTATTACTATCTTTAGGTAGGAGAAAAGAGAGTTAAGATACTAGGGATAGTACGATAGGCAGTCTCCTTGGAGAGGACGGTAGTGTTGTAACACTCACGTTACAAAAGAGTTAAGTGCTCAAAGTGCATTTTTAATCCTACAAGAAACTCAAATGTACAATAAACACCAGAAACCCTAGGATCCGCTCGAGGTGGGTTCTGAAAACCGCACTTTTTCGTACCAAAAACGGCATCCAACCCTCGAGCAGACCCTGGAGACGCTGGGTCCACCATAATTAATTGTGTGTATCCCCACCCGTCATTAGGTGCTTGAGGACGTGTCCTGATCTCGCAGTCGTCAGTTCAGGCTAACTTCAACGCGAGCCTGCATCGACTCCGTGGGAGATCCCCAGTCATCATTGCCCATCGGGACAACGCTGACCTCGAAAGGGATCAGCTCGAAAACCGGCCCGAACCACTTGACACCGTTCTCGTCGTACCACATCAGTCGTTACCCTCCACTTCCTCCGACTCCTCGTCGGTTCCCAGCTTGAGGTCATCGATGAGCTTGTCCGTCTTGTCGTCGAACCACTTGTCACCGTCGGACTTACGACCCATCAGGTCTACCTCCAGGAACCCATCACCGTGTGGTGCTTGACTACACCACGGGACCGGTCTGAGTGTCCTGGGCGAGTGGAGGGACGTCGCCGCCCCTCCATCACCCTCCGGACTCAGGCCTCGTCGGTCTCGTCGACCTCGAACTCGTCGGCGGCCGGCTCCACCAGCTCCTCCGGGCTCGGCTCGGTGGCCTCGGCCTCGGTCTCGTCGTCACCGGCCAGCTCGGCCGCCAGCTGCTCGGCCTTCTTGGTCGCCAGGGCCTGCTGCTTGGTGATGTACGCGGTCAGCCACTCCGCGAGGGCCTCCTCGGTGATGTTCCACTTGCCGTCCACCTTGGTGGCCTTGATGTACCCCTTGTTGCAGTACTGGTACAGCATCTGCGGGGGCAGCTTCTTGGTGGCCCCGTCCTTGTCGGTCAGGCCCGCCTCGGCCAGGGCCTCGTTGACGATCTGGGTCGCCTTGTACGGGCTGAGGATCTGGACCTTGGTGGTGGTCTGCTCGGACATCGTACTCTCCTGTTCTGGTCGTACTCTCTGTCGGTTTCTATCCGGTACGACCGGGCGTTCCTGGGATCTGAATCCCAGGCCCACCCTACCCCACCGGCTGTGGGCTTATATTTCTATTATACAGCGGCCCCCTAGGCCTCCGCAACGGTGTTCTCTTGAGCGGTCCGCACGGTCGCGACCAGCCCGTCGAGGACCTTGAGGTCCTCCTCACACTGAATGCCGACCACCAGGTCCTCCACGTCCGACCTGGGGTTGCCCTTGAGGTCCGCGGCCGCCTCGGCCCACATGTCCCCTGCGAGGTCGGCCATCTTGAGGATGACCTCGAGCTGGTCCTCGGTCAGGACGAGGATCTTGAGGTTCTGCATCACGGTCCACCCTTTCTGTTCCGCTCTTCTTTTTCTGTTCTAATTTTATTATAATGCGTACCCCGCGGCCCACGCAAGCGGATCAAGAAAAAGAATTCCAAGATCTTTTATGCGGGGCCGCACGAGGTCCGGACCCTGGGGGTCCCCCTATCCTTCGTTGCAGTCCTTGTCGTGCTCCGGCGCCCGCGAGGGGTCGTTGTAGTGTGCCTCATCCAGCGACAGGACATCCTGCTCACTGAACCCGCACACCCAGATCTCCTTGCCCTGGTCGTTCACGTGCCACGCGACGAGGTATTCGACCTTACCGTCCCGCTTCACCCTGAACGACTTACCCCTTCCGTTGCCCCTGTGCTGAGCGTCCCAGTAGCAGGGTCCCTGACTGTCCTCCGTCGCGCACGGCGTGGACTTGGGTGTCGGGGTAGCCTTGTGGGCCTGTTGCGTGCTTCCGCACGCCGCGATGGCAGCCAAGGCCCCCATCACCAGGATCTTCTTCACTTGTCCTCCTTGGGTCTGAGTTGACCAGGCGAAGCACCTCTCCGAGGTGCCCCACCCTACCGACTCAGGCCGCGTGCACCTTTCCACCCTCGGGGTCCACCCAGGTGAGGAAGGCCCACGTGCACGTGTAGGCGTGCTGTCCGTTCTCTTCGTAGCACTGGTCGCAGATCTTCATCGGTTCCCGGTCTCCTTACCGTGGCAGTAGTTGGTGCCGAAGTCCGTCGGCCCTACATTCCGAGTACCTTCGTCGTGCCCGATCGTCGGAGTCCCTCTCCACGCGTTCGTGGCCTGCTCCGCCGTGGTGAATCCGGCCTTGAAGAGGTTGCCCTGCATCCTGAGTGCGGCCGCCTGTCCCTTCGACGTCATCCGCGTCACCTTCGGCATCCGCCGCTTCGGTGTCCCCGGAGCCTTCTTGATCTCCGCGGACCGACGCTGCACGAACTCCAGGAGGTCGGCTTCCGTCATCTTCTTGGGAGTCGGCTTCTTGTCCGGCATCTCGCACCTCCGTATTGGTGTGCTTCTACTTCTATTATACTGCGTCCCTCGCGTACCCTTCAACGGGGGCCCCTTGCGGGGCCCGCTCGTCGACCTACAGGGCCTTGATGGCCCGCCACCCTCGCTTGACTCCCACCACTACCGCGGGTACCCCTACCGGGGCTCCCAGGATGGTGGCTGTGAGGAAGATCCCTCCCAGCACTAGGGTGGTATACAGCCCCAGTAGTACCGCCGGGTGGGTGAATACCTTCTTCATAGGTTCCCCTTCTGGTATACTCCCTGTATACCAGGGGGTCTATATACCGGGGGGCTATATAGCCCGGGGGTATATACACCCCCCTACATACAGGGGGTGGTGGGGGCCCCTATCCGGGGCCCCCTCTCACCTCACGCTTCGATGTCGTCCAGGGTGAGCTGGTCGGGGTTCTCGTCGCTCTCCACCACGACACCCTTACCTTCCAGGTACTTCTTCATCCAGCTCCCGAACCCCTTCTCGTTCTCGAAGTCCATCTCGTCCACGAGGATCTTGCCCTTCGCGTCCTGAGTGGAGAGGATGTATCCCTTGCGGACGTAGTTGTACACCATCTGCGGAGGGATGCTGGCGAGGTCGTGTGCGTCGAGGATCTCGTTGACGAGCTTCGCGGCCTTGTACGGTGACAGCATCTGTCTGACCCTTCTCTTCTCCTACCGAACCTGTTTCGGTAGGTTGGAAAGGATACCCGAATTTGGATACCCCAACCGAACTACCGAACCTAGGGAGGTAATCAACTATTTAATTTTCAAGATCCGTATTAAATTTTTATTTAATTTTTTATTTTTTATTTTTTAACTTATAACTATATTATAATATCAGAACCAAGATCTTTATACGACCCCTAGGTGTCAAATACACTCCTTGTCATTGGTGGGGTAACGGGGGGGGGGGGGGGGGGGTAGCAGAAAGCTGA